>Ga0209013_10003594_pt1 | contig 13747 bp, 9 predicted proteins | sample Cruoilmetagenom2_FD_187291 | JGI IMG/M metagenome (GOLD analysis project Ga0209013, IMG submission 187291) | Oil polluted marine microbial communities from Coal Oil Point, Santa Barbara, California, USA - Sample 2 (SPAdes) (version 2) | ecosystem: Environmental > Aquatic > Marine > Oil seeps ... | reverse complement strand
GACTTTTCGACCTTCAATTTTCTCCAATGGTATGTGGCAGAACAACACGAAGAAGAAAAACTGGTTAAATCCATTATCGATAAAATCGAAATGATCGGGCCGAACGGCTTGTTCTTCATTGATAAAGAAGTTGAAAAAATGGCCGGTGCTGCGGCTGATATTGAAGAAGTTTGAAAAACAAAGGCACAAGCTGAAGGCGATCAGGGCTTGGTACCCCAATTGTTACATGAACAAAGGGCAGGGCGGCCCAGGACCAACAATAAGATGGTACCTGGGTCGTTACAGTACGACCCATGTCATATTTGAGCCTCTTGATTTCATATCCAGGCTAGTCGCCTTGGTTCCCAGGCCCAGAGTAATCCTTTCTCAAGGATCTTCAAAGCTGCTTGAGAAAACCACATCTACCGTTGTAATTATTCGAACTGGGATACCCGATGCCCCCGACAACGGCTGTCCGCGATTTCTCCGCGATTATCGGTTTTGACTTTACAGGTCCGTCAAAAGGGTACAATGAATCAACAAAATCAGGATGGATTTTTACATTGACTTTCACCGATAAGCTGGCTTGCGTGCGCCGGCAAATGAATGCACGTGGACTGGATGCACTGATCGTACCAAGAGCTGATGAATACCTGGGTGAGTACATTCCCGAACATAACGAGCGGCTTCACTGGATCAGCGGATTTACCGGTTCAGCGGGTGTGGTGATCGTGCTCGCTGAGCGGGCAGCGATTTTTGTGGATGGCCGTTACACCGTGCAGGTCAGGAAACAGGTGCCTGCAGAATTGTTTGAAATTCTTCACCTGCTGGATACGCCCCATCTGCCCTGGCTGGTGGATCAACTGGAGCAGGGTGCACGTGTGGGCTACGACCCGCGTACGCATCCATTCACCTGGCACCAGGAAGCTGAAAAAACTTTCGGCGAAATCGGCCTGAATTTTATTTGTCTGGACGAAAACCTGATCGATGTCTGCTGGCAGGACCGCCCGGAATCAACCTCGCATCCCGCCATTCTGTTGCCGGAGTCCCTGACCGGGAGTCCCAGCCTCGAAAAACGTCGTGCAGTCTCTACTGCAGTGGTTGAAAAAGGGGCGGAGGTCGCCCTGGTGTTCGCTGCCGACTCACTTGCCTGGCTGTTGAATATCAGGGGGCAGGATGTTCCCTGTCTTCCGGTAGTTTTGGGTTTTGGGCTACTTCACAGCGATGGTCGATTGCAGTTTTTTACCGACCCTTTGAAAATCCCGGATGGCTTCGATGCCCATGTCGGTGAAGGTGTGGAGGTGTACCCTGAGTCTGCTGCTGAAAAGGCTTTTGAAGCGCTGGCGGGTAAAAAAGTCCTGGCCGACCCGGCGACTTCCAATGCGTGGTGCCAACTCAACTTAAAGGCCATGGGTGCTGAACTGATCGCCGAAGATGACCCGGTCATCGTCGCCAAGGCCTGTAAGAATCAGGCGGAAATCACGGGCATGCGTAATGCCCACATCAGGGACGGGCTGGCCATGGTGCGTTTCCTGGCATGGCTGGATCATGAGGTGGCCGATGGCCAACTATATTCGGAAGGTGAACTGTCTGACCGGCTCTTCGCATTCCGCTCGGCCGGGGAACACTTCAGGGGATCCAGTTTCGATACGATCTCAGCCGCAGCCAGCAACGCAGCCATGTGTCACTATAACCACCTTAATTTCGACGAGATCAGTCACCTGGAAACGGATTCCGTATACCTGGTGGACAGTGGGGGTCAATATCTCGACGGCACGACCGACATCACCCGCACGATTGCGATAGGCAAGCCTGACGATGAAATTCGTCGCCACTTTACCCTGGTGCTGAAAGGTCATATCGCGCTGGATCAGGCGGTGTTTCCCGTTGGGACCAACGGAACACAACTGGATGTTCTGGCAAGACAGTTTCTCTGGGACGAAGGGCTGGACTACGATCATGGCACCGGGCATGGAGTGGGCAGCTTCCTGAGCGTGCATGAAGGTCCACAACGGATCGGAAAGCAATTCAACGGTCACGCACTGCAAAAGGGAATGGTGATCAGCAATGAACCCGGCTTCTACAAGGACAATGCCTACGGTATCCGTTGCGAAAACCTCGTGGTGGTCATGGAAGCGGAGATAAATCATAAAGATGGGCCACCAATGCTCCAGTTTGAGGCACTGACAGCGGTTCCATTCGACACCCGGCTGATAGAAACTGATTTGTTGAATGAGGGGGAATTAGCCTGGATCAACGATTACCACACCTGGGTCCGCCAATCACTGCTGTCTCAGCTGGGAGAACAGGACCGCGAATGGCTCGAGCAGGCGACCCGGGAGATACACGTTAGTTAAGCGGCCTGTAACCGCGTATTTTCTCTTAAACCTGGATGGTTCTATAACCGGCGCAACAAACAAGCAGCACTATCACATAAACCCACCCGACAGCGAGAACGAAAGATGCGACGTTTTTCGACAACAACGTCATTTGATGAGCGCAAAGAACTACCGCACTTTTCGTGATCGAGCCTTCTCAGTCTGGCAGCAAGATACCTGTGCCTATTGGCCAGGGTTGGTGTGATTTGACCCAACCAAACAGCCGATTTCCGCACTAAACCCTTTAAGTTGACAATACCCAGCCGGTCACTAATCCATTAAACTTAAAACTTAAGCAAAAAGGAAAGGGCTGCCATGGGGATAAATAATGTTGTGCCGATTACCGTTCAGGATTACCGTCGACTTGCCAAAAAGCGCTTGCCCGGCTTTCTGTTTGACTACATTGATGGTGGTGCAAACAAAGAAGATAGCATGCGCGCCAATGAGGAAGGTTTTCTTAATTACAATTTGATCCAAAGGGTCATGCATGATGTCGATGATATTGATACCAGCACGGTCTTGAGCGGCCAGGCTGCCAGCATGCCGCTGGTACTGGCGCCCATCGGTATGGCTGGCATGATGGCAAGACGTGGAGAAGTGCAAGCAGCCCGCTCAGCAGAAAAGGCGGGTATTCCATTTACGACTTCCACGGTGGGAATCTGTCCGTTGGAAGAGGTGCAGGCGGCCACCCGGTCTCCATTCTGGTTCCAGCTTTATATGCTGCGGGACCGTGGCTTGGTTAAAGCACTACTTGAACGTGCGAATACGGCGGGCTGCGAGACGCTTGTATTTACTGTTGATCTGCCCGTGGCCGGTATGCGTCATCGGGATTACCGCAACGGTATGCTGGGTGGTGGGTTTAAAGGTAAAGTGGCCAAGCTTGCACAGATACTGTCGCACCCGCGCTGGGTATTTGATGTCGGCATAAAGGGTAAACCTCATAATTTTGGTAACCTACGTGAAGTGGTGCCGAATCCCAATGACCTAGATGCCTACAAGGATTTCATCGACTCGCAATTTGACCCAACCGTTACCTGGAAAGATATTGCCTGGCTGCGTTCAATCTGGGAAGGCAGGATATTGATCAAGGGTGTGATGACCGCGGATGATGCCATCGCTGCTGCAGATGTGGGCGCCGATGGCGTGATTGTATCCAACCATGGGGGGCGGCAACTTGATGGTGTGGCTTCGACCATATCCAGTTTGCCGGAGGTCAGCAAAGCCGTCAGTGACCGCGTTGAGGTTTATATGGATGGCGGGGTATGCAATGGGATCGATATTATTAAAGCTGTGGCGCTTGGTGCCAATGGTGTCCTGATAGGGCGGCCATGGGTCTGGGCGGTAGCAGGGCGCGGCGAGAACGGCCTGGTTGATATGCTCCGCGTATTTCAACAGGAGGTCGCGGTTGGTATGGCCTTGATGGGCGTCAAGCGGATTGTGGACATCACAGCGGACCTTGTAACGTATAAGTCATGAGAATCGGTGCTTTACGATCATTGCGATCAGCACCGGACAGGTCACCGCCCATCGGAACGCCTTTGGTCTAACCAACCCTGGCAATGTGCCGTGTGTTGGCATTGGCGGACTGGTATTCCCAGCCACCAAATAATCTGACTGTGACCCGTGAGCCCGAGGTGGCGTACACTTCCTTGCGTTTCATCAGTCATTTCTGCCTGTACCTGAGAAGACAAGGATACCTGCTCCTAGGTCAGAAACATGTCACCAATGTGACACGCAACCTATTTTCTCCAACCTTTCCTGATTGCACACACAAAGAAACAAAATGATAGAGACAGTAACCTCCTCCGGATATTCTACGGGAGCTAAATGACCCGCTTCGGGAAGCTCGACGAGTGTTGCTCTGTCCCCCAGATCCTGCTTGAGAAAATACGAATTCCCTATCGGTTTGACACTGTTACCGGTGACAGGGGTTTCACTGGTGTTCAGGGCATTTGCTGAATGACTATCGCCTCGATCAGTCGCGGGCCTTTGCTTGCCATGGCATCTTTAAACTGTTGATGGAATTCTTCAGCCGTGGTGGCACGTGTGGCAGGTACGCCCATTCCTTCCGAAATTTCGACCCAGTTAATATCGGGGCGGGAAAGATCTAACATTGACAGTGTTTTTGGTGTCGGTTGCCCGGCACCGACACGCGCCAGCTCAATGTTGAGAATGGCATAGCTACGGTTATTGAATATGACCACGGTGACATCGGTGTTTTCCCTGGCCATGGTCCAGAGCGCCTGAACCGTATACATGGCGCTGCCATCGGCTTGCAGTGCGATGACTTTTCGATCCGGGCAAGCAATTGCAGCACCCAGACTCAGGGGCAGGCCCTGACCGATGGCGCCCCCGGTCAGAGTCAGCCAATCATGTGGTGGAGCGTGCTCTGTTGTTGGTACCAGTGCCAGCCCGCAGGTGGCTGCTTCATCCGAGATAATGGCATGCTCCGGCATTAGCTGGCTGATGCTCTGGCCCATTGCTATCGGGGACAGTATTCCGGTGGGCGATGGTTGTTCAGGGGCTGGCGGTGTGGTGGCTGCAGGTTCAGTTGCACCAAGTACGTCAGCGATATCCTCAAGCGCTGCCAAGACATCCTGGTGGACCTCGGCCAGCGTCAATACTTTGCAGGTCGCTGGTGTCAGCCAGCTGTCCTTGCCTGGATAGGCAAAAAACGATACCGGAGCTGCAACACCAACCAATACAAGTTGTTCGAAGCCGCTCAGGAGTTCCGATGCCTGCTCCGCAAAATATGGCAAGCGTTCAACCGGAACACGTCCGGCACCACGGTGTAACCGCGTGGGAAAAGTTTCACACAAGATACGAGCGCCGGTGGCTTTTGCGACACGGCCAGCGGCGGCGAGGCTTTCTTCCCGCAACGCACGGCCACCGAGGAAAAGTGCGGTAGCCTTGCCATTGGAAAGAGCGCCGGCCAATTTCTCGATGGTGTCAGCAGATACCGACTCCATTTCCGGTACTGTAGGCGCAGGGGCTTTGCTTGAAGATTCTTCCCATGCATGATTGGCCGGCGCCACCAATGTTGTAACCTTACCCCAGCCCTGCATGGAAACCTGTACAGCCTTTGCACCACATACCGCCAGGTCATCAGCTGATTCCGACACAGCAACCCATTCGGAGCAGAGTTTGGCATGCCCGGGCACGTCTGAAGTTAAGGGTGCATCATATTGCAAATGGTAGGTCGCGTGATCGCCGACGATATTAACCAGCGGCACATGGGCCCGTTTTGCATTGTGTTGGTTTGCCATACTGTTGGAAAAACCTGAGCCAACGTGTAACAAGGTGATGGCCGGCTTGTCACTCATCCGTCCGTAACCATCGGCAGCGCCCGACACAACGCCTTCAAACAGGCACAGAACCGCTCTCATGTCATCATTGTTGCCAATGGCTGAAACCAGCTGCATTTCGGAAGTGCCGGGGTTGGCAAAACAGACGTCTACGCCGCTTTCGACCAGGGTTTCAAGCAGTCTTTCCGCTCCGTTCATGATGGTGGATCCTCCTGTTGTACAAAAATTTTACCGGGGTTGAGAATGTCTTTTGGATCAAGTGCAGTCTTGAGAGTTTTCATCAACGCTATTTCATCAGTACTGCGCGAGTACTTCAGGTATTCGCGTTTATCAAGGCCGATTCCATGCTCAGCGGATATAACACCCCGGCGTCTTCCCAGTGCCTCATATACGATAGTTTCAACAGCATGAACCTCATCCGGTTCATGGCCGCCAACGGTGATGCCAAGATGAATATTACCGTCACCAAGATGCCCGAATACGACCATAAGCGAGTCCGGCCAGCGGTCAGATAGTTGTTGACGGACTTCATCAACATAATCATCCATTTGAGGAATCCCCAGGCTGATATCGAAGACGATGGGGAACATTAATATCTGTGCCAGTCCTTCAATATCATCACGGATTGCCCACAGGTTTTCGCGTTGCTGTTTGCTCTGTGCGATGACTGCATCGACGATCAACTCCGACTCAAAAGCCTCTTCCAGTGCACCTTCAAAACGAACTTTGTCTGATTGCTCGTGGCCGCCTGAAGATTCCAGCAATACATAGAATCCATGACCCAAACCCAGTGGCTGACCATGCTTGCTGCCATCACCAATAATTGACCGGTAGAAATCATTCCACATGACTTCAAAAGCACTAAGGGTACCACCCAAGGCAGCATCCATGTCGTTCAGGAAGCGAGCAAGTTGATCGAATTTATTAATTGCGACCAGCGCTGTATTGCAAGACCGTGGCAGCGGGCGCAGCCGTAACACCGCCCGGGTCACGATACCCAGTGTGCCTTCTGAGCCAATGAACAGCTGCTTCAGATCATACCCGGTGTTGTTTTTGATAACGCTATTGAGAGATGAAATGATTGTGCCATCAGCCAACACAGCCTCAACGCCCAGCAACTGATCCCGGACCATCCCGTAGCGTATGACGCTGTTACCTCCTGCATTGGTGGCGATATTTCCACCGATAGTGCAGCTGCCGCGGGCACCAAGATCAAGCGGGAACAGCAGATTAGCGTCTTCAGCCGCTTCATGGATCCTTTGCAACGGCACCCCGGCATCAACAGTGACAGTACGATTGACTGTATCTACGGGTTTGATGCCATTCATACGCTCAAGCGAAAGTACGACGTCGTCTTTTCCCGCCCTGGCACCGCCGACCAGGCCGGTCAGGCCTCCGTGGGTGACCACACCCTGGCCCGCTGCGTGGCAAAGCTTAAGAACTTCCGATACTTCCCGGGTGCTAGCAGGGCGGATAATCGCTTTTGCCTGGCAACCACCCATCGGCGGCCAATTATCTGAACGACTGCTGACGTCATCTCCGAGCAATATGCCGGGCGGACCCACGATGTCTTCAATATTTTTTATCAAGTTATCCATCGATATACCTAACTGATTAAGATTTCATTTTAAGAATTTTGCCTCAAACGTACTGGCAACCCGGTTGATGAGGTAACCTTTTCTCCTTTGGCGAAACGGTAGGCGTCATCCGGGCCCAGTGTATTGCCGATATGAAAACAGCGGATACGGAGAAAGCACTGCGCACAATGTTTAGTCCTACTTCTGAGGTGTGTACCAAATGGGAGATGTGTAGGCGCGTTCCTGCAGGGTGGCCGGATGACCCGTTTCCTTGACGTCTATGCCCAGTGCAATTGCATCGTACAGCGAGTACCTGGGTGTCGGGATTTCAAGTACGCGTGCGTAATAGAACGCTGCCAGGGTCGGATCAAAGTCGGGATCCTTCCAAACGGCAGCCAGCAAAGGCTCACCGATATCATTGGTGTATTCGCCTGTGTTCAAATTGACCGTGTTTCCGACCGGCGTGGCACCATCGGTACGTCCCCCGGACAATGCGACATCATAGACTCTTTCCTCGGTCGTGCCATCGGACTTTAGCCAGCCCTTGATGATCTGGATTCGATCAAGATTTGCTCCGTCAGGGTCCTTCATAGCGGATACGATAAAAGACGGGGCATCTTTGCCAACTGACAAGTCACCGCCCATCGGGACGCCCTTTTTGTACCCTCTGGCCGCGATATCTTTTTTGAGGTCAGATTTCCTAAAATCCGATCCGCCGAAAAAACGAACGGACATACGTGGGCCGGTACTTGCGTAGATTTCCTTGCGCTTAAACGCTTCAAAAATTGCGCGTCGGGTATTGTCCTGTGCCCAAACGCCCGTGAATCCTGCAGCACCCATATCCCAGCCAAGCGAAGCGCCGACACCACTTGGGCCGGAACGCTTACCGGGCTTGTTGTCGTGACCGCTCTTACCGCCAAACGAAGATTCTTCAATGGTGGGTAGGCCGGTGTGGCTGTCAGTGCCCGCCGCCATACCCATCTTGAATGGGTTCGTACCCAGTTCTGCGCCCAATTGCAGGCCCGTGCGAAGCCCCGAGCGAACGTAATCGCCTTTCGAGGGTTCGGGCGCTTTACCCGTGGGAATCGACAAGAAATTGTAGGTTTCAAAATCTGCAAACTGATCTTCCGGCGAGAACAGTGACAACGTTTCGCTGTCACCCTTTATTTGGGTAACTTCGATGGCTGGCTCAAGGCGTGCCTGTGTCTCTGCGTAGGCCTTGTTCATTGGCTCGCCGGCGAAATTGTTACGTGAAAACATAAGGCCCGCACTGATATTTGGGCCGTGTGGAATCGCCAGAAACTCAGCGCCTGTTTTCTCGCTCTGTGAATCCAGCCACGCCCACAATGCTTCTGGGTTTTCACTCTCAAGAGCGGAGTAAGGCAGAAACTGCCGCGCGACACTCGCATCCTGCTGAAGGAATACCACCCGGTGGAAGTTTGCGCCACCTGGTTGTGATGTCCACTCCCAGCCGATAATCGCACTGAATTGCCCAGGTTCGTTGTGCTCGTCGGCAGCTTCAATACTTTCATACCAGGCGGGGCGAATATTCTCTCCGTGTAAATCAACCAGGTCGAGCATTGTCAAACCGGTGTCGTTAGGGAGGCCGCTACCGACAAGACTGATACTTTTATAGACTTCGTCCAGAGCAGACTGTGAACCGCCTTTGCCCGTTTCTACAATAAACGCTCCAGCCTTGGTGTTGGCTACCTCTGAGGCTTCTCCCTCCAACAGCCGGGCGACCACACCCAGCGCCTCCGCATGATCGGCAATGATCAGGAAGTCCAAAGGTCGATTTATCTTCGTCAGTAAGCCGGTAACCGGGTGGACAATCGGCAGCCCTTTCGCATATCGGTAGGCATCATCCGGCCGGCCCTTGGTGCCAAAGGTGTAGGCATCGAAAGACAGGCCGGTATGTAAATGTGTGTCGCCCCAGTAAAGCTGTGTATCGTCTGGGCTTCCCTGGGCCAACAAAGAAATGGTGACGCCGAAACAAATTGCTGCATACCGTATTACAACGTTCATACTGATTTCCTTCTCGCTTATCTGCAGTCTTCGAATTATAGACAGGTACCGGCTCATGTGGGTCGGACTTTGCATTCTGGTATATGCCCTAAGCAAATTTGTCTACGCTCTATATCAATGTCCTCTATGGTCTCGTTCCCATACAGGCACAATTTCCTCAACACCCTCAACTTGGCCGCGCGTGTAACCGCCCGAGTGGTGTTCTGAACCGGGGTAACCGGCCACTTGCCAGCCAGAAAATTGCGCGTTGCCTCCATAGGCGGGTGCCGCCAGAAAACCAATAACCGTGTGAATGCGGAGGGTTTCGAAGAACATGGCCGGTGGCGCTTCGGGCCCCAGCGGCCAACCTTCCAAAGTATTCTTTTCGAGGCTGGACAACACCGCCTGCTGGTCAGAAGCCGGCAGTTTAACAAAGGTGGCGGCGTAGCGCGTCTGGCAAAAAGCATCGATAGCCGCCAGCCCGCCACGATACAGTGGCAATGCCACAGCATCTTCATTCGCCAGCGCCTTGTCGATAAAGTTCACGCAATTTGCTTCGCGGGCACCCGGCTGGTGATCCGTCGGGATGATCTGTGCAGTCATCGCCTCCAGCGCCGACCACTCGGCAACGCTCAGCGTTTCCGGTTCCGTGCTACGCAACGCCGCGGCAAACGCCAGCGGTCTGGGCAATTGTGCGGCCACCAATATCCCAGCGCTGGCTGCAACTGTGTGACGAAGAAACTGTCGTCTTGAGCGTTCTAAGGTCATAGGGACTGCCTCCTCATCTCGGCCAGGAAGTGGTCAGCCACCCGGTAGGCATTCGCAAGAATAGTCAGCGTAGGGTTATAGCCTCCCGCAGTCGGGAAAACGCTGGCATCGGTAATCCAGAGGTTGGGTACCTCGTGGCTTTGACACCACTTGTTCACCACTGATGACTTCGGGTCATTCCCCATGCGACAGGTGCCGTGATTGTGCGTGGAACCCTTTTGATGCATATCGTCACCAATGGTGGCGCCGGGCACGTCCAGTACAAGGGTCTTTTCGGCACCGGCCGCCTCTGCCAGATCTTTCAGTTTTTTCTGAAAATAGCGATGCATCAATACATCGTTCTCGTGTTGTTTTTTGGTCACCCTGGGTACGTACAGGCCGAAACCATCTTTTTTCTCCGGATCGAGGTCCACCCGGCTGGAGGACATCGGGAGTTCTTCGCAAATTGAAGAAAACAGCATGGTGCGGGGAAATTCGCGCAGTTTATCTTTGAAGCCCGCTCCCCAGCGCGCACCGGGAGACTGACTCTGAAGTACGGCTCCGAAAATAACCGGTTGGTTGGAGGCCACATTCGATTCGGCGATCACACCACCGCGGATAAAGCCCCGCTTGGGATTGCTGGGATGGAGATCGTCTATTGCTACCAGTGATTCTATCCCGGTGTAGGTTCTGAGGTCTTCGTCGAAGGTTGCTGCGACGACCGGAAAATGATGGAAGGTAAGATTACGGCCCACTTCACCGGAGCCGTTGGCTAATCCGTCCGGGAACTGCCCGGAACGAGACAGCAGCAGTAGCTGTGCAGTACCCAGTGAGCCCGCCGCGACGATGACGTGCTTGGCGCGCACCTCCTGTTGCTCCCCCGAGCCATCTATGTAGCGCGCACCCGTCAGCCGGCCATTCTTGTCCACGGGCAGTTCATAGACTGCAGCGTTGGCTCGCAGGTCGAGCTTTCCCGTCATCAGGGCTCGCGGCAGCGAAACGGACAGGGTGGACGCCTTCGCGTGGATTGGGCAACCATGGGCGCGGCATGCACCTCCATTGATGCAACCCGGCCGATTGCCGTACACGCGTGAGTTGATGGCCACTGGTAAGGGGAAAGGCTGGTAGCCCAGCTTACGCGCACCGCTGGCAAACCGGCGTGATGACGGCCGCCAGGGGTGGGGTGGATTTGGATAGGGTTGACTGCGCTTTGCCTCGAAGGGGTTACTCCCCGCCTGCCCCGCAACTCCGAAATCTGCTTCCGCCTGCTGATAGTAAGGCTCCATGTCCTCGTAGCCAATTGGCCAGTCTGCGAGGCTGGCGCCGGGCACTGAACCTTCCACCGACAACTCGCGAAACTCATCCGGCCGAAACCGCCAGGCCCAGGCTCCCCAGTGAGTAATGGAGCCACCGACTCCGTGCACGATCTCGGCGATATTGCCGTATTCTGTCGGCGAGTGTTCATCTGGCCTGTAAGCATCAATCTTGTCGGGGGCAAATAGCTTGCGGCGGATGATGATTTTTAGTTCATCTTCATCGAAGTCACCCGGCGAAATTTGCGGCCCCCTCTCCAGAGCGACCACATTGAGTCCGGCTGCGGTCAATTGGTCGATCATGACACCACCGCCGGCACCGGTGCCAATCACACAGACATCGTAAACCTCTTGTTTGGCACTCATAGCTTCTGGACTCCACAGGCTTTGAAGCCGCTATCTCCAACGATCGAGATGGCACGGCAGCGCACATCGACAAAATCACATTGACTTGCCATTGTTCGAAGTTTATCCACAATGATGGTTAAAATTTGTATTTGCACGCCTAGGTTTTGCTTGGTTCCGCCAGTTAATTCAGCTATTGTAGTATAATGGGTGTAGTTTCTACGTTAACACTGCACCATGACGCCGGCCTCAGGTCTGCGCCCTGTCGCCGCTGGCATATGAAAACAAAAACATGGCGCCTATAAACAAATATTTGTACCTGGCGGTGCTATCGTTTCTATCCTGTAACTGGGCCCCCTCTACCAACGGCCCAACCATTAAGCCGCCTAATTACTGGGAGTACTGATGTCAGCTGATAGCAAAAACTTGCTGTTTCAGCCAATGAAGATAGGCAAGCTGGAAATCTCCGGGCGCGTCATGAAAGCACCCATGACCGAGTTTCTCTGCGACCGCGATGGCTACGTCACGGACGCGGCGGTCGAATTTTATGAAGAGTTCGCCCGCGCCGGCACACCGCTGCTGATTAACGGGTCCACCTATTTCAGCAAGTACTCCCAGGGAATCCGCGGTTCTTTCAACCTCGATAACGATGACAAAATTGAGGGTTTGCTGCGCGTCACTGATGCGGTTCACAAACATGGCTCCAAGATCTTTACACAGATTTTTCACGTTGGAAGGCAATGCGCCCCGGAAAGTCTCGACCGCGATGTATCGCTGGCACCCTCGGCGATCAAAGACCCGACCACAGGCTGCGTGCCACGCGCCATGACGATTGGTGAGATCCAACAAACCGTGAAGGAGTTTGGCGAAGCAGCAGTCCGTGCCAAAAAAGGAGGCTTCGATGGGATCCAGCTGCACGCTTCCCACGGCTACCTGATCAGCGCGTTTCTAACACCACACACAAATCGCCGCACGGATGATTACGGCGGCTCGTTTGAGAATCGACTGCGCTTTGGACTTGAAGTTTATCGCGAGATGCGCGAGCGTGTAGGAGCAGACTACCCAATCATCCTGAAATTAAACGGCCACGATCTACTGCCTCTGCGGAAAGGCCTCAAGACACCCGATCTGACTAAAATCGCCCAGCGCTTTGAAGCAGAGGGTATAGACGGTATCGAGGTCACCGCGGGACACTACGAATCAGGTGGGAGCTTCGTACGAGGCAACTGGACTGGTTTTTTCAAGACCCTTGTCACCGAAGGCCCTGGCACCACCTGGCCCAAAGGGCAGCAGACACTAATAAAGATATTTGCGCCGCTGTTGGATTTCATGTTTAACCGGCTGTCCGGATACAAGCCCATGTTTAATCTGCAGTATGCCGAAGCGTTTAAGGAAGCCCTCAACATTCCCGTTATAGCGGTGGGAGGGTTCACCGAGAAAGCGGATATGGAAAACGCGCTGGCGACTGGCCAGTGCGACATGATCAGCGTTGGCCGCGCGTTCATCGCAGACCCGCATCTCTACTACCACCTGAAGCATGACATAGAAGGCCCCAAGTGCAGTCACTGCCAGGGCTGTTTCGCGCGCTCCGGCACCCACGCGCTGACCTGCTGGGATCCTGAAGTCGCGGCGCAGCGCGAGCGTATGCTGGATGCGGAAAAAGATTTACAAATGATTAATATGGACGTTTGCTGACAGGCTGCACACCGATAACACGTAATAACTTATGGAGAAATTGGCAATGACTTTTACGCGACAGGAAATTCTGAAGAAATTGCGGGCAGAGATCGCAGACGGCAAAGCCATACTTGGCGCAGGTGTCAGCAACGGCCTGATCGCCAAGAGTGCGGCAACCGGTGGGGCTGATTTGCTGTTGGTCTACAGCACCGGAAAAACACGTATGATGGGTGTACCCACCACTATGATTGAGGGTGTTTCCAATCCGATCACACTGGATATGATTGATGAAATGACCAATGTGGTCAAAGGCACGCCGTTTATCGGCGGCATTGAGGCCAACGATATCTATGTGCTTGATCTTGAGGAGTCCATCGACCGCTTTCTGCAGAAAGGTTTCAGCGGCTTTATCAACTTCCCCA
>Ga0209013_10003593_pt1 | contig 13752 bp, 11 predicted proteins | sample Cruoilmetagenom2_FD_187291 | JGI IMG/M metagenome (GOLD analysis project Ga0209013, IMG submission 187291) | Oil polluted marine microbial communities from Coal Oil Point, Santa Barbara, California, USA - Sample 2 (SPAdes) (version 2) | ecosystem: Environmental > Aquatic > Marine > Oil seeps ... | reverse complement strand
CCATTACCAATCTATCAGGATTCGTTAATCTAAACACATGTACATTAGGATTAGTTAATCCTTTAACATCAACATAGTCTCCCTCTTCATTTTGTCTTAAACTTATGTTGAATATATAATTTTGTTTTACATCTATAATAACTTGCTTCCTATCTTTGCTATACGAAATATCATAAAATAATTTTTTATCTTTCAAATCAAATACAATTCTTGTAACCATAGGTTCAGTAGAAAATTGACTTGATCTTATAGCTTCAATAAATTCATTATCTGGATAAGTAATTTTAACTTCATCAAATTCCTTTTTCGAATTTTTAATATCTATAATAAGTTTTTCTTCCCATAATAATTGATCTACAGAACTTATTTTACCATCAGCAGTAATTATAAACCTTTTACTATCTGATTTTTCTATGTACTCAACCTTTTTAATATTAACTTCAGATCCATCAATAGAAGTTAATTCATTATCGTTCTTATTAATATCTAACAACTCTTTTATATCATTTGGGTCTGTTTGCCATTCTACTGGATTATCTCGGAGTGACGTCGGAAGTTGTCGACTTGGTGGATTTAAATTATCGTCGCCTTCAACCGGTATTTCTACTTTATCTGAACCATCTTCTACCTCGGTACCCTGACCACTAATAGCAAAAGCTGTATAAGTATCTTGGTCCCAAATAACATCATATCCTAAAGCTTCCGATACAAATCTAAAAGGTATCATAGTTTTTGTAATTTCGCTATCTAGATTAGTAACTAATCTCGGCTCTGTAATTAGTTCTATCTCAGCATCATTAACAAAAGCTGTTTTGTTACCTATTTGTAAAACTATAACTGTGTCTTCAAGAATAACATCTATTTTTTGATCACTATTATTCCATGTAACTTGTGCACCTAAAGTCTGAAAAACTTCTCTTGCAGGTACCAGCGTTTTTTCATCAATAATAATAGCTGGCATAGCCCCTGTTTTAACTTCTGTTCCATTTAGATTTATAGTAACAAACTTCTTATACTCATATTCTTTGTTGTCGTACTTAAATCTAACTACGTTAGCACTTTCCTGTGCATATGTGATATTAAAATTTGCAACTACTATAATTAAAATTAATAAAAAACAAGTAAACTTTTTTAATCCCATGACATTATCCTCTCTGATGTTTTATTTATCTACTACATATTATAACAAAATTCTATCGTAGAGGAAAGATTATTACATATTGTAACTTAAATGTAATATTCGTAATACTAGAAACCTGAAATAATCCCAAATTATGCCTAAATATACCTATTATCGTTTTATTTTTAAATAACTTATTAAATATCCTGAAGTAATTCCAACCAAAACACCTGTAACTATTGAAGTTATCATCAAAAATGGTAAATAATAAATTAAGTTAGTGTTTTGCACAACTAATATTGCAACCAAAATTTGTCCTATATTATGAAATGCAGCCCCTACTATACTTATACCCATAACCGAAACTTTATCTTTTGCCACTTTTTTCACTAAACCCATTGCAAATAAACTTAAAATCCCTCCCGATAGTGAATATATAAAAGCTGACATTGACCCAAATAAAACAGCCGTTAAAGCTGTTCTTGTTATAACTATAAATGTTGACTGTTTAAAATTCAACATATATAAAGAAACTAATGTCACAATATTTGCTAACCCTAACTTCATCCCTGGTATATTTATTAATAAATTAAGAGGTATAAATCTTTCAAAATAACTTAAAACTATGGCTTGTGAAACTAACACCGATATAAGTACCATCGTTTTAGTTTTTGAGCTATTAATTTTGTTATTAACTTGATATGCCATCTAATTTGTCCTCCTGCCCACCAATTACTTGAATCACTATTTTGTTTGGCAGACAAACTACCATCTGACCATTTTTATTCGCTATTTTTGTTTCTACACAAACTTGAGTTTCACAATCAGCTTCTATAATTTCGATTCCATTATCATGAACTTTGACTAAATTTCTGCCAATATCAGTTACTATTTCAAACTCTTGATCTTTATTTAGATTTACTTCTTTATAAATTTGTCCATTATAATATATAATCCCTTTAAGCTCATGATTATTTGATCTATTTTTCAAAAAATTCATAGAAACAAGCGTTAATGACAAACTAATAACTAAAATTATTATTACAATATCACCTTTTTTCATTTTATATGCTCCTTTTCTGACACGAAATATCCATTGCATCCTTTACTTGTTATTTTATTTCATATGCTGAATTTATATCTATTTATCATTTTACATTTTAACATATAAGTAAAAGGGTGTCGACAAAGTCAACACCCTTTTTCAATAACAATATTTTACATTTACCATTATTATTATTATTTACCTTTTCTTGTCGATATATCTACCCAAACAGCTAGAAGTAGTATCATACCTTTAACAATATACTGCCACGTTGGTTGAACATCCATCAAACTCATTCCATTGTTTAGTGTTGCCATAACTAAAGCCCCTATTATTGCTCCTATAATAGTACCTTCTCCACCTAAAGTACTAGTTCCACCAATAATAGCAGAAGCTATAACTTCAAGCTCAAGTCCATTCCCTGCTTGGGCACTGGCAGCATTTAGTCTAGCTGCATATATCGCTCCGCCTAATGCACCTAAAACTCCCATAGATACAAATATCAATAAGTTTCTTTGTTTAATATTTATACCTGATAATTTAGCAGCTTCCGTGTTTCCTCCTATAGCGTATACGTGACGTCCAAAAGGCGTTTTATATGTTATAAACGAATATATTAAAGCTACTATAATAACAATTACAATTGACCAAGGCATTCCTTTATACATAACCATTATGCTAAAGAATAGTGCAATAGCTATTGATACGGCACTCATCTTAACTATTTGAAGTGGCATACTTAATACTTCAAACTGATAATTAACTCTTTCATTCCTTTTTTTGATTTCTACAAAGTTATAAATAACAATTGCAGCAATTCCTATTAACAAAGTTGTTAAATGTATTCCTGTATTCCCTATATTAGGAATATATCCATTCCCTATAGCTTTAAAAGAAGGGTTTAAAGGTGCTATTGTCGCTCCATTTGTTACGCCTAGTAATGTTCCTTTAAACACCATCATACCTGCAAGTGTTACTATAAATGCTGGAACATTTCTATAAGCTACCCAATATCCTTGCCACAACCCAATCAAAACACCTACTAATAAAGTTATAAAAAGAGCAAATACTGTATTCATGTGAAAATTAACTTGTAATATAGCAGCAATTGCGCCTGTAAATCCTACTACCGATCCAATAGATAAATCTATATGCCCAGCTACAATTACCCATACTATCCCCGATGCTAATATTGCAATATAAGATGTTTGAATAAATAGATTTGACAAATTCCTAGATGTCATAAATGTACCACCCGTAAGAATCGTGAATATTATCATTATACTTATTAAAGCTATTATCATAGTATACTGTCTTATATTATTTTTTACCGCTGTTTTTATTTGCCCTATCATATTATTTACCTCCCGTGGCGTAATGCATTACTTTTTCTTGACTTACGTCTTTATAACCCAGTTCTGCTTTTATTTCCCCGTTATTCATAACTAAAATTCTATCACTCATACCTAATACTTCAGGCAATTCAGAAGAAATCATTATAATCGATACACCTGCTTTTACAAGTTCATTCATTATATTATATATTTCAAACTTGGCACCTACATCAATACCACGAGTAGGTTCATCTAATATTAACACTTTAGGTCCTGCCAGTAACCATTTTGCCAGTACAACTTTTTGTTGGTTACCACCACTTAAATTGTTTACATTTTGCTCTATTGATGGTGTTTTTATAAGAAGTTTTTTTACATATTCATTTGCTACTTTCATCTCTTCATTAGAGTTTATCATCATGTTTTTACATACTTTTTCAAGACTCGCTAATGAAATATTTTCTTTAATATCCATCATAAGCACTAAGCCGTTTGCTTTTCTGTCTTCAGATAAATAGCATAATCCCTTTTCAATAGATTCTCTTGGCCCTTTAATCTTAAATTCTGCTCCATCTAACTTTACTTTACCTGATACATTAGAACCATAGGCACCAAATAAACTCATTGCCATTTCAGTCCGTCCTGCTCCCATTAATCCTGAAATACCTACTATTTCTCCTTTACGAGCTTTAAAACTAACATTGTTTATTATTTTTTTATCCGTTATTTCTTCACTATAAACATTAAGATTATTTACTTCTAAGACCACGTCTCCCGGTGTATGCTCTACCCTTGGGAAACGTGTTGTTAATTCTCTTCCTACCATTAAAGATATTATTTTTTCTTCATTTATCGTCTCATCATTAGCAAATGATGTAATAGTCTGACCATCTCTAAGTACAGTTATTGTATCTGCTACGTCTATTACTTCATTTAGTTTATGAGATATATATACACAACTTACTCCTTTATTTCTAAGTTCTTTTATTATTATAAGTAAGTTATCACTTTCACTTTCAGTTAAAGCTGCTGTAGGTTCATCTAATATAAGTATATCTATATTTTTTGATATTGCTTTTGCTATTTCTATTAGTTGCTGTTTTCCAATCCCCAAATTAACAATTTTACTTAAAGGATTATCCTTCAAGCCTACTTCGGCTAATACTTTCTTCGTTTTATTTATAGCTTCATTCCAATTTATAATTCCGTGTTTTTTTATTTCATTTCCTAGAAAAATGTTTTCTACAATATTCATTTCTTTTACTAGTGCTAACTCTTGATATATAATTGCAACTTTACTTTCTTCTGAATCTTTTATACCATTAAAAGCTTTTACTTCTCCACCTATAATAATATCTCCCTCATAACTACCAAAGGGATGCACGCCACTTAAAACTTTCATTAAAGTTGATTTCCCTGCTCCATTTTCGCCTACTAGAGCATGTATTTCTCCTTTTTCAACTGAAAAATTTACATTATTTAAAGCTTTTACTCCTGGGAATTCTTTTATTATATTTTTCATTTCCAATATATTTTCAGCCACTTATCTAACCACCCTTCATTAAAATTAGGTTGGAGGATGGGATATCATCCTCCATCTTAATGATTATTTTTTGTATACATCTTCTTTTTTCATGTATCCACTATCAATTAATACTTCATCAATATTTTCTTTATCAACTACTGTAGGTGCTAATAATATAGATGGAACATCTTCTGAATTGTTATTTACTGTTTGCTCAGTCGCAACCTTTTCACCATTTGCAAGTTTTACTGCTGCTTGTATAGCTGCTGTTCCTAGTTCTCTAGTATCTTTGAATATTGTCATTGACTGTGTTCCTTCTACTATTCTTTGAGCTGCTGCTGCTTCTGCATCTTGGCCTGTAATAGGTACTAATCCTTGTAAATTTTGTGCTGTTAAAGCTTGAACAGCTCCACCTGCAGTACCATCATTTGGAGCTAATATAGCTTGAACATCATTATTACTTTTAGTTAAAGCATTTTCAACTATTTTAAGAGCATTAACTGGTTTCCAGTCTTCAACTGGTTGATCTACTATAACTTCAATATCACCTTTATCAATTAAAGGTTGAATGAATTTCATTGCGCCTTGTTTAAATAAAGTTGCATTATTATCTGTTGGAGCTCCTGCCATTATTATATATTTTCCTTTTGGAACCAATTTCGTAATATACTCACCTTGTAATTCTCCAACTTTTACATTATCAAATGATAAGTAGTATTCTAAGTTTTCAGTTCCCATTATTAATCTATCATATGATATTACTGGAATTCCTTCTTCTGCAGCTACATCTACAACTGTAGCTGCTGCCGCTGCATCCTGTGGTGCTATTATAAGTACATCAACGCCCTGTGCAATCAAGTTTCTAGCTTGTGAATCTTGTTGAGCAACGTCATTATTTGCTACTTGAACTTTTAATTCAACGCCTAATTTCTTTGCTTCTTCTACCATTCTATCTTTATCTCTTACCCATCTTTCCTCTTGTTGAGTTGGTAATGATAATCCAATCACGATCTTTTTAGAAGTAGCTTCACCTTCATCAACTTTTTTATCCGGTTCTTTTTCCCCACATCCTGCAAATAATGAAACTAATACTGTTAATGTAAGTGCTAAAGAAACACCTTTTAATAGTTTTTTCATATCTTCTCCTCCTAAAATGTTTTATTTGATAATCTAATGATATATTAATTCATACAATTTATCTCTAGATTAAATTACAAATATCTTGATTTTTTTAACATCTCTTGATTTTATTAAACTATACTAGCATTTTTTTAATATTAAAAAAAGAAAGCTTTAATTGCTTTCTTTTTCATTTCTATATATTTGTTCTTCCGTATGAAATCCCTCATCAATAATTATTTGCATATTTTCTTTTGTTATTACTATAGGCTTAAACAATTTATATGGAACCTCATAGTTTCCATCATTTATCGTTGTATCCGCCTCAACTGTTTCTCCCTTCGCTATACTAACAGCTATCTGAGCTGCTGCTTCCGCCAATTTTTTTATAGGCTTATATACTGTTACTAACTGAGTTCCTTCAACAATCCGCTGACAAGCTGCTAAATCCGCATCATGTCCTGCCACTAAAACATTACCAGCTACCCTATTTTCCGATAAAGCTTTTATAGCCCCTTCGGCTAGTCTATCATTTGCAGCTATTATCCCATCAATAGTTTGATTTTTTTTAATAGCTTCATTAACACAATTATATGCAACTTCTTCTCTCCAGTCATCTGCCCACTTTTCATCTAATATATTTATAGACCCATCCTTTAAATATTTATCTAGCGCTAACTTATAGCCTTCATTAAACATAAAACTATTATTATCAATTGTAGATCCATTAATAATTATATAATTCCCATTATCCTTCTTATTTAATAAAGTTTGTGCCATCATTCTTCCTACTTCTACGTTATCAAAAGATATGTATATATCTACATTTGCATTTCTTATTAACCTATCATACGCAATAACTTTTATATTTTTTTTCTTTGCCAATTTAATCAAACTAGTTAATCCGTCTTTATCATATGGTATAACAACTAATACATCAATACCACTATCTATTAGTTCTTGAACTTGTTTTTTTTGTATTTCATTATCCTCAGTTGCATTTTTAAGAATTACTTCTGCGCCTAATTCATTAGCTTTTTCCTCAAATAATTTTACATCTTTTTGCCATCTTTCAATGACCAATGAATCTATAGAAAATCCTATTTTGATTTGATCCGTCTCGCTTTTTTTAGCCCCACACCCAGTCATTCCCCCAAGAACAATCACCATTACACAAATTATAAATACACTCTTACTATATATTTTTTTTCGCATATATTCCTCCTACATTTTTTTGAAGTATTCTGTTGGAGATACCCCCACATTTTTTTTGAATAATCTACTAAAATAATTTGGATCACTATACCCTATTTTATAACATATTTCCTTTACTGAATAGTTAGTATTTTTAAGCAAGTTTTTACCTTGTTCAATTCTTACCTTTGTTAAATACTCTATAAAATTATCTCCTGTTTCTTCTTTGAATAACTTACTAAAATATTGTGGACTTATACTCACGTTTTTTGCTACTTCTTCCAGTGTAATCTCTTCAAAATAATTAGTTTCTATGAATTTCTTCGCCTCGACTATAACTTTACTTACTTTCCCTTCTTTTAATTCTTTTATTTTAATAGCTAAATATTTAACTGTATTCTTACACCATATACTTAACTGAATCAAATCATCTATATCTAGCATTTGATTAAGATATTTGCCATACTTAATTTGATTATCTTCTTTAACGCCAATGTTTTTCGCTGTCTTATGTGCAATCACCATTATTTCTATTAGTTTATTTCTAATTGTATCCGTTATATCTCCTTCACTTTCTCTAGCTAAATCTATAATGTTTTGCATATATTTTATAACTGCTATATCATTACCTTGTTTTAATTTTTCTATTAGATATATTTCTTGATCCACTTCTTCACTGTCTATCTTTTTCCCCTCGACAATATCCATTATATGTGTATAGTCTTCTCCCTTATTATACCTTAATGATTTTATCGATTCACTATAAGAGAAAGTAATTTTGTCATATTTTTTATAAGAACCTATTCCAATAAAAAATTTTGTATCTGTATTTCGATTTAATTTATTAATTATATAAGTCGCTAACTCAATAGACTCTAATCTATTTTCATATTCACTACTTCTTTCTTTCTGGGTAACAAATACAATAATTCTATTAATCATAACAGGTCCTATAATACATTTACATTTATATTTAAGAATATCTCTAAAGTAAGGATAAAACGCATGACCTTTTATACCAGCCCCTATTTTATTTGTAAGTTCTGATGCTTGTTCTCCATCTCCAAACTGTACAACCATAATATATCCACCATCATCTTCAACATCAAATAATTCTTTATATTTTTGAAACTCATCTTTGAACTCTCGATTCATTAATACGGAATATATAAACCCTTCTTCTAGTATCGGTATAACTTTATCTAATTTCTCTATATTTTGTAACTCTCTATCTCTTTTTCTCTTGTCATCATTTAAATCATTAGTGATTTTGTTTAATACATCAATTAATTTATATCTATTTATAGGCTTTAATATATACTCTTCTACGCCAACTTCAACAGCTTGTTTTGCAAATTCAAATTGTTCATAAGCAGATACTACTATAAACTTAATGTCTTTATATATATGTTTTATCTCCTTAATTGTTTCAAGCCCATTTATCCCTGGCATTCTAATATCCATTATCATTATATCAGGCTTATTTACCCTAACTTTTTCTATAGCTTCTCTTCCTGATCTCGCTGTTTCTATAACTTCTACATTATCTAAGTTTTTACTTACAATAAACTTCACAGCATCTAAAACAATTTGCTCATCATCTACAACCATTAATTTATACATTTGTCTCATCCTTTAGACTAATCTTTATAGTAATCTTTGTTCCTTTATTAATCTCACTAAAAATATCAACTACTTTATAATTACTATAAAAAAGTTGAAGTCGATGTATAACATTTATTAACCCAATCCCCGTAGTATGTCCTTCTGAAACATCATTATATATACTTTTTTGCTTTGACTTCTTAAGTATTTTTTGCACTTTATAATATTCCATACCCACGCCATTATCCTCTACTATTATTAACCCGTATTTTTGCTCTCTTTTTGTTGTAACCTTTATCTCCCCACCATTCTCCTTGTCTGATAACCCATGAATATAAGCATTTTCTATTAATGGTTGTATAATAAGTGGCGGTAATTCTAGGTTATTAATTGATTCATCTATATCATAATCAAACTTTATTAAATCTCCAAATCTAACTTTTAATAACTCACAATAAGCTTTAGAATTATTTATCTCTTGTTCTAATTTAACTTTATTGTTTAACTTCTGTATGTTATATCGAAATAAAGATGATAAATTTTCTAGAAATATACTCGTACTATCAGCACCTTCCATCATAGCAAGTTGAACTCCCGCATTTAAAGTATTAAACAAAAAATGTGGATTAATTTGTGATTGTAACGCTTTAAGTTCTGCTGCATCTAATAAACTTTGCATCTTTAGATTGTTCACTTTTTGTTCCATTAATTTGCCTTCAGTTTCAGATTTGTCTTTAAGCTCATTTATATAATTTTGAATATTGCATTTCATTTTGTTAAATGCTTCTATCATAATCTTAATTTCATCATCAGAAGTAACTATTATCTCTTTAGTTGTAAAATTCCCTTTAGAAATTTCTTCTGCTGAATGTGATAGTAAAATTATAGGTTTTGTCATTTTATAAGTTATATTGAAAATTATGAATACAGATAAAATAATAATATCTATAACCATTATCATGTTAGATATCTGTACTTTTTTAATGTTTTTTTTAAGAGGCAGGTACTTCTCTGTATTATCTTGAATTTGCTTTATATTAAGTTTTTCAATATACATATTAATATATTCTTTATGCTCTTTCGCATTTTTATACGCTAGAATATATCCTTCAATATCCCGACCTCTCTTAGCTGTAACAGCTTTACTTGCTTCTTCCACATAAACTGTAGATAGATTACTAATATTATCTAAAATCAAACTATTCTCGTCTTTTTGTTTATATTTATTAATTCTTTTTATCTTTTCTTCTAACATCTGACTATATTTAATATAGCTATTTAAACTGTCAGAGTTTTTAGTTATTAAATAATTGCTTAAATTTTGATCTACGCTACTTAAGGTATCACCTATTTCTTTTAACATAATACTACTTATAAACATTTCATCTACTTGATCTGTAAATCTTTTAGAAGTATGAAAAGTATATATACTCACAAAACTTATCATAAAAATAGTTACCAAAAAATAAAATAGCATCTTTTTTCTAATCGTATTCAATAATGTTTTCCTAGGTATAAAAATCATTATAACAACTCCATTTACTTGTATTCACTTAAATTATCTATTGTTATTACTTTAATATTTGTATTTATTATTTCTTTTTCTTTAAATCCTTTTTCTTTAATATCATATATTTTTTTAACACTTTCATATCCTATTTTATAAGGATTTCTTTCAACTGTACCACTTATAACGCCTTTTTCTATATACTCTAGTATAGCTTCATTAATACCTGTTCCAAAAATTTTTACATCTCCTACTTTGTTATAATCTACTATTACTTGTGCTGCACCTAAAGTATCGCTTAAGCTTGTACAATATATTACGTTAACCTCTGGGTATTGTCTAATAATTTTACTAGTAACATATTCTCCACTTAAAAAACTTAGACTTGTTTTTTGGGCAGCCACAACTTCCAATCCTTCATATTCATCAATTACTTTTTGAAATCCATTTCTTTGTTCATCCCTTGGAGATTGAATAATAGTTGCTATATTTGCTTGTGCTTTAGTTTCCTTCACTATCATATCTGCTGCTTCATAACCTAATCGGTACTTATCGCTTCCAACAAAACAATATCTATCACTATCTTCTACATCAGAAACTACTGTTATAACAGGTATCTCTTTACCTATAGCTTTATTTATATACTCTTTGTACTCTATCTCTTCCTCTGGTTGCACTATTATTCCATCTACTTTAGATGAAATCGCTATATCCATATACTTTAATTCCTTTATAGCAGTCGTATCTATTTTATTTATTTCAATTTCCACATTGTATTCTTCCTTTGCCTGATTTACGCCTTTTTCAAATTTGTTATAAAAGTCATCTTCCATATCACTAACAATAACTGAAAAATGATACTTTGTTTTATCTTTAACTCTATCTATTTCAATCAATTTTACTTGCTTTGATATCGAGCCTAAGTAAAACAAAGAAACAGATGTAGATATGACTAAAGTTGATATTAATACAATCAAAATCAACTTATTAACTAATTTCATCCAAACACCTTCCTTTGAAAATATGTGCTAATATTTATTATATCATACTTCATATTTTGTACAAATACAATATATCAGCTGGGTGTGTTTAACTTATAAATAAAAAAACACCTATAGACGAAACACTTTTTTAAGTGTCCTATCTCTAGGTACTTTTTTATTATTACTATTCTCTCATTTATTTATTAAACTTATATACTTCTTCTGCTTTTAGCACTTCTAAATTTGATTTTTCTAAACACTGTATTGCTTTTTCTATATCGTTAACCTTAAATATTGTAGAAGCTTTTTCACCTACTGCAAAAGCATACATATACTCTACACTTATACGACACTCTGATAAAACTTTTAACGCCTTGGCTAACGTTCCTGGGCAGTGTGCTACAGATAAACACATAACATTAGTTAAGCTTACCGAAACACCTTCTTTTCTAAGCATTTCAACTGCTTTATCTGGATCTGATACAATAAGTCGAAGTATCCCAAACTCCTTTGTATCTGCAACACTAAGTGCAGAGATATTAATATTATTACTTGCAAGTAACTGAGTTACCATTGCTAGTCTTCCTGTTTCATTTTCTATAAATATTGATAACTGTTTAATGATCATATACGCTCCTCCTTATCTTCTATTTCTTTTATCTATAACTCTTTTAGCTTTACCTTCACTTCTTTCAATCGTTTTTGGCTCAACTAATTTAACTTTAACCGATATTCCTAGAGCACTTTTTAAATTGAATTTTATTTTTGCTGATAAGTCTTCTAATTTTTTTACTTCATCCGAGAATAAATTTTGATCAACCTCAACCCAAACTTCTAAAGTATCCAAATTATTTAATCTATCTACAATTAATAGATAATGAGGTTTTGTTTCATTCATTTCAAGTAATACACTTTCGATTTGAGTTGGAAATACATTAACACCTCTAATGATTAACATATCATCAGATCTTCCCATGCATTTTTCCATTCTAACAAGTGTTCTTCCACATTCACATTTTTCATCATTTAATCTCGTCAAATCTCTTGTTCTATACCTTATTATAGGAAGTCCTTGTTTTGTCACTGTTGTAAAAGCAAGCTCTCCCATAGAACCATTTGGAAGTGGTTTTAACGTATTAGTATCTAATATTTCTGGTATGAAATGATCTTCATTAATATGTAATCCATTTTGCTCCGCACATTCATATGATACTCCAGGTCCAATAATTTCACTAAGCCCAAATATGTCATACGCTTTAATGCCTAACTTACTTTCAATTTCTTTTCTCATATTTGGTGTCCATTGTTCTGCCCCAAAAATACCTGTTCTTAATTTCAGATCTTCTTTCTTTATCCCTGATTCTTCAATAGCCTCTGCTAAATATAAGGCGTATGAAGGCGTACATGCTATAACAGTGCTACCAAAATCTTGTAGTAATTTTATTTGTTTTTTAGTATTCCCACCTGAAATAGGTATTACTGTTGCTCCTACTGTCTCACTTCCATAATGAACGCCTAGTCCTCCAGTAAATAAGCCATAGCCATATGCTACCTGAATAAAGTCATTTCTTTTTACCCCTGCTGAAGTTAATGTTCTAGCCATGACTTCTTGCCATATTGCTAAATCTTTTCTTGTATAACCTACAACCGTTGGACTTCCTGTTGTCCCAGATGATGCATGAATTCTAACAATTTCACTCATAGGTACTGCAAACATTCCATATGGATAATTATCTCTTAAATCCTGTTTTGTAGTAAATGGCAACTTGTATAAATCATCTACTGACTTTATATCTCCTGGTTCTAATCCTAATTCCTGCATCTTTTTTCTATAGAAAGGTACATTATGATAAACCCTACTAACCATATCTATCAGATTATCACTTTGTATTTGTCTTAGTTGTTCTCTATCCATACATTCTATATGTTCATTCCATATCACAATAACGCCTCCTTCTAGTTATATATTAAGATTAAATGCTTTTGTATTTAATTCAATTGTTTTAGCTGGAACTGTGCCCTTTATCGCTTCTTCCCACTCTTCAAGAGAAAACTCTAAATGTTTATATAATTCTCCTAAAAGAATTGTATTAGCAACACGGAAATTCCCTAATTTTCTTGCTTGACTTAACGAATCAATAAAAGTTAGGTTATCGCATAACGCATTTAACTGTTCTTTAATATTATTAGGATACTCCGCCGATCCTATTATAACAGGCATTGGATCTATTTCTTGTGTATTTACTATCATAACGCCATCTTTCTTTAAAAAATGAACCCATCTTAAAGCTTCAAGTTTTTCAAAGGAAAGGATAATCTC
>Ga0209013_10003592_pt1 | contig 13753 bp, 9 predicted proteins | sample Cruoilmetagenom2_FD_187291 | JGI IMG/M metagenome (GOLD analysis project Ga0209013, IMG submission 187291) | Oil polluted marine microbial communities from Coal Oil Point, Santa Barbara, California, USA - Sample 2 (SPAdes) (version 2) | ecosystem: Environmental > Aquatic > Marine > Oil seeps ... | reverse complement strand
CGCCAAGGGAGCCATTGTTATTATCGGTGGAGCATCCCCGCTGAAACGGGCGCTGCTCCCGGGAATGCTGCTGGTGTTGGTGACGGCTGTCGTTGTGACATTTATAGTGGTATAAATCTTTTACCGGGCTGAAATGCCCCGCGATTTTTTCAATCCCGAAATATTTGTTGATATGGCCAATTATTTGAATACCACCAGGTTGCTTATTACAGGATCAAATGGATTAATAGGTGGAATTCTGTGGTCTCATTTGTCGAAAACCTATGAAGTCTTCGGTGTTGATATTTCAACCCCTGAAAATCATGCCAGAAAATATATGGCAGATTTATCACATTATGATCAAATCTTCGATGTCCTGAGAAAAATCAGTCCTATCTCATGTATCGTTCATCTTGCGGCAGATGGTAGAAGAAATGCCGAAAGGAAATCAATATGGAAGAATAACATTGTTGCTACTAAAAATATCTACACGGCAGCAAAAAAATTCGGGGTGAAAAGGATTATATTTGCCAGTTCAAATCAGGTTACCTACGGATATGAAGCACTTATCAATCGACTCGGTTGGCCAAAAAACAGGATCATGATCACTACTCGCTATCCAGTATGGCCTGTTTCGTTTTACGGTGTAAGCAAAGTATTTGGTGAAGCAATTGCTAGATTTTATTATGAAACAACTGGTTTGGAGTCAATTTGTCTTCGGATAGGGTCTGTGTCCAAAGCCGATGACCCAAAAGAATACTCCAGGCTTCTATCTAGCTGGTTCTGTCACAAAGATGTAGCTCAACTTTTCAAGAAAAGTATCATTTCTAATGTTAGATTTGGAATTTATTATGGGGTCTCGAATAACAAAGATAGGTTTTGGGATATTTCAAATACTATCCACGATCTCGGATATGAACCTGAATGCGATGCTTCATTATCGAGATGATTATTTATAGTGTTTAAAAATGGGGTTTATGAAAATCAAGAGTGTATGTCCTCAGAACATTTGGGTCAAAACCTGCATTTAGCTAAGAGAGTCTTTCCAACCTTTACATCATCTGATTATTCATAGTTGCACAGCAGGTTTTGACAGCTCTTTAGCCGAAAAGTCTCTCTTATATTTCCAACCATTTTGTCTCACAGGCTCTGCTATCGACATAGTTTTGATACATCCAAACTTTTTGCTCGATACAAAATCACATTCGATTATTTATTTTAGGATTCATCTCGAATACTCCACTGTAATAACTTGGGAGATTCTCCGAGGTTATGATCCAATGCAGCAATGCTCTTTTCAGTACCGGATGCAACAACTTTTCCATCAGTATCTGCCAAAATATAACTGACAACACCACCACCGAGATAAGAGACTGTTACTTTTTTCTTCCAAAACGGAGGCTTTTCAATTATATAATCAGCTCCAGAAGACATGTGACTTATTTTTAACAAGAATTTTATCTTTGAGTTTTTATGTATATATTCTCGAGCACATGCAACGAATAGAGGTGGATATTTATCACCACTTGGGACAGTTGTTACATTGCTGATAAAAGTATCTATCGCTTCAATAATTTTTGCACCACTGCTGACTATCTCATTCGCATCTTTCATGTGTACTTGATGTTGTTCAATTTCTGATTCAACTCTTGATATTTCTTTTTCCAATGAATCCTTTGCATCATTATCATTTACTGATTCGAAGGTTACCAATGCTGTCCGTAATGCCGCTAAGTGTGTCTCTAAGGCTGTTACTTCACTATCTGGAACTCTATCTTTACGTATGGTAGCAAGCTTTTTTTCAGCGGAACCGATTTGTGTATTTACTTCATTAATAATGTTGCTATTCACGGAAACAAATGCTTTTGTCAGTTCTGATAGTAGATTCTTTTGGTTTGTCTCGAGCTCTTTCTTTTTAGCTGCAGATAATTTTGGATCCTCCAACTGTTTTGTAACATTATCAATTTCATCTTTTAACGCATCATGGGCTTTTCCAGTGTCCGCAGCCAAAGTCGTAATCAACTGAGTCCGTAAAGCTGCAATATGTGCTTCTAAAGCCGTAACTTCACTATCTGGAACTCTATTCTGGCGAAAATTGCTGAGCTTATTTTCAACATCTGCAATTTCGGTCTTTAGATCAATTATTGCAGTATCATCGATTTTTATTAAAGCTTCAACTAACTTGGGTTTCAATAAACTTAAATGCGTATTTAGTTCTGTAATTAGAGCTGCATATGGTTCAATCTTGCTGCTTTTGACCTCTTCTATACAAGTTAATAGAGCTAGATGTTTTGCGATTAAGCTATTTATTTTATCCAACAATGTGGATTGGGTAATTAGGTTAAAGTTCATTAAGTAGACACTTTTATTTTCCTTGGCTAATTTCCCCGCAATAATAGTATCTACATACATAGATTCCACATCCTGCAAAGTTTGCCCTTTAATGGTGTAATCTGAGCGGAAATAACTGATGATATCCCCAATTGCACTCAAGCTTCCTGATACTGCACCCGCAATCATTGGCGCAGCGATTGCCAATGTAGATAAAACAGCAGTTGGTTTAGCAATTGAATTTATTGCGTTTTCTTTGGCAATATATCCTTGATAATCCATTAATAATTCCTCGAAATCTTTTTGTTCATCCTTAGAAATACTTACTTTGCGGGGAAATATTGTTTTTTGAGTGACACATTTTGGGGAGATTTTATCAAGTTCTGATATAAAAGTATTGATTTTGTTTTCGATATCCCGGTAATAAAAATCGTTTATCGCAAATTCGATGTCATCAACAATCAGAACCCCATCATCACTGGAGATTTTGCCTTTGATGCTTTCAACAATATTGTCACCAATCTTTGAAAGCCCATGATTAGCAACAATTTCAGTTAAATATCGCTTCTCATCTCCAACTGTGACTTCACCAGTTCGGGGTTGGGTCGTACCAGTTGGTAAGCTCTCTGCCAATATTGCTTTTCTCTTTTGTAATTCTAATAGTTCAGAATCCAATATTTCATTATTCTTAATTATTACATCCAATTTAGCCTGTAATTCATCAATTTCGTCAGATCCAGATTGTTGGGCTAGCGCTAAAGCGCGCTGAGCATCAACTAACTCCTTATTTTTTGTTGCCAGAGCTATTTGTTCTTCTAACTTGCTTAATTCATCGGAACTGGATTCAGGAATATTTCCACCCGATACACCATTTGCATCAACTGCCATCACAAACCTCCTTTAGGGTATCACTATAGTTGACAAAATTATCTCCAAATACAAAATAGATAGTATTCAAAATATCTGAAACTATCAAAATAAATTATGGATGTAAAAAAAACTAATGGCTGTGTAAGTGATGTATATTTGTGATGTTAGCCGCCCACCAATAAAAAAGTAGATATTTTAGGCATCAATTCTACTTTATCTTATTATACACTATTTAAACTAAAATCATTCCTGATTAAAGCCTGTTGGAGTTCAAAGAGTAATCCGGAATCGAGTACACACACCGTTTAACCAATTGCGTAATCTTCTTATTCGACTGATTGAAAAATGGCAGAGCTAGTGCAAGTTTTACTATCAACCGGAAGTGAGTTGGACTAACAATGAAACTAAGCAAGTAATTTACCGAAGGAAAGTACGAGGTAAGTCCTTATGGGTTTACAAAACCTGGTTGGGTATGCAGGATTGAAGTTATTAAGAATCAGTATGAAATAATTCGATTGAATGTGAAGGGCAATAAGTCTTAGATCGAAATTCCTTAACTAACTTCGTCAGTTATAATAAAAGCTGTGATTGCTCTGACAACCGTTTAATTAGGAGAAAACGTCAACAATGAGTTATTCCCAGGTTTTTCGAATCAATAGTCCAACGATAATTCATGAAGTTATTGAAGGAGAAGCAGTGATTATCAACATGGAAAAGGGGCATTACTACAGCATCGACCATACCGGGGCTGGAATCTGGGAGTTAGTCGATAAGCGTGCTTCAGCAGATGAGATCATCCAGTCCATTACCCAATGCTATGCTGGTGACCCAAAAAGCATCCAGAACAGTGTAATAGATTTCCTTGCTGAGCTTCAGCGTGAAAACCTCATCGTCCCCACATCTAAGGAGACAGATGACCAGACCCATTCTGGAAACGTGATCACACCCAACGAAAGATTACCTTTCACTCCGCCTGAACTGCATAAATACATCGACATGCAGGATTTGCTATTATTAGATCCCATCCATGAAGTTGATGAGAGCGGTTGGCCGAATGTGGGTCCAGATATCAATTAACCGTGATCGCTCAACCAGGCATACAATCTGAAATAAATCAACCAGACGTATATGAAAGCCCTGCTTCCTATTTTGAAGCTGTTTATCAGATTTTCCAATACGGAGAGCAGGCTGATAGTGACTCCAATAGTCATTTCTTCAACATCGACGGTCAGACTATAAATTTACGTTTTGCTGGATCAGCTCTAACACCCCGAATCATCCCTGCTCTGGAGCATATACAAGGGATTCCTACTAATTCTCCACAGCTCACCATCTGCCTTTGGGATAGCGCTTCCACCCACTTTCCCTTCCCGCTTCACCCCTGGTCCGGGAACTCTTCTTCAGCTTTCGGGGAGGGGTTTCACTCGCATGAAGGACGCATTCATTTTAATGACGGTCGCTTCCGCATGTATTTCTACATGGATGACATGATTTTGATGTTGGATTCTCATGAAGGTAAAGCGATTTTCTGGGTGGAAGATGCTCAAAAACTACCTTACCATGAAAGCGGCGCGCCGTTGCGATCACTTTTAGATTGGTGGTTCAGCAATAACGACCGGCAGTTTGTGCATGCTGCTGCGCTTGGAACAGGTAAAGGAGGTGTACTGCTCATCGGTAGAGGCGGATCGGGGAAATCCACCACTACATTGGCTTGCCTGGATTCACCGCTCCAGATAGCAGGGGATGACTACTGCCTGCTAACCAGCAAGCCTTCTCCTTATGTTCATAGTCTTTACAGCACTGCCAAACTGGACCCGCTAGATCTCAACAGACTACCACACCTGAAGACTGACATCAGCAACGCCGACCGGTTGGAAAGCGAGAAGGCGCTGTTTTTTCTGTACAAACGCCATCCCCAGAAAATTATTAAGGGATTCCCGCTGCGTGCACTGCTGATCCCCTGCATCACTGGCGAGACACAAACGTCCATCAAACCTGCTTCATCTATTGCAGGTCTTATGGCACTTGCGCCCAGCACCATCTTTCAGCTGGTAAACGAGGGGAGCACATCCTTTGATTTCATGTCCAGGCTTGTACGTGAGATCCCCAGCTTTCACCTGGATCTGGGCACCGATCTGGCTCAGATCCCAGCAACTATTATTGAATTATTATCGAATTATCAATAAGATGGCAGTAGACCCCTTTTTTGTCAGCGTTATCATCCCTGTTTATAACGCTGAGCGATTCCTGCTCGAAGCGGTCGAAAGTGTCAGGCGACAGGGATACCAACCGATGGAAATCATCATTGTGGACGATGGCTCCACAGATAGCAGCGCGTCACTCATCAGTAACCTTGGAGACGACATCCGCTTCTTCTCTCAGGAACAGCAGGGACCTTCAGCCGCTCGCAATCAGGGTTTGGCGATGGCACGCGGCGACCTGATCGCCTTCCTCGACGCCGATGATATTTGGCCGCAAGGCAGATTACACTTGCAGCTGGAACGTCTCCAGCAGGACCCAAGCCTGGAAGTAGTAATGGGGCGCACGCAATATTTCGGCCTGTTATCGGCACACAGGAGAAAGATCCGCTTTGAAGGTCCGGACAACACCGCCATCATCATGCATCTGGGAAGCGCGCTGATCAGGAAATCGACCTTTGAAAAAGTAGGGGACCTGGATGAATCTTTACCAAACCAAGAAGACCTTGATTGGTTCCTGCGTGCCAGGGAGAAAGGTGTATCGATGCTCATCTTGAAATATATCACCATGCAGTACCGCATGCATGAAGGTAATTACAGTCGGACTCAATCGAGTGAAGGGGGTATGATGCGGGTATTAATGAAAAGTGTAATCCGGCGTAAATCTAACCCCCTGCAGGTTCAACTGCCGAACTTCTATGATTTCGATGAGGGCAGAATGCAGAGGTATTCTACAGAAAACGAGGTTGGTGAATGAGAATCTTGTACTGGATCCCCTTCTTCTTGCCGGATACTGGCGGTATGGAGACCCTCTCTGCCGGCCTTCTGCCAGAGCTCGTCAAGCGAGGTCACCAGCTAACTGTAGTTGCCTCACACGGCAGTACTCCCGTGCCCGACGAGACGGATTATCAGGGTATTCCTATCTACCGTTTCCACTTTCGCTCCGCGGTGAGAAGAGAAAATTTGGGGCAATTGTTGAAAATCCGAAAGCGAGTAGCCGCCCTTAAGAGGGCTTTCAAATCCGATCTGGTGCACATCCATGTCAGCGACCCAAGCGGTTTTTTTCACCTGCAGACCCTTCAAGCCCATCCCTCCCCTACACTGGTCAGTTTGCACACCGATTTAACCGATCTGGTAAACACCAGTTCAGATTCTTTGATGGGACAACTTTTAATCAAAGCGGATTGGATTACATGTGTATCTAAAGCAACCCTGGAAAATGCCATCCGGTGTAAACCGGAGATCGCCAACCACTCTAGTGTGATCTACAACGGAATAAAAACGCCAGGGATCACCCCGGATCTGCTGCCGTTCGACCCGCCAATACTCTTGTGTTTGGGAAGGCTGATTCCAATCAAGAATTTTGACCTGGTCATCGAAGCTATGGTCATACTGGTCAAGCGCTATCCCCACTTACGACTGACCATTGCTGGAGATGGAATCCAGCGGGAAGAGCTGCAGGATTTAACTGTCTCCCTTAAACTTGAGGGGCAGGTTGAATTCATTGGTTGGGTTCCCCAAGAAGATGTGCAGGAAGTGCTCAACAAAGCCACGCTGCTTGTCCTGCCTTCACGCAGAGAGGGTCTTCCTATGGCCGCTCTGGAAGCAGCCCATATGGCACGACCCATTATCACTACCGACGTGGGTGGGAATCCTGAGATTGTCCTACACCGGCAAACCGGGTTAATCGTACGGGTAGGGGATATGCAGGGTTTGGTTGAAGCGATTGCCTACTTGCTCGATCACCCTCAACTTGCTCAAGAAATGGGCCATGCTGCTCGTTTACATGCCCAGGAAGTCTTTAACCTGGAAAAAACAGCCGACGCTTACGATAAGATTTACCGTAAGTTGTACTTAAGCCCAAAAAGCCCCTTGAATTCGTAGAGAGTAAGGATGGATAACAAAAACCTGATCAGCGTTATTATCCCGGTTTACAATTGCGAACGTTACCTGGCGGAAGCGATCGAGAGTGTGCTGGGGCAGACTTATCGACCGGTTGAGGTGATTATCATTGATGATGGCTCCACTGATCGCACGGCTGAAGTGGCGCTCCGCTATGAGCCTCAGATCACCTATTTTTTCCAACCCAACGCAGGCTCCAGCGCCGCTCGCAATCAGGGCGTACGCATGTCTAACGGCAGTTACCTGGCTTTCCACGACGCGGATGACATATGGGTAATAAATAAACTGGCTCTCCAGATGCAAGTTTTCCATGATGATCCACAGGTAGATGCTGTTTTTGGGCATGTTAAGCAGTTTTATAGTCCTGACCTGGATGAAGAAACAAGAAAAAGAATCATATGTCAAGAAAATCTCATGCCAGGATATCTCTCGACCACAATGTTAATTAAGCGTGAGGCATTTCTCCGCGTGGGTTTTTTCCAAACTCAATGGGAGATTGGGGAAGAGATGAATTGGATCATCCGCGCCAGGGAAGTTGGTTTGAAAATGGTATTGTTGCCAGATCTGTTGTACTATCGCAGGTTGCATACCGAGAACAAAGGTATACGCCTTAAAGATAAACAACAGCAGCGCCTGCACATCCTGAAAGCCGCCTTGGATCGACGACGGAAAAAGGAAATTGGGCAAGACCAGGGGGAGACACGCAAACACGAAGATTCAGAAACACACTCTTCTGTCGACCAATCATGACCGATCTACTGCAAGACCTGATGCTGCAAGCAGCCTTTTTGCAAAACGAAAAAGGGTTACAAGCCTGGCAAACCTGGAAAGATAAGGTGGATCTGGACGGTCCACTGCACCCCGGTACATTCCGCCTGCTTCCATTGATTTACCGCAATCTACGTAGACAGGAAATTGATGATCCGCTGCTGATGAAAATCAAAGGGGTCTCCCACAAGAACTGGACAAGGAACCAACTCGCATTGCAGGCGCTAGCCCAGGCATTGCAAGGTTTAGAAAACGATGGAATCAAATTTATCGCTCTTGGAGGGTTGGCATTCATCCTGCAGGGACACCCGGATTATTCCGCTTACCCTCCTGACCAATATTCAATTCTGGTCAAACCGGAAAAAGCCTATTCTGCCATCCAACAACTGAGCAAGATGGGCTGGATACCTTCTCCGAATCTACCGCAGACACTGGATGCGAGCCTTATTGCTGCAAAAAGGGTCCAAACCTTCTACTGCGATTCTGGGATAAAGATTCGATTATGCTGGCATTTACTGTCGAACACTGACCAATCTCCAGCGGACGAGTCTCTTTGGATCGAAGCGATCTCTGTTCATCATAATGACATAAACGCTTTTGTGCTGGATCCGGCCGATCAATTGCTTTATATCCTCCAAAAGGATCGTATTGCTAATATACCGTCTTTCTTCCTGCAGTCGATTGACACTATGCTTGTGCTTGAAGCCAACCCGGATTGGGTCAATTGGGAGCGATTTATTGGATTAGCCCAGCAGCATCGACTGCTTTACCAGTATCAATGTATCGTGGGTTATCTGCAGGACTTACTGGAAGTGGTAGAGTTGCACCCTTCTCTGACAGATATCCAAAAGTTGCCTGTCGCTCGCAGTGAGCGCTTCCTTTACCATTTCAGCTTTCATCAGTTTTCATCCCTGGACAACTTTCCTTATGCCTGGTTTTATTACGTTCAACACAGCCACCGAAAACCCTGGTGGGAGAGAGTGCTTGGATTTCTAAATCTCTTGTGGCTGAACTGGCGCTGGCGTTATTTCTGGTTGTTCCCGGCTTTTGTTTTGGTATTCGGTATGGGTAAAATCAGAAGGTCGGTTAGGATATCTCCGAATTCTCTCTGAGAAGCCTGGTGGATATTTTCGCCTGTGAAAAATCCATATTTTTGCCAAATCCATTATCCCCATTTGAAGGATCACTAGTCTTGTTTATGAATATGACAAACCGTTCAGACAAATTCTACCTTCGAGAATATGTTCGTATTGTGGGATGGTGGGATCATTCCTCATTGGTCCCAGTTACAGACCTCCATACCTTGGAGTCCAGACAATGAATCTTTTTCAACCTTCCACATTCCTTTTCACGAAATCTCACACATCGTGGCCTACGAAGACGCAAGAACTCCTAATAAAAGCTGCAATTTTAGGCGGAAATGAAGCTCTCGATGCTTGGCAGGAATGGACATCAATTGTCGCCATTAATGAGATTGATAATGACTCACGTCTCCTATTGCCACTGCTCTATAAGAATTTAAGAAATCACAATATCGACGATCCCTCAATAAATATTTATAAGAGAGAATATCGGGCAACATGGTTTAGAACTCAAACACTTTATAGAAACGCCGCTCTACCTCTGCAATCCCTACATAACGCTGGGATACAGACCATGTTATTAAAAGGTGCCGCCTTAACCACCCTTTACTACAAGGATCTTGGATTGCGACCCATGAACGACGTTGATGTCCTTGTTCACCCAGATGATGTTTTAGCATCTTTTAATCTGCTTGAAAAATTGGGCTGGCGACCTTCAGGAAAAGTTCAAAAGAGCTTTGATAATATACACCTATCTTTTTTCAGTTCGCGTGGATTTGAAAATGACTCGGATTTTGCATTCGACCTTAACTGGCATCTGATAAAGCTTTGTTGTGGGGCGGATTCCGATGATAGCTTCTGGAGAGATGCCTTTCCAATTAAATTCCAGGATATACCAGTATTTGTCCTGAATCCAACGGACCAATTAATGCACGTATGCTTTCATGGTATGACGCACATACCAATGTCACCAAAATGGATTGCTGATGCAATTATGATAATAAATAACTCGAGTTCTGAAATTGATTGGGATCGTCTCCTTGCTCAAGTTCAGGAACGACACATAGTCCTGCCACTTAAAGACACCCTCACCTACCTTCACAATCTCCTGAATGCACCAATTCCGGAGAGAGTATTAAGAAAACTATCTAGTATTCCAAAATCTGGTTACGAGCAAATGGAATACCATGCAACAACAGGACTTTCCAGGCAGATGGGAAGTTTGCCAAGGTTTTGGTTTCAATATCGTCGCCATTCAAGCATAATAAACAATACAAACGCATATTCTATGTCATTCTTCCAATACTTGCGATACACATGGGGATTAGAGCAATTGTGGAAAGTGCCTTTTCAATTCATTTTCATGGTGTTAAAAAGAGCTTGGAAGTTAGTCCTTCCCTCCTGAACCACTATTTGCAACTTGCTATTCCTGGTTTTCTCACTTCCCTTTTGGCTTGCTACTAGCCACTTTCCTCTCCCCTCCTGATCTGCTATTTGCCATTTGCTATATGCAATTTGCCATTTGCTATTCCTAACTTTACCTCTCCTCTTCTAGCTGAGGCGGCTCCCACGCCGCCTGATTTTACTCCCCTTCTGACTTGCTATTTGCCATTTGCTATTCCTACCTTTTTCCTTACTCCCCCAGCTGAGGCGGCTCCCACGCCGCCTGTCTCCTCTGGGTCTTTTTTCCTATCCTCTTCTGGCTTGTCATTTGCTATTTGCCACTTGCTATTTCTAACTTTTAACTGTGATCAGTGAGCAGGTAAAGGATAGCGGATAAACGTACGCGCATATTTGACTCGAAAAGTAAAGTTATGTATAATAATTAAAGGAATAATTGAATACATGTCAGACCTGGTCTTTTAGTTGGGTTGGCACACATAATACTCGCAAAGAAAACATAAAACCCGCTTATGACAGGTCGTAAGTGGGTTTTTAATTTCTGGGTAATTGACAAATCAAACGAGGAGGGGTTGTCCTCAAACACAAACTCTGCAAGGTTTACCCAAATTATCAAAGTTAAATTGCCTCAACGATATGGTATGCGGTTGGGGTTGTGTAAAAAGACGAGCGGCTCTTTTTTTTGCGATTGACATCGCATGGACCTCGCACGCTCCACCGGGTGAATAAATTCGATTCCTAAAGAAGGTGATTTAAAATCGATCGTTCAGGAGGGCTGTCCCAAAAGAACATAAAAATTCTTGCTGACCACCCTATGTAGGGGTGGGTTTCTAAACCTACCCCCTTGGAGGCTGGAGAATATACCTTTTTAGACAGCCTCTTAATAGTTAACAAGCGCCATCCCATCTGTGTCGAAGATGGGCGGACAAGGAGGAACACAACTATGAATCACAGCACAATTGCACGTACCCTAGCCAGGGGAATCCGTTTATCTATCGCTGCCGCGCTGCTGACCGGTCTGCTGGCGATCACGGAGCCGGTCCGGGCCAATACCTACGAGGTGATAACTACCGCTGACAGCGGACCAGGTTCCCTGCGAGAGGCCATCACCCTCGCCAATAACAACTCTGGTACCGACACCATCACCTTTGACGCCGCGACCAACTGGATACCCATCCTCCTGGTTGGAGCAGCGGGCGAAGACCTAAATGTCAGCGGCGACCTGGACATCCTGGACAACGGCGATCTGACCATCCAGGGCAACGGGAATACGATCATTGACGGCGGTGGGACCGACCGGGTGTTTCACGTCTGTCCCGCCGGCGGTTGTGCCAACACGGTCATCTTGAGCGGTGTGACCATCCGCAATGGCGACGTCTGCGGCGACGGCGGCGGCATCTACAACGCGGCCGGCACACTGACGGTGGAAAACAGCTCAGTCAGGGACAACCTGGCCACCTGGAACGGCGGCGGCATCTACAACGCTGGCACGCTGAACGTCCAGAACGGCAGCATGATCGGTGGGGTCGGTGCGGGTAACACGGCCGACACCGGCGGCGGCATTTACAACGCAGCCGGCACAACTACGGTGGATGGCAGCGATGTCTGGGACAACCTGGCCACCTCCAATGGCGGCGGCATATACAACGCAGCCACGCTGAATGTCCAGAACGGAAGCATCTATCTCAACACGGCCACTACCATCAACGGCGGCGGCATTTACAACGCGGCCGGTATGACGACGTTGGATGGCACAACTATCAACAACAGCACAGCCAACTACGGCGCCGGTATCTACAACGCAGCCACGCTGAACGTCCAGACCGGAAGCATCATCGGCGGTTACAACTTTGCCGATTATGGTGGTGGCATCTACAATGCAGCCGGCACGACGACGTTGGATGACAGCACCATCAACACCAACACAGCCAACTACGGCGGCGGCATATACAATGCAGCCACGCTGAACGTCCAGACCGGAAGCATCATCGGCGGTCTCAACAAGGCCGACTACGGCGGCGGTATCTACAACGCGGTCGGCACAACAACGATTGATGGCAGCACCGTCAGCGCCAACACGGCCGACTACGGCGGCGGTATCTACAACGCGGTCGGCACAACAACGATTGATGGCAGCACCGTTAGAGACAACACGGCCGACGATGGCGGCGGCATCTACAACGTGGCTGGCACTACGACGGTGGATGGCAGCACCGTCAAGGACAACACGGCCACCATCAACGGTGGCGGAATCTACAACAAGAGCGTCACCGCCATGCTGACCATCCAGAACGGCAGTACAATCGGCGGGGCTGAAGCGGAGAACACGGCGATCCTCGGCGGCGGCATATACAATGTGTACGGCACGACGACGGTGGATGGCAGCACCGTCAGTGCCAACGCTGCCGCGGACGGCGGTGGCATCTACAACCTGGCCACGCTGAACATCCAGAACGGCAGCACCATCGGCGGGGCCACTGCGGGCAACACGGCCTCCGGCGACGGCGGCGGTTTCTACAACGCTGCCGGTACCACGACGGTGGATGGCAGCACCGTCAGCGCCAACATAGCCACCAACGGCGGCGGTATCTACAATGAGGCTACGCTGAACGTCCTGAACGGCAGCACCATCGGCGAGGTCGGCGCGGGCAACCTGGTCACTAACAACGGCTGCGGCATCTACAACGAGGCCGGCGCCACGACGGTGGATGGCAGCACCGTCAGCGCCAACACGGCCGGCGGCGACGGCGGCGGCATCTACAACCAGGCCACGCTGAATGTCCTGAACGGCAGCACCATCGGTGGGGTCGGTGCGGGCAACACGGCCATCAACAACGGCGGCGGCATCTATAACGAGACCGTCGCCACGACGGTGGATCACAGCACCGTCAGCGCCAATACTGCCATCAACGACGGCGGCGGTATCTACAACCGGGCCGTGCTGTACGTCCAGAACGGCAGCACCATCGGCGGGACCGGCGCGGGCAACCAGGCCGTCAAAGACGGCGGCGGCATCTTCAACGAGGACGGCACCACGACGGTGACTGGCAGCCGCATCCTGAAAAACATGGCCTCCAACGGCGGCGGCGTGTTCAACAACAGGTACGCCTCTGGGGTGACCTATGTGACGGGCAGTTGCATCGTTGGTAACAGCACCACGTCTTTCTTCAACAACCAGCACCCGACGCAATCCGCCCCCGGCAACTGGTGGGGGGCAGCGAC
>Ga0209013_10003591_pt1 | contig 13755 bp, 22 predicted proteins | sample Cruoilmetagenom2_FD_187291 | JGI IMG/M metagenome (GOLD analysis project Ga0209013, IMG submission 187291) | Oil polluted marine microbial communities from Coal Oil Point, Santa Barbara, California, USA - Sample 2 (SPAdes) (version 2) | ecosystem: Environmental > Aquatic > Marine > Oil seeps ... | reverse complement strand
GGCTACCACCGTTTCTCGCCGGAGCCATGTAACTGAATAAAACATAGTGACATAGTAGGATAATAGCGAAAAATTCAGCAAAAAACGATAGATCTTCAACAGACGGTCGATTACATTTCTGTGACAAGTAGGTAATCTCGCAACTAATTAGGGGTTAATTCGCTGAGGAAAGGAGGACGGGCCACAATCGCGTCACTGGCAGTACATCTGCCCATCAATGCCAGCGGACATTGTGCTGCTGGGACCCGGTCGGCAACCACCAACCGAGGTGAGGTCCTGACGATGACCGACACACGATCCCGCCCGAAGAAGGCAAAAGTCGTGCTGCTGATCCCGGGGGTGATGATCCTGGCCTTCGGCCTATCACCCGGGCTCGCGCAGGCACAGAACTACGTTAACGACCCGAGCGTTTGCCTCGATTGCCACGACGACATGGGCGCGGCTTTCGAGCGCAACGTGCACTCCCGTCTGGAGGCCTATCAGTATCCCGGTGCCGGAGCGGACTGCGAAGCCTGCCACGGTCCGGGAGCGGCGCACGCCGATAGTGGCGAACCTGCGGACATCTTGAATCCGGTGGCCGAGCTCGGCGGCGAAGCAGCCGAGGTCTGTATCGCCTGTCACCGGACCGGCAGCAATATGCTCTGGGACATGAGCGCGCACGCCGCTTCGGACCTGGCCTGCCAATCGTGCCACCAAGGTGTCCTCATCCACTTTGATATAGGGCGCAACTGCCAGTTCTGTGCCCAAGGCGGTCATCAACTCTTGCAGGGCTTCGGCTTGGGCGACGGTCCTGGGAAAGCCATCCAGAATGACTCCCTTGGCCGCGTCAGGTTGCGAAAGCCGCACGCGGACCATCTCTACGGTCACTTCGTCTGGTACCAGCTCTCCACGCTCCATATAGCCCTTGGCCAGCAGTCCTAATTCGGTATCCTCTTTCAGGTTCTCACGGAACAGATCCCCTGTGGATACTTGAGGTATACCTAGCGCCGCGGACAGGCGCTCTGCCTGCGTGCCTTTGCCAGCCCCAGGGCCACCAAGTAATACCAGATACAATGCATCCGATGACATGTCCCGGCCTCCCTAACCCAGAATTCCCTTGCGCAGGAACTTGTCATAGTGACGCATCTGCAATTGAGCCTCAAGTTGGCGCATGGTATCCAGCACAACACCCACCACAATCAGCAATCCAGTCGAGGATATCAACATCACATTGCTACCGGTAGTGATTCCTGCGCTGGTTCCTGGCAAGAGACCTACAAAGAGCCCTACCAACCAGGGAAGGATTGCGACCAGACCCAGGAACAGAGCACCCACCAAGGTGATGCGCCGCACCTTTTGGGTCAGGTATTCTGCTGTCCGTTTTCCTGGCCGGATGCCAGGGATAGAGGCGCCCTGCTTTCTCAGGTTCTCTGCCATGTTCTGCTGTTGAAAGATGACGTCCGTATAAAAGTAGGTGAACGCGACAACCATCAAAAAGTACAGCGGCCAATAGATGTTGTATTGTGGGTTAAAGACCCTGTCCACCCAGTAAGCGAAGGTCTGCATCAACCCTTGTGGATCCTGTCCCAGCGGTGCCATAAAATAACTGGCGATCGTGCTGGGAAAGACCAGAATGGCCTGGGCAAAGATAAGTGGGATCATGCCAGCCATATTGACCCGCAGTGGAATGTGGGTTCGTACCGAGCGTGTCTGCCGCAGCCGTCCCCCTCGTTGTCCCAATGTCCGGCTGCTGTACTGCACCCAGATCATCAGCTTGCCCTCCTGGATGATAACGATCCCATAGACCGTGATCGTTGTGATGATCATGAAGAGCATGAGGGACAACCACTCCTGGGCAATGACCAGGCCCAGAAGCCGTTGCGGAAGCCGGGTAACGATCCCACCCAGGATGATAATGGAAGTGCCATTTCCGATGCCTTGCTCGCTGATCAGCTCGCCGAGCCACACGGCAAACATGGTGCCGGCTGTCATGCTGGTCAGGATTGCCAGCGTCGTAAGCGGGGCAGTCTGAAAGCCAAATTGGTTGAGGATCGGCACACCGCCGCTCATTTGGGTCATAATCACTGCTTGACCGTATCCTTGCAGCGCAGCCAGTGGCACTGTAAGATACCAAGTGTACTGGTTTAGCCTTGCCCGTCCCTGCTCTCCTTCTTGCTGCAGACGTTCCAGTGATGGCACGATAGGTGTCAACAACTGCAAGATAATGGAGGCCGTGATGTAAGGGTAGACACCCATTGCCATCACTGAAAAATTGGCCATCGCTCCACCCGATAGGAGGTCTAGCAACCCCAGCAGCTGGTTGGACTCGAACAGTTGACTCAGGGCTGCCGTATTGACACCCGGCACCGGTACGTGAGCTGCCAGACGATAGATCGCCAGGATCAGGAACGTGTATAGGATCTTCCTGCGCAGGTCAGGCAGTACGAAGGCACTACGGACAGCCTGGATCATGGACCCCTACCCCCTTCGGCCGCGTTTCACAACCCACGGCAACTCTTCGACAGAGCCGCCCGCCTCTTCGATCTTTGCACGGGCACTAGCCGAGAATCGGTGGGCTTTGACTACCAAAGGCCGGTCAATCTTTCCATTGCCCAGGACCGCGACAGGCAGGGCTGCTGCCTTGATGATCCCCGCCGCGGCCAATGTCTCAGGTGTGATCTCTTCATTGGCCTCAAAGCCATCCAAACGGTATAGATTGACAGGTACATAGTGTACTCGAAAGACGTTGGTAAAGCCCCTTTTGAAGGGCAGTCTCCGCACCAATGGCAATTGACCACCCTCAAAGTAGGGTCCTTTTCCACCGCCAGCGCGAGCCCCTTGTCCCTTGGTGCCCCGTCCTGCTGTCTTGCCCTGCCCGGCAGCGATCCCTCGTCCAACTCGCTTGCGCCGTTTTCTTGCCCCTTTCGGGGAATGCAATTCATGTAGTTGCATTTTTGCCCATCCTACTATGCTAAACCTGGGGGGATCTCGACGATCCCCTTACTACTTCTTGTCGGGCTCATCCACGTGTATCAGGTGACTGACCTTGTCCATCATGCCACGGATTACAAGCGTGTCATCTTGCTCGACGACATCTCCTAGCCGGTGGAAGCCCAACGCGCGGATCGTGCCCTTCTGCCGGCGCGAATAGCCTATGCTGCTTTTGACCCAGGTGATCCGCAACTTGCCTTCAGACGTGGTTCCCCCGCGATCACTCATGAGCATCCCCCCGCATCCAGAAAGGCAGGGCTCTGTCCATCGGCACCCCTCGCCTTTCCGCCACGACGGCCGGATCCTGCAGTTCCTGAAGCGCTTGCATCGTTGCCTTCACGACGTTGAGGATGTTGGCGCTGCCCATCGACTTGGTCAGTATGTCTTTGATACCAGCCGCTTCCACAACTGCACGCACCCCGCCGCCTGCAATGACGCCAGTCCCAGGCGAGGCAGGCTTTAGCATCACCTTGGCTGCGCTGTAACGGGTCGTAATCTCGTGGGGAATTGTTGTCCCTGCCAGCGGAACCAAGCTCATGCTCTTCCTGGCTCGCTCAGACCCTTTACGAATGGCTTCGGGCACTTGCCTCGCCTTGCCCACGCCCACGCCCACGCTGCCCTTGTTGTCTCCGACGATCACGACCGCGCGAAAGGAAAAGCGCCGGCCGCCCTTGACCACCTTTGCGGTCCGGGCAATGTGTACGACTCGCTCGTCGAGCTGATCGCCTTCTTCTTCGCGGCCTCTTCGGCCCCTATTCTGTCTACGGCCCATCATCCCTCCACGTTGTTCAGATCACCGGTTTTCTTTCGATTTGCTCCGCACCGATTGCACAGTTCCGGCCCGGGAGGAGCGAAAGGATACCGACCCCGCCAGTGACCCTAGAACTCCAAACCGCCCTCACGCGCCGCTTCAGCCAGGGCTTTGACCCGGCCATGATACTGATAGCCACCCCGGTCAAAGACGACCTGCGTGATACCTGCTGCCAGTGCCCGTTTGGCAAGCACTTTTCCCACGATCTTTGCTTGGCCGGTCTTGGCCTTGTCTTCCAATTCAGACCTCACTTCCTGGTCCATCGTGGAGGCTGCCACCAAGGTATGGCCCTGTGAATCGTCGATTACCTGAGCATGAATGTGCTTCAGGCTCCGAAATACGTTCAAGCGAGGGCGCTCCGAGGTGCCACATACCCGCTTCCGCACACGCGCATGACGACGTAGGCGCGCCAGGCGCTTCTGTTTCGCTTTGTCCATGATTCTCTCTGCCTCTAAACCTGACCGACCCGGCCAGCTTTGCCAGCTTTGCGTCGCACGTATTCGCCCTGATAGCGGACTCCCTTGCCCTTGTAGGGTTCCGGGGGACGCTGCCGTCGAATACGAGCCGCTATCTCGCCCACTGTCTCTTTGTCGATCCCTTGGACTGTCACAGCACGCCCGCCCCTTGGAACCTCAAAACTGATGTCTTCTGGGGCGTCAAACTCGATAGGATGGGAATACCCCAGGTGCAGCACCAGTTTTTGGCCCTGCAACTCGGCCCGGTATCCGGTTCCCACAATCTCCAAGGTCTTGGCGTATCCCTTTGATACACCCGTCACCATGTTGGCCAGCAGAGATCGGGTCAGTCCATGCAATGCTTTGTGCGTGCGGTGATCGGTCGGTCGCTGCACCCGGAGAACTCCATCCTTCAACACGATATCCATGTCGGGATGGAAGGACCGGATCAACTCACCCTTTGGACCCCTGACTGTTACGCGGTTTCCCTTAACGTCAACCTGCACTTTGTCCGGCAAATCGATAGCTTTCAAGCCAATGCGAGACATGATTTCCCCCTACCACACGTAGCAAAGGACTTCGCCGCCTACACCCCGGCGTCGGGCCTGCCGGCCCGTCATTACTCCTTTTGGGGTGCTGACAATGGCGACCCCCAAGCCGCTCAGGACCCAAGGGAGTTCTTGCTTGCCCTTGTATACCCGCCGGCCGGGTTTGCTCACTCGTTTCAGGCCAGCCACAATCGACCGCCGCTTCTCATCGTATTTCAACCATATCCGAATATTGGGCTGTGGTCGTTCGTTCGTCACTTCATACCCCTGGATGTACCCTTCTTCCAGTAGAATCTGTGCAATGGCCACTTTGATCTTGGAACTGGGTATCAGCACAAAAGGTTTCCGCACCATCAGCCCGTTGCGGATTCTGGTCAGCATGTCAGCAATCGGATCGGTTACCAGCATACGTCACCTCACTTCGAATCGACTCTAGGAGTCCTGTTCACTCCACTTGAGAGCTACTTTCCTAAAGAATTTTGAGCTTTGACCGCTCTCTGGTCGCCGTCGAGATCCTCAAAGCTTCTCGTATCCCCACGTCAGGTGGCCTGCAAAGGCTACCAGCTGGACTTGACTACCCCAGGGATCATGCCCTGATTGGCCAGTTCGCGGAAACAGATACGGCACAGCTTGAAGCGCCGCATGTATCCTCTGGGCCGCCCACACCGTGTACACCGGTTTCGCACCCTGGTTGGATACTTGCGCCTTGTTTCCCGCACAATCATGCTTGTCTTTGCCACATTTCCTCCTCAAACTGTGACTGTCCGCCCTGTCCCCCTCAAAACCCGATCTTGCCATTGGGCCAGAGGGCAGTGCTACAATGGCTTAACCGCTGCCAAGGGCATCCCCAAGTGTTTCAGTAGGTGAAGTCCTTCTTCATCGGTGTTGGCCGTCGTCACAATGGTGACCTCGAAACCCCGGATCTTGTCAATCGAGTCGTAGTCAATCTCTGGGAAGATCAATTGCTCTCTCAGACCCAGGCTATAATTCCCGCGGCCATCGAACGAGTCGGGGGAAAGTCCCCGGAAGTCACGCTGACGTGGGAGGGCGATATTGCACAGGCGATCCAGAAAATCCCACATCCGGTTGCCGCGCAGGGTTACCTTTGTGCCAATGGGATTCCCCTCCCTCAGTTTAAAGACCGCAATGGATTTGCGTGCCCGCGTGACGATGGGTTTTTGTCCCGTGATGGTGGTGATGTCCTGCACCGCGGCATCCAGTGCCCTGGCGTTCTGCAGCGCCTCACCCAGCCCCACGTTCAAGACGATTTTTTCCATGCGCGGTACCTGCATGACATTCTCATAGCCCAGCTCTTTCTGCAGGGTTGGTACCACTTGCTCACGATATAGATCCTTCAATCTTGGCATCCGTCAGCTCCCACTTTGCCCTTGGTCAGCGGGCTAGTCTATCGCCTCGTCACAGCGCTTGCAGTACCGGGCTCTGGAGCCATCATCAAAGACCCGAAAGCCCACTCGAGTAGCCTCATTGCACGAGGGGCAGACCAACATCACATTAGAGATGTGAATGGGCGCTTCTCGCTCAATCCGACCTACCTGCGTTCGCACGTCGCCCGTACGGCGTTGGTGCTTGATAATGAGATTGACGCCCTGGACTACGACTCGATCCTTGCTGCGATCTCGACTCACTTTCCGGCGAAGGCGGTCGGTCTCATAGCCTCGAACCACTCTGTGTACTGTGCCCTGAAGCTTTCTCCCCTCGCGCCGGGAGGCGGCTGCATCCCTGCCAGCAACGATTTCAACTGTATCGCCCCTCTTGATCCGTTCCATGTTTATCTCTCCAGCTCAGGTCACAAGACCTCGGGGGCCAGTGACACGATCTTCATGAATCCGAGTTCGCGAAGCTCACGGGCCACCGGGCCAAAAATACGCGTTCCCTTTGGATTCTTTGCCTGGTCCAAGATCACGGCGGCGTTATCATCGAACTTGATGTAAGAACCATCGCGCCGATGCACCTCTTTGGCCGTGCGCACGATGACTGCCTGGACCACATCGCCCTTCTTGACAGATCCTCCAGGGGCAGCACTCTTGACCGTAGCGACAATCACGTCGCCTACACCCCCATACCGCCGCATCGAGCCACCCAAGACACGGATACAGAGTACCTCTTTGCCCCCAGTATTATCGGCAACTTTTAGCCGGCTCTCTTGCTGAATCATTTTTATCCTCCAGCCTTCCCCGCTGCCCGTCTTGTGCGGGACCAGGGGCTGCCGCTACCCTGGAACGATCCCAAGGTCGGACGCCAGGTCGCGAACCTCGCCTCAATAGAGGGATCCTCTATCGAACCATCCTGATGGCGCGCCACGGCCAATCTCTATCACGGAGATCAATCTCGGTTCAAGATCTCGGTAACAAGCCAACGCTTTTCCTTGCTCAATGGACGCGATTCGACAATCTTGACCAGGTCACCGATCTGACAGGCATTCTCGCCATCGTGGGCCTTGAGCTTCTTTCGCGTGGTGATCACTTTGCCGTAGAGCCGATGCCGTTTGCGCCGTTCCACCTGGATGACCACCGTCTTGTCCATCCGGTTGCTCAGTACACGACCAACCAACGCCTTGCGGTTTCCGTAGGACCGTGTGCGTTCCGTCATTCTGTCTCCTGCTCTCGTATGCGTCTAATCTCTTTCGCCCTAAGAATGGTATTCAACCGGGCAACCTCTCGGCGCATCTGCCCCAGACGGGCACTATTCCGCATTTGGCCAGTGGAGAACTGGAAGCGTAGGTTGAACATCTCAGCATAAGCATCGTCCAACTTGACCTGGACCTCCTCTGGCGTCATCTCCCAGATTTCCCGCGATTTCATCCTGTTCCTCCAACTTTCTGCCGGCGGGTGACGAACTGAGTCTTGATGGGCAGTTTGTGAGAGGCCAGTCGCATTGCCTCGCGGGCGAACTCTTCCTGAACGCCTGACATCTCAAAGATCATCCGTCCAGGTTTTACAACGGCCACCCAGTGATCCACATCTCCCTTTCCGGCTCCCATGCGTGTCTCCGCCGGCTTGGCAGTCACTGGTTTGTCAGGAAAGACCCGAATCCAGAGCTTTCCGCTGCGCTTTACGTAGCGCACCATGGCCCGGCGTGCTGCTTCAATTTGGCGACTGGTCATCCAGCACGGTTCCATCGCTTGGAGACCATAGTCTCCGAAAGAAAGGGTATTGCCGCGGCCTGCCCTGCCCTTCATCCGCCCTCGATGTGCCTTACGATATTTTGTGCGTTTTGGCATCAACATGACACACTCTCCCGTGTTGCGGCCGGACCTTAATTCCTTGTCGGTAACATCTGCCGGCTCAGGGCCTCGGCCGAGAACCCAACTGCTTTGCGAATGCCAAAGCTGGCTGCTGCCGACACCCACGGCCACCTGTCTAGGCGCTGGCCGCCTCTTCGATCTCCCGCTCCGGCAGCACATCTCCTGTATAGATCCAGACCTTGATGCCAATGCGGCCAAAGGTCGTCAGGGACTCGGCCTGGGCATAATCGATGTTGGCGCGCAGCGTGTGGCGAGGGACGCGTCCCTCACGGACTGTCTCGCGGCGAGCCATCTCTGAACCGAACAAGCGCCCCGCGCAAGTTACCATGGCACCCAGCGCGCCGAATCGCATGGCTCGCTGAATCGCCTGATTCATGGCGCGTTTGTGCGAAATCCGTCGCTCGATCTGCTGGGCGATCCCCTCGGCTACCAGGTAGGCATTCAACTCGGGCCGCTCTACTTCCTCCACATCCACGTGGATCTTTTTGCCCGTCAGAGCTTCCAGATCGCTGCGCAAGGCGTTGACGTTGGCCCCTTTCCGCCCGATAACAATGCCCGGTTTGGCAGTCCAGACTTTGACCGACACCTGCCGCGCCTTGGGGAACCGTTCGATCTCGATGTCCGAGATGCCGGCATGCCCCAAATCGTTGCGGATAAGCTTTCGTATCTTAAGGTCCTCAGCCAGCAGGTCAGCGTATTCTACCTTCTCCGCATACCAGCGAGCTTTCCAGTCCTTGATGTATCCTAGCCTGAAACCGTAAGGATGTACCTTTCGCCCCATGCAATCCCCCCCTAGAACTCGGTTGCCGTTCGTTCTCGTAGAATTACAGTGATGTGTGACGATCGCTTAAGGATCGGTTTGAATCTGCCCCGCGCTCCAAACCGGCGCCAACGGCGAGTGGGTCCACCATCAGCAGAGATGTGCGCGATATACAGATCCTCAGATGCCATCCCATAGTTGTTCTCAGCGTTTGCCACGGCCGACTTGACCAGTTTGTACACCGAGCTAGCAGCTCGCTGCGGCATCAAATTCAAAACGCCCAGAGCCTCTTCCGCGTCCATGCCCCGTACGCTATCGACGACGAGGCGCACCTTGCGCGGTGACTGGGGTACAAAACGGTGTTGGGCCCGGACCTCAAATTCTTCCATACCTGCCCCCTATACTGTCCGCACTCGCGTCGTTCTTTCCCTCCTGCTATGCCCCCGGAAGGTCCGAGTAGGTGCGAACTCGCCCAGCTTGTGGCCAACCATATTCTCGCTGATATAGATCGGCACGTGACGCCGTCCATCGTGCACGGCAATCGTGTGGCCTACCATTTGCGGAAAGATAGTCGAAGCCCGCGACCAAGTCTTGACAACCCGCCGCGGGACGCCAGGCTGGTTCATCTCCTCGATCCGGTGCAACAGCTTGGGGCTCACGTACGGTCCCTTCTTCAGTGATCTCGACATCTTTTACCTCCACGCCGGTTGTACGGCCTGCGCTCGATCTTGCTCAACGCATTGTTCTGCGCTGCCTGATTACCGTTTCTTCTGTCGCCGGCGCACGATCCACTTGTCCGTGGATTTGTTGCGCCGGGTCTTTTTGCCCAGGGTGGGCTTGCCCCATGGTGATTTTGGACTCGGCATGCCAATGGGCGATCTTCCTTCACCGCCCCCATGTGGGTGCGAAGCCGGATCCATCGCTGAGCCTCGGACCGATGGACGGAACCCAAGCCAGCGTTTTCGTCCTGCCTTGCCCAGTTTGATGTTCCCATGTTCTGTGTTGCCTACCTGGCCGATGGTGGCCATGCACTGAACGTTCACCAGCCGGACCTCGCCCGATGGTAGTCGGATGTGCGCGTAACGACCTTCTTTGGCCAATAGCTGGGCCGACGTACCTGCTGCACGAACTAATTGACCGCCCTTGCCGATGTGCAGCTCGATGTTGTGGATGGTCGTTCCCACGGGAATGCTAGCAATCGGCAGGGCGCTGCCCACTCGAATCTCGGCATCTGGCCCAGACATGACCATATCACCCACTTTAAGGCCCACTGGGGCAATGATATAGCGCTTCTCCCCATCGACAAAGGCCACCAGGGCGATCCGTGCCGAACGATTGGGATCGTACTCGACCGAATTCACACGCCCAGGAACACCAGTCTTGTCACGCTTGAAATCTATAACGCGGTAGCGGCGCTTGTGGCCTCCTCCGCGATGCCGGACGGTAATCTTGCCCCGGAAGTTTCGTCCAGCTCTTTTCTTCAGGGGGCGGAGAAGCGCCTTTTCAGGCTTTGAGCGGGTAATCTCCTCAAAGGTGGAGACGCTCATACCCCGCCGACCCGGCGATGTAGGTTTATAGACTTTGATCGGCATCTCTTACTCCTGTCCGCAGTGCGATGTCCGCTATTCGACAGTCTCGGACCTCGAACGTCCAAGGCTCAGCTTCGGACTCTTAAATCCCTTCGAAAAAGTCCTGGATCCGCTCACCTGGTGCCAACGTTACAATCGCCCTCTTCCAGGCGGGCCGCGTAGTGATGGTCTTGCGCCCCAGTTGCCGTCGCTTTGGCTTCATGATCATGGTGTTCACGGCCATGACCTCGACGTCAAAAACCGTTTGGACTGCCTCTTTGATCTGGAGCTTGTTGGCACGGCGGTCCACTTCAAATACGTACTTGTTGTCATCCCGCTGAAAATCTGTCTTTTCCGTCAATATCGGTCGTTTCAAGACCTGATAGATGTGCATAACACCTCTCCCTGCACCCGGATTCAGTTTGCCGTGTGAACCCGATCCTGACCCAGAAACCTTTCGATCACTTCCAATGAAGCCAGGGGCACCAGGATGTAGTCAAACTTGAGCAAATCCCGCACGTTGAGATACTGTGCGACCAGCGTCTGGACCTTTGGCAAGTTGTGCACCGAACGCAGAATGACCTCGTCACGCTGGGGCAACAAGATCAAAGCCGACGAATCGATCCCTAAATTTCGCAAGGTGCCCATGACTTGTTTTGTCCTTGGTTCTGTCATCTCAAGGGTATCCAGCAACACCACCTGTGATGCGGCTGCCTTGACCGACAAGACTGAACGTAAAGCCTGGCGCCGCATCTTGCGTGGCATCTTCTGACGATAGCTGCGCGGGTTTGGCCCAAAGACGGTCCCTCCACCTCGCCACTGGGGGGACCGGATACTCCCCTGACGGGCACGACCGGTACCTTTTTGCCGCCAAGGCTTCCGCCCACCCCCCTGGACCTCACCACGCGTTTTGACTTTGTGTGTCCCCAGGTGTGCATTGGCCATCTGGCGTACCAACGCTTGGTGCATCAGCGCCTGGTTGATTGGCACATCGAAAATATCAGCTCGCAGCTCGGCTTGGCTTACCTGCTCACCCTGTGTATTATAGACAGGCACTTCCATTTGCCATCACTCCTCATCCGGTCCCTGATGGGTCATGCCCAGGACTATTTGCGGATCTTCTTCATCAGTCGCGTTTTTCGCGCCTGCCGAATCATCAGCAAGCCATTCTTAGCCCCAGGCACTGCTCCCTGTACGACCAGCAGGTTCCGTTCCGGATCCACCAATACCACCTTCAATGCCTGAGCGGTGACGCGATCACCACCCATCCGCCCGGGCATTCGCTTGCCCTTAAAGACACGCCCTGGCGTGGTGCATGCGCCGATTGAACCCGGGGCGCGCAGCCTGTCCGACTGGCCATGGGTCTTGGGACCTCCACTAAAGCCATATCGCTTCACTACGCCGGCGAATCCTTTGCCCTTCGTGGTCCCAATTACGTCGACATGTTCGCCTGCAGCAAAGACATCGACCGTCACTTTCTGGCCTTCTTCCAGCTCAAGGCGAGCGATGTCATCCGGATTCATCCGGAACTCTCGCAGGTGACGCAGTGCCGACAGATTGCTCTTTTGCAGATGCTGCAACTGGGGCTTGGTCAGGTGCTTGGGTTTGGTGTCTTCAAAACCCAACTGAACGGCCGTATAGCCATCCCGTTCCACCGTTTTGATTTGGGCAACAAAGCAAGGACCAGCTTCGATGACTGTGACCGGAATGACTTCCCCCTGCTCATCAAAAATCTGGGTCATCCCGACCTTTTTGCCTACAATACTCTTCATTCTTACCTCCCAGGGACTGCCAGGCTAGGCGGGCCCGCATCATCCCTTCAGGCTGGCAGTCTGCAGGCTGGTCGTGCCGTACACTTGCCAGCTTGATGTCGTAGGCTCTCAGTTTTCAGCCTGCAGCCGTACCAGCGCTAGAGGTTGAAAACTGAATGCTCTCAGTTGTTAAAGCGTAATTTCGATGTCGACCCCGGCCGGCAGTTGCAGGCGCATCAGTTGGTCAACCGTTTTCGACCCTGGTTCGACGACGTCGATCAACCGCTTGTGGGTTCGGATCTCGAACTGTTCCCTTGAATCCTTGTCGATGAAAGGCCCACGGATCACAGTAAATTTCTCAATGCGAGTTGGCAGTGGCACCGGTCCTACTACATAGGCGCCTGTTCGCTCTGCCGTATTCACAATTTGCCGCGCTGACTGATCCAGTATGCGGTGATCGAAAGCCTTGAGTCGAATTCTGATCTTCTGCTTGGCCATGGCCCCCTCGAAAACGAGTTACTCTATTTCACAATCTTGGTGATGACGCCCGAGCCAACAGTTCGGCCGCCCTCGCGCATGGCAAAGCGGGAACCAGCTTCCAGGGCCACCGGCACGATCAACTTCACACCCAGGTTCACATAGTCCCCAGGCATGACCATCTCTACGCCTTCCGGCATCTCCACCGCCCCCGTCACATCCAAAGTGCCAATGTAGAACTGCGGGCGGTACCCGGCAAAGAAGGGCGTGTGCCGCCCCCCCTCGTCCCTGCGCAACACGTACACTTCACCCTCAAACTCTGTGTGGGGCTTGATGCTTCCAGGATTGGCCAGCACCTGTCCCCGCTCAACATCTTCGCGGTCGATGCCCCGCAGCAGACAGCCGACATTGTCCCCGGCCATGCCCTCATCAAGGATCTTGCGGAACATCTCCACTCCGGTGCATACCGTCTTGACGGTCTCTTTGATGCCGATGATCTCGACTTCGTCCATGGTATGGACTATGCCGCGGTCCACGCGGCCGGTGACCACGGTGCCCCGTCCCTTGATGCTGAACACATCCTCGATAGGCATCAAGAACGGCTTGTCGACGTCGCGCTCGGGCGTCGGGATGTACTCGTCCACCACCCGCATCAGCTCCCAGATGCAAGCATACTCTGGAGCGTCCGGATCGTCGCTGGTGCTCTCCAGGGCGTCGCGCGCGCTGCCCTGGACGATGGGAATGTCATCGCCGGGGAAGCCATAGCTGCTGAGCAACTCTCGAAGCTCCAACTCGACCAGTTCGAGCAGCTCGGGGTCGTCCATCATATCGACTTTGTTCATAAAGACGACCATGGCCGGCACTTCTACCTGACGCGCCAGCAAGACGTGCTCGCGGGTCTGGGGCATCGGCCCATCAGGGGCAGCCACAACCAGGATGGCGCCGTCCATCTGAGCCGCACCGGTGATCATGTTCTTGATATAGTCGACGTGACCGGGGCAGTCGACGTGGGCATAGTGCCGGTTCTCGGTCTCATACTCGACGTGAGCGATGGCAATGGTGATGCCGCGGGCCTTTTCCTCGGGTGCGTTGTCAATGGAATCAAAGGCACGGTAATCGGCCCAGCCCTTCATCCCCAAGACCTTGGTGA
>Ga0209013_10003590_pt1 | contig 13760 bp, 15 predicted proteins | sample Cruoilmetagenom2_FD_187291 | JGI IMG/M metagenome (GOLD analysis project Ga0209013, IMG submission 187291) | Oil polluted marine microbial communities from Coal Oil Point, Santa Barbara, California, USA - Sample 2 (SPAdes) (version 2) | ecosystem: Environmental > Aquatic > Marine > Oil seeps ... | reverse complement strand
CGCCGGTTGGCGCAGCGAGTATGCCATTAAGACAATATTATAGGTTTCAGGTAGTTTCTGACAACATGTTGTCAGAAACAAGGCGCTAAGCGCCTGAGGGAGATCAATACATATTATGATCAAAAGCATGACCGGTTATGCGGCGGCTGAAAAGACCGTCGAAGAAATTTCGGTATCGGCTGACATGCGTGCCTACAACAGTCGGCATCTGGATATTGTCCTGCGTATTCCTCCCGGTTATACGGCGCTGGAAGAAAAGATGAAAGGGCTTATTGCTGCGCGTATTGCCAGAGGCAGGGTTGAGATCAGAATTCAAATCAAAGATGAATCCGAGCAGGCGATCGCCTTTGAAATTGATCGGCCCAGGGCCAAAGCGATTCATGCCGCCCTTGAGCAGTTAAGAAAGGAGTTTAATCTGCTTAATGACCTGTCCCTGGAACATCTGCTCAGTCTGGGCGGTATTATAAAACCGGTCGAGACCGCCGACGAATCAGACAGCATATGGCCCACCATTAGAGACTGTCTCATCCAGGGCCTTGACGACCTTGAAATCATGCGCCAAAAGGAAGGTGATTTTATAGCCGGTGATCTGTCCACCAGGCTGGATTTTATTGAAAAGGGCCTCGCTGAAATTAAAGGCGACGCTGAAGCGCTGTTACCGCAATATCAGGAAAGACTGAAGGAGCGCATAGCTGCCTTAACCCGTGAGACAGTCGAGATTGATCCTGGACGGCTTGCTCAGGAGGCAGCATTTTTGGCTGACAGGAGTGACATTTCCGAAGAAACAGTTAGGGTAGAGAGCCATGTAAAACAGTTTCGCCATATTATGAAATCAGAAGAGCCCGGAGGGAGAAAGCTCAATTTTTTAATGCAGGAGTTACACCGGGAATTTAACACCATTGGCTCCAAGATTGGTCATGCCGAAGCATCTCACAAAATCGTCGATATAAAATCAGAACTGGAAAAGATCAGAGAGCAGATCCAAAATGTTGAATAAAACGTGGCATAGGGCATGGGGCATGGGGCAAAGCGTTGACCGGAAATCCGATGCCATCTTTGCAAACGCTTTGCTCTTTGCGCTCTGCGCTTTGCTCATTGAATGGAGGTAGGATGGATCAAACTCTTTTAAATATCGGTTTTGGAAGTACGGTGGTTTCAGATCGGGTCGTTGCCATTGTGTCCCCGAATTCCGCTCCGATGAAACGACTCAAAGACGATGCCCGGGAAGAAAAGCGGCTAATCGATGCAACCCATGGTCGTCGTACCCGTTCTATTCTCATTCTGGACAGCAACCATGTGGTGTTATCGGCCATCCAGGCCGAAACCGTATCCCAGCGTTATGCCATGTTGAGAGAGTCAGCCTGATCAAAATGAAAAAGGGGCAACCTAAAAAGGCTCGGACGAAGGCGACATCCAGCGTATCCAGAAACCCGGGCCATCTTTTTATCATTTCGGCCCCATCCGGGGCCGGCAAGTCAACCCTGTGCCGCGCGATGCTGGATCATTTCTCGGATCTTTTATATTCGATTTCCTACACCACGAGGTCACCGCGCAAGGGGGAGCGCAACGGCGTGGATTACCATTTCATTCCCCAAGATGATTTTGAGAAGGGAATTTCGCGCCATCAATGGGCTGAGTGGGCTGAAGTTCACGGCAACTATTACGGCACTTCTGCAGAATTTCTGGACAATGAATTATCCGCCGGGCGCGATATTTTGCTGGAGATAGATGTTCAGGGGACACGCCAAATCCTCAAACGTTACCCCGACGGTATTACTATTTTTATATTGCCGCCTTCTCTGGAGATTTTAAAACAGCGTCTGCAAGCCCGGGGCACCGACAGCCCTGAGGTTATCGCGGTGCGCCTGGCAAATGCTCAAAAAGAGATGGCACAAAAAGACGTTTATCGCCATATCGTCATCAATGATCTGCTGCGGGATGCAATAGAGGAATTGACCACCATTTTTGAGAAATATCGTTCGTGAAAACCGAAATAATATATGGTATTCATCCGGTGTATGAAGCCCTGGTGGCCCATCGGCGAAACGTTTATACGATCTATCTTCAAAATGGAAAAAAAACCGAACGCCTGGTCCAACTGGCGTCATTGGCAGCCAATCGAGGTATCCCGGTAAAAACCGTTGGGGCCGCTGAATTTAAAACCCTGGTCGGCACCGTCGGACATCAGGGTGCGGCCGCCAAGGTGGATCTTTATCCCCTGGCAGCTGTCTCCGACCTATTGAAAACGGTTCAGGCCAAGGACGGAAGGCATTTCTTGTTAATGCTGGATAACGTCCTGGATCCCCAGAATCTGGGGGCTATAATCAGAACCGCTCTTTGTGTCGGCATTGACGGTGTCATCCTTCCCAAAGACCGCAGTGCACCTCCGACGCCTGCGGTTTCCAAAGCTGCCGCCGGCGCACTCGAGCACATCCGTTTGTGCCGGGTAACCAATCTGGTACAAACCATTAAACATTGCAAAAATACCGGTGCATGGGTCATTGGTCTGGACAAAGATGCCGAACAATCCATCTATGATGGTGATCTGACCGGGTCCATTGCCATAGTTCTTGGCGGCGAGCAAAAGGGGATACGACCACTGGTGAAAAAAAATTGTGATTTTCTGGTATCCATTCCCCAACTGGGAGCGGTGGATTCCCTTAATGCTTCGGTGGCGGCAGCGGTTGCCATGTACGAAGCCCTGCGGCAAAGGCGAATGAATGTGGAATTCGGAATGCGGAATGCGGAAAAGGAAACGGATGACAAAGGCGAATGAATGTGGAATTCGGAATGTGGAAATGGAAATGGTTGAATGTCTCATTTTCATATTTTCCGCATTCCGCATTCCAACTTCCGAATTCCAAGGTGCCTGACACCTGACACCTGAACCCTAAAGCTTAAACCACAAGGTCAGCATGTGATATCCAAATTTCTGCATAAAATTTACCAGATCCTCAATGAGACGGTTTTTCCACCTAAATGCCCGGTATGCAATAACTTTTATCGCCCGCCGAATGACGGCGGCGGTGTTTCAAGGGGATGCGATGGCTCCCCCAACAATTTGGCATTATCCCTCCGGGATCAGATTGACCGGGTGATGGCATCATATTTATGCCAAAACTGTATCAGGGATTTGGTTATGATTGCTTCTCCTTTGTGCACCTTTTGCGGCCTGCCGTTTAGGAGCCGGCAGGGGGCAGATCACAGTTGCGGTGACTGCATTACGTCTCCCAAAAATTTCAGGGTTGCCCGGGCGCCGCTGGTGTACGAGACAATTTTTACGGAGGTTATCCATTGCTTTAAATACAGGGGCAAGATTCAACTGGCCAAGCCTCTCGGTGAACTTCTCTTGACCTCCTTTATGTTTTTTTGGGATAAAGACAGCATTGATGTTATCGTGCCGGTGCCGCTTCATATTAAAAGGTTGCGGAGTCGGGGATTCAATCAGGCCTATCTTTTGATCCGCAATTGGCCGGCCATGGCGGCAAGTCGTTCTTGCGATCCGTCCCGGTTTCGGATTGAACGCGATGTTCTGATTAGAGATGTACCCACCTTACCGCAAACGGCTTTTGGCCGCTCCCAACGGGCGGTCAATATAAAAAATGCATTTGATCTCAAGAGTGAGGAAAAGATAGTAGATAAAAAAATTCTGTTAGTCGATGATGTGTATACCACCGGTGCAACCGCAAATGAATGTGCCCGGCTGTTGTTAAATCACGGTGCGCAGCAGGTTGATGTGTTGACATTGGCCCGGGCGGTGTGATCCGGCGCTGTTTAAACTATGCTGTTGTCATACTATAGAGGAAAAATAGGCATATTATGAATACTGTAGATAAAATCCTGACACTTGAAAACCTTGTGACCCGGCTGGGCAAGGTCCGCAAATCCGGCCAAAAGACTGTATTTACCAACGGTTGTTTTGATATTATGCACGTTGGCCACGTCAGATATCTTGCTGATGCCAGATCTGAAGGAGACTTGCTGGTTGTCGGTTTGAACAGCGATGCCTCCGTGCGAATAATAAAAGGAGATAAACGGCCGATTGTTCGCCAGAATCACAGGGCGGAAGTTCTGGCAAGTCTCGGCTGTGTTGATTTTATTGTTATTTTTGATGAACCGGATCCGCTAAAAATGATTCAGACCCTAAAACCGGATGTGCTGGTCAAAGGAGAGGATTGGACGGAAGATGCGATTGTGGGTGCGGAGTTTGTTAAGTCCCAAGGTGGAAAAATTGTGCGAATATCCTTTATAGAGGAATCGTCCACTACCGCTATTATTGAAAAAATTCTACAGCACTACCGGGGAGACTGATGGGATGATCACTACAACCCGCAACGGCGCATCCTTTTATCAGTTTGAGAACCTGGCGGACTATTGCGGCATTGATCACGGGGTATTTACTAGAAACTCGGGTCATAGCCGGCACCCCTTTTCAAGCTTAAATATCAGTTACGGTATCGGCGATGAAGAAAAATCAGTTGCCGGCAACCGTGAAATCATCTCCGGGATAATGGGTGAGGGTGAGCTGATTTATCTCCAGCAGGTTCACGGTAGTGAGATTGTCGTTCTGGGTCGAGATCAAAAAATGAGAAACAATCCTAGTGCCGACCGACCCCTGATCGCCGATGCCATGGTAACGGACCGGTCTGAAAAGTATCTTGTCATTCAGGTGGCTGACTGCCAGTCGGTGCTCATGTATGAGCCCACCAGGCAGGTGGTGGCCAATGTGCATTGTGGTTGGCGGGGGAGTATCCAGAACATCATCGGTCGCACCGTTGACGTCATGGTTCAGAATTTTGGCTGCCGCCCTGGTGATATCCGAGCCGGTATCGGTCCGTCTCTGGGACCCTGTTGTGCAGAATTCATTAATTATAAAGCCGAGATTCCCAAGGAACTTTGGGGCTACAGGGACTCAAACAATCATTTTGATTTCTGGGCCATTAGTACCGAGCAGTTAATGAAGACCGGTGTCCTGGAAAAAAACATCGAATCCGGTCAACTTTGCACCCATTGCCATACAGAGGAGTTTTTTTCCTATCGTGCTGAAAAAACCACCGGCCGATTTGCTGCGGTCATCGGGCTTAAAAAATTGAAGAATGAATATTGAAGAATGAATATTGGCGGCATTCTATCTATTTTATTTTAAAGAATTGTGCTTAGAGATCCAAATTTCGGTTTTGTTAAAATGACGATTGAACTGTTGACCGCCAGTTTACTTTTAGCAAAGAGATGGTGAATCTAAAAGCTATAATCGACAGATTTCCTTAAATATTCAATCTTCATTATTCAATTGTCAATTGAGAAGAATGCCATGTTTCAACAATCATCCAACGTTTTGTGGAACAAAAAAGTTGGTCCGGATTATTACAAAATCGGTCTGACGTGTTCTAATCATTATTCAGCGGCAAAACCCGGACAGTTTATCATGCTGCGTTTTGCCGGGCAAACCGATCCTTTGCTGCGGCGCCCATTTTCGATTCACAATCTGATTACATCAGGCGGAAAGATCCAGGGTCTGGCGTTGTTATACAAAGTGGTGGGTAAAGCCACCGCGATGCTGGCGCAGCAGCGGCCCGGAGATTTTGTCGATATCTTGGGCCCGCTGGGGTCCGGTTTTATTATTCCTCGCCGGGCAGAATGCCTCTATATAGTGGCCGGCGGTATCGGTGTGGCCCCGATGGTATTTCTGGCAGCCCGGCTTTATCACCAGAACTTCGATTTTTCCGATTCCCGGGTATTTATTGGTGGTCGGACGAAAGCGGACCTCTTGTGCCGGGATGATTTTGCCGAGCTGGGGCTGGCAGTGCATACCACCACGGATGACGGCAGTGCCGGGGATCAGTGCCTGGTAACCCATCCCCTGGAAGAAGCCATCGAGCACCATCCACCGGATATCATCTTGGCCTGCGGACCTATGGAAATGTTAGCCTGCGTGATCGGTATCGTCGAAAAACACCAGGTTCCCTGTCAGGTTTCCATTGAAACCATGATGGCATGCGGGATGGGCGCGTGCCTGGGTTGTGCGGTTGAAAGTCGCCATGAATCTGAACGTTATTTGCACGCTTGTCTTGATGGTCCTGTTTTTGATGCCGCCGTTTTGCATATTGGCGCCGGAGACGGCCTTGTAAATGAAAAATTATGAATTTTACATTGACTTGCAACCAATCCTTTGTTAGGTTCTGAACCTTTAAATCGATTTGGTTTCGAGCCTTTTCCAGCGGGGAAGGGTGCCATTTTCATGAAGAGAGAAACCAGCCGTACATTCAAGGAGTTGGCCTATTACAGCAGCCTCGGCCTCTCCGTTGCGCTTGCTATTTTTATCGGTCTTGGAATCGGGGTGTTTCTGGACCGCAAATTTGATACAACGCCATGGTTTACGTTGATTTTTCTGGGATTCGGCATTGCGGCCGGTTTCAGAAACATTGGTCGGGTAATCAAAAGAGCCCGCAAGCTTTAAGCAGTTCGAGCATTCAGGCACAGGGTTAAATCGCAGGTGGAAATTCAACAACGAATACTCACATTTGTAACCCGCACCAACTGGATTTTATTTATCATCACCAGTATCGCGGGCTTTTTGCTCCTGCCCTTTGATTTTGCCCTGGGTATTCTCTGTGGCGGTCTGCTGGTCACGACGAATTTCCATCTGCTGGCGCGGACATTAAAAAGAGCCCTGACCCCACCGCATCTTGCCTCCCAAAATGCTGTAATCGCAAAGTATTTTCTGCGTTTTATCGCCAGCGGTTTCATTATCTTTGTCCTTATTGCCGGACACTTTGTAAATCCTTTAGGACTTATCATCGGACTTTCGGTTGTGGTTTCCAGTATCATGCTTGCGACCCTATGCGAACTTAAAAAACTTATTTTCAAGGAGGCGGTCTAAGGATGGAACATCCCTATCTTTTTTTAGTCAAGCTGTTTGAGGCAATCGGGTTGGGGCATTTTGCACACGCATACCCCCACGTGATTTATTCCTGGTTCGTGATGCTTTTGCTGATTGTTTTTGCGGTCCTGGCAACCCGCAAAATAGAAATGATTCCCACCAAAGCGCAAAATTTCTTTGAAATCGTCATCTCGGGAATGGAAGAATTTATGGTGGACGTAACCGGCGAAGAGGGCCGCTGGTTCTTTCCAGTTATCGCAACCATTTTCATTTACATTGCGACCTGTAACTTACTGGGACTGGTCCCCGGTTTTTACCCGCCTACCGCCAGCATCAATACCACGGCCGCTTGTGCCATACCGGTATTTTTGTTTACTCACTTTATCGGAATCAAGTACCACGGCATAAAATATATCAAACATTTTCTGGGACCGGTATGGTGGCTGATTCCGATTATTTTTCCAATCGAGGTCATTGGACACCTGGCCAGAATTTTATCCCTTTCTTTCCGACTTTTCGGCAATATTACCGGTCATGAGTTGGTGCTGGCCATCCTGTTCATGCTGGCCGGTGCCTTCTTTGCACCATTACCTATTATGGCGATGGGTATATTTGTGGCTTTGGTCCAGGCCTTTGTCTTCTTTTTGCTGTCAATTATGTATTTTGCCGGAGCAATGGAAGAGGCGCACTAGATTGAAGATTTTCGATTGAAGATTTAATATTTAAGGTCCGCCTCCGGCGGATCGAATTTAAAAAAAACATCATTAAATAAAGACGGAGCGAAGCGACTTCCACAAATTTTCAATAGTTAATGCTCACAATGGGTAACCGGAAGAAGCCCAATAACATATCAACTAAAGGAGGTAGACTTAAGCATGGAAACAAAAGCATTGGAGTTCTTTATCGCGTGTGTGACGGCGGCCGGATTCGGAATAGCGATTGCAGCTTTTGGCTGTGGTATCGCCCAGGGTCTTGGGCTGCGTTCAGCGGTGGAAGGTATTGCCCGCAACCCCGAATCATCAGGTAAGGTAACCGTTACCATGTTGATCGGTCTGGCTCTGATCGAGTCGCTGTGTATTTATGCGCTCGTCGTTGCTTTGATCCTTATCTTTGCGCATCCCCAGGCCGCCGCGATTGCAGCCCTGTTTGCGCATTAAAATCAGCAGATGCATCAGCTCCTAAAAAAAGGGCCGTGTCCGCAGGACGGACGCGGCCTTTTTTTATGGATTTCCACACAAAATCAGTGATGCCAAAAATGCAGTTGTCCTGTTGGGCTTTAATGCGGTCCAAAACGCCATTGTTTCAGTTTCGGTTATCAATGCCTGCCCAAAACACTTTAGCTCCAGGATTTTGAAATGATCGAATTCTGGAAGCATTCCCTGGCGGTGGCGGTGGCGGTGGTCAGCAAGAATATCGCTCAGAAAGCCGGGGCTGGTTTAAACAGCGAACCGCAGAATATCGAATGTCGAACCGCAGAATGTCGAAGTGTGGTTTAGCTTTGCTCAGTCCTTTATATAAAATAGATAGAATACATTCCTTCGACATTCGATATTCATCATTCGATATTCGATATTTGCTTTTTATACTGTTTGTAATCCAGCAAAGCCAAAGTCTCTTTTTCGATTAGACTGACCGTTTTTTTTGGCCGGCGGCGGCGCTGACACCTGACACCTGAAACCTTTTTTTCCTAGAACCCAGAACCCTGAACCTTTTCATGCCCCCAGTATTTTCCCCAGAAATTGACCGGTGTAAGAATTGTTAATGGCGGTGATCTCCTCAGGCGTTCCGCACCCCACGATATAGCCCCCCTCGTCTCCCCCTTCCGGGCCCAAATCGATGATATGATCTGCTGTTTTGATCACATCCATATTATGCTCGATGACAATAACGGTGTTGCCTGCATCTACCAGCTGATTGAGTACGTCCAGCAGCTTGCGAATATCATCGGCGTGCAGTCCGGTGGTGGGCTCGTCAAGAATATAAACGGTTTTACCGGTCCCTTTTTTGCTGAGTTCCTTTGAGAGTTTTACACGCTGGGCTTCACCACCGGAAAGGGTGGTTGCCGGTTGGCCGATTTGAATATATCCCAAACCCACTTCCCTCAGGGTTTGCAGTATCGATTTTATTTTAGTAATCCTGGAAAAAAAATTTGTCGCCTGATTGACGGTCATTTCCAGGACTTCTTTTATGTTTTTGCCTTTGTATCGTATTTCCAGAGTCTCACGATTATACCGCTGGCCGTGGCAGACATCACAGGCGACGTACACATCGGGTAAAAAGTGCATTTCAATTTTGATGATGCCGTCTCCCTGGCAGGCCTCGCAGCGGCCTCCCTTGACATTGAAACTGAAACGGCCCGGCTTGTAACCCCGCATACGGGCTTCAGGTGTTCTGGCTAAAAGTTCTCTGATAGTAGAAAACACACCGGTGTACGTTCCTGGATTTGATCGCGGTGTTCTCCCGATGGGTGACTGGTCGATATTTACGACTTTATCTATATGCTCCAATCCGCGCACCTGGCGGTGGGCACCCGCTGTGATCCTGGCATGGCGAAGTCGTTGAATCAATGCGGGATAAAGAGTTTCAAGGACAAGGGTGGATTTGCCCGAGCCGGATACCCCGGTAACACAGGTGAAACATCCCAGGGGGAAAAATACATCGATATCTTTCAAGTTATTTTGCGCCGCACCTTCTATACCAATCTGCAGCTTGTGGTTCCGGCGCCGGGCGCTGGGGATTTGAATTGCCCGGCGGCCGGACAGGTATTGACCGGTCAGGGATGTTTTATGGGTCAGCAGCTTTTCGGGTGTGCCGGCAAAAACTACTTCACCGCCCTTGACCCCCGCCCCGGGGCCCATGTCAACGACATAATCAGCGGCGCGAATGGTTTCTTCATCGTGTTCGACCACCAGGACCGTGTTTCCCAGATTGCGCATTTTCAACAGCGTTGCCAGCAGTTGTTGATTATCTTTTTGGTGAAGGCCGATGCTGGGTTCGTCCAGAACATAAAGGACTCCCGTTAATTTGGAGCCGATCTGAGTTGCCAGACGAATTCGTTGACCCTCTCCGCCGGACAGCGACTGGGCCGATCGGTCAAGGGTCAGGTAAGAGAGACCGACATTTTTCAAAAAACCCAGTCTTTCAACGATTTCCCTCAGAATTCGGCGGGCAATGATTTCTTTTTTGCCGTTCAGGCGCAAGTCCAGAAAAAAACTGCGGGACTTGGCTACCGGCAAGGCTGTTATCTCGTGAATATTCAAGTCGCCGATCTTGACCGAACGACTGGACCGGTTTAATTTAGTGCCCCGGCATTTCGAGCAGGTTCGAAAGTTCATATATTGTTTGATTTCTTCACGAATATAGTTGGAATCCGTCTCCCGATAGCGCCGCTTTAAATTGGGAATGACACCTTCAAAAGGTTTTTGGTACGTATAGCGCCGGTTGCCGCGCTCAAAATAAAAGTTGATCGATTCATTGCCGGAACCATGAAGGATCGTGCGTTGAAAACTTGCGGGCAGATCCTTAAAGGGTGTATAAATATCGGTACCGTAGGTTTTGGTCAAGGCATCCAAAAATTCAATAAAATGCATGCTGTTTCTTTTGGCCCAGACACTGACGGCTCCCTCGCGCAGGGAGAGCGCCGGATTGGGAATGATCAGCTCAGGATCCAGCTCGGTTGTCCAGCCCAGACCATCGCAGGCCGGGCATGCTCCCTGGGGAGAGTTAAAAGAGAAACTGGCCGGAGTGAACTCCGGGTAACTGATGCCGCACGTTAGGCAGGCGGATTTTTCGCTGAAAAGAATTGTTTCACTGCCCGGTATTTCCACCGACACCAGACCCCCTGATTGTGCCAGGGCCAGTTCCAATGAATCTGCCAGTCGCTTGTGGATACCATCTTTTATGATCAGACGATCCACCACGACATCAATGTCGTGTTTTTTGGTTTTGACAAGATCATTTACCTCTTCGATGTCCAGGATTTGGCCGTCGATGCGGACACGGGCGAATCCTTCCCTTTTCAGTTGCTTGAATAGATTTTGATGGCTTCCTTTCTGAGCGGTGACCAGCGGGGCCAGGATTATGGCCCGGGAGCCCTCGGTCAGGGACATCACGCGGTCTACGATTTGATCGATGGTCTGGGAAGAAATGGGGCGTCCGCACTGGTAACAATGAGGTGTTCCCACCCGCGCAAACAGCAATCGCAGGTAGTCATATATTTCGGTTACCGTACCAACGGTTGAGCGCGGATTGTGACTGGCCTTTTTTTGTTCGATTGCAATGGCCGGCGAAAGTCCTTCAATGAGATCCACATCGGGTTTATCCATACGCTCTAAGAATTGCCGGGCGTAGGTCGAGAGGGACTCCACATACCTGCGCTGGCCCTCGGCATAGAGGGTGTCGAAGGCCAGGGTCGATTTGCCGGATCCGGATAAACCGGTGATAATTAAGAGTTTGTTGCGCGGCAGCTCGACATCGATATTTTTTAGGTTATGCTGCCGTGCCCCCTGTATGATAATTTTTTCGGAAGTCATATCCCCTATTGTCTTCGCTAAAAATTATTCTTTCTTACATGGTTCATAAAAGATTATCAAACAAATTCCCTGTAAGCACCTGTTGCGATTACAGTTTGTTGAGCTAAAAAGTTATGAGCATTTTTTTTTACAACATTTTTAAAAATTAAAGATAATAGAAGGTAATTGGCGATTTTATAAGATGTCATAAATGTTGATAACTAGAGACAATTGATGGATCTACTTAAAATTCTTAAAAAAATCTTCTTCCATAAAAAGTTTTATATAATGACGCTCGGCGGCCGGATGTCTAAAATTTTAAATAATAACAGATTGTTATAAGTTGTTCAAAAACGCTTAATAACTAATCGCAAAATCCTGTTTTTCGGGTTTGACACTTTCGGACTGATGCCATAAACAGGCACCAGTTTTCTTCGGGTGAGTGCATAATCTAACGTAAACCTTCCCAGTCGTTAAACTTCAGTAATTTAAGCCAGTTGGCAACTTCACTAAACTTTAATTTTATCTTTTAGTTATTTAAATGATTTAGATCGTTAGGCTCTATGGAAGCTGTCTGGAAAAAAGTAAAATCTGCGATCAAGCAACGCATTCCCGCCCACAGTTTTAAAATGTGGATCGAACCGTTGAAGGTCAGTCCAACCGCCAAAAGTGACTGGGTTGTCTATTGCCCGAATTTCTTTTCTAGAAAGCGGGTGCAGGGCCTTTACGGTGATATGATTAAGGACGCCATTCAAAAATCTTTGGGACAGGACTGCCAGTTGAAGTTTACAATCTCCAGCAAGACCGGTAATACCGGTATGAAAGAAAAAAATATAACCCAGGATCTTCAGCTGCCGTTGCCGGGCGGAAGTACCCGACCCGGTAATGGGCATTTTTTAAGAAGAGATTTTACGTTTGATCAGTTTGTTGTCGGGAGCAACAATGATTTTGCCTATTCAGCCTCCCTGGCACTGGCCTCCCGCAAGGAGCCCCAGCAGAATGCATTGTTTTTATTGTCCCAAACAGGTATGGGCAAAAGCCATCTGTCCCAGGCCATCGGCAATCATGTATTGTCGCTTTTACCAAATGAGCGGGTTTACTACACTACCGCTGAGAATTTCAGCAATGAAATGGTGCAGGCCTTCCGGCATGACGAAATTGATAAATTTAAGGGAAAGTATCGTAACCGGTGTGACGTTTTGCTTCTTGAAGATGTTCATTATCTCAGCGGCAAAGAACGGACCCAGATAGAACTTGCCCTGGCCCTCGACACCCTTTTCGAATCCGGTAAACGCATTATTTTTTCCAGCTGCTATCTGCCGGCTGATATCCCTAAACTCAATGACAAATTGAGATCGCGTTTATCTTATGGGATTATTTCAACTATCGACCCGCCCAACTTCAGAACCAGGGTCCGGATATTGCAGAAAAAGGTTAAGATTAACGGCTATCGGATGCCTGAAAATGTGATTCAATATCTGGCCGGAGAACTGACCGATGATGTCCGCCAGCTTGAAAGCGGGCTTAACGGGGTTGCCGCTAAATCATCTCTGTTGGGAATGCCGATTGATCTCAATCTGGCTGAAAGTATCGTAAAAAATATTGTTCGCCAGCGCAGGCGAATCACCATTGATGTTATCAAAAAACTGGTATGCAAATATTATAATATTTCCCTGGCAGATGTTATATCGCCCTCGCGTAAACAAAATTTCGTCCGGCCCAGACAAATCGCCATTTACCTGTCGCGACACTATACGGACGCGCCATTGCAGAGCATTGGAAAATCATTTAACCGCTATCACGCCACCGTACTGCATTCTATAAACTGCATTGAGCGCGGTATCAAACAAGACAGCCCGATAAAAAAACAGGTTGGCTTTTTCCGTAAAAAACTGGAATCAGGCAAGTTTTAGGAATGTCGAATGACGAATGTCAAATGTCGAATTAAGGAAGTCGCTGCGCTCCTGCTTTTTAAAATAAAATCGATAGAATTCCACAATTCGTCATTCGTCAATCGACATTCGTCATTCTAAAAAGTCTATCCTCATTTGAAATTCGCCAAAGCCCATTATTAAATCTTCAACAACTTAAGCATCTCTTTGTGAATATGTCCGTTGGTTGCCAGGATTTCGTCCTGGTCACCTGAATACGGGCGATTTGAAAATGTTGTGACCTGTCCTCCGGCTTCAGCTACAATCAAGGCTCCGGCTGCCGTATCCCAGGGTTTTAAATTTTGCTCCCAGAACCCTTCGAAACGGCCACACGCCACATAACAAAGATCAAGCGCTGCAGAGCCCAATCTTCGCATACCCTGAGAGGCCTTTAAGCAGTCGCCGTATCGGGTAATCACCGGGTCAAAAATCTCTTTG
>Ga0209013_10003589_pt1 | contig 13763 bp, 13 predicted proteins | sample Cruoilmetagenom2_FD_187291 | JGI IMG/M metagenome (GOLD analysis project Ga0209013, IMG submission 187291) | Oil polluted marine microbial communities from Coal Oil Point, Santa Barbara, California, USA - Sample 2 (SPAdes) (version 2) | ecosystem: Environmental > Aquatic > Marine > Oil seeps ... | reverse complement strand
ACTCTGAACTGGCAAACAACGGTGTCAAGAACTGGAGTAGAAGACGTATAGGGCGTCGTATCAAGATGAATATCGGTGTGACCTATCAATCTGATTTCTCTGATATCCGCCATGCTATTCTTGATATCAGAGAGATGCTTAAAGAACATCCTGGTATCGCTAACCAAAGTACAGAATACCATGATACCTATCGTCAGGCAAAACTGGTCTCTACTGAAGATTTCAAAGGAATAAAACGTACGACACTGGTGTTTATGGATGAGTTCGCCGATTCAAGTATCAACATCCTTGTTTACTGTTTCACCCGTACTGTTGCATGGGAAGAGTGGCTTGAGATCAAAGAGGATGTGATGTTCAAAATAGCAGAGATCATTAAAAAGAACAAGCTTGACTTTGCCTATCCGACTCTAACACTGCATCAGGCTGAAGAAAATAATTATGATGAAAAAGAATAGAAAGAATAGAATGATCGATTATTATATTAAGCCCATCCGGGAATTTACCCGGTGAGCACTGTGATTTAATTTAAATACCGTTGACCATACGTTTGATCGCAAACTCTAGCCTCTGTTTTCTCTGATCAGCAGGTAACCCTTTTAGTTCTCCTACTGCCCCAGACATCCAGATTATTTTTTCTGTTTTGGCATCGATCACAACAAGCAGTATTCCTGCTTCAGCATTATCCAATCTTGTATCACCCGCAGCATCTGTTTTAGCTTTTAGAGCATCAGTATCGGCACCGGCTACATACCCAATATAAAGATCAGGATTCTGTGCAACTGCTGTTTTACCTATATTAGCAAGTTTTTCCATAAGTATTGCATTTATTTCTGCATCAATATTCCCACCATCAGCTGCTAAAGTAGCTTTCGAAGCATCATCAACACCGCTGCCTTCTATGATGTAATATGTTTTATAATTATCCATATTGATATCTTTCACTTTATAAGCTTCTACTTCAATATCATCCGTTTTTGGCGCACACCCCGATAAACCTGCAATTAGCAAACCTGCCAATACGCCCTTAAACAATTTAGTCATACTTGATCCTTTAATTTGAATATTTGGGCAACATTTGTACACTATACTCTGAACAAAAATGTACAATAATCTGACCCTCAATTATTATAGCATAAGATAGTGTCATAAATATGTCATACATGTATCACAATTCTGAAAATGGAAAACTTAAATTAACTCTTTTGCTAATTCACTTCATCAAGAGGGACTTAAAGTCGTCATGACAACAGGAAACAACCTTAGCACTGCCGATGCTGTGTCTAGAAAACTGTGTATAGATGAAATCCATGCCAAAGTACTCCCTGAAGGTAAAGCCAACATCGTCAAAACACTTCAGGAACAAGGTAAGATCATTCCCATGCGCATGAACGATGAAAAATTACACACATATTACACATACATTCCATAATATAAAGTAATAAATCTTACTCTTTCAAGAGTACAAAAAGGATATAGAATGACACATGTATTAATGGATCTGCCTTTTGATGAGAATGCGCTTGAACCGGTCATATCAAGAGAGACATTACAATATCACTACGGGAAACACCATGCAACATATATAAACAATTTAAACGGACTGATCGAAGGCACACAATATGAAGAGTTAGATCTTGCACAGATCGTTGTAACAGCAGAAGGAGGAATCTTTAACAATGCAGCACAAGTCTATAACCATAACTTTTATTTTAAGGGGATGACAAGTGAAGCAACTGTGCCATCCAAACAGTTAGTAGACTTGCTAGACAGAGATTTTGGTTCGGCAGAAGCATTTAAAGAAACTTTCCTGAAAACTGCAGCAGGTCTGTTTGGTTCGGGCTGGGTATGGCTGAGCGTTGACGGATCAGGATCATTGGTCCTTGAATCATTCTCAAATGCAGGGAACCCTCTTCTCTCAGGACATACTCCATTGATGACATGTGATGTCTGGGAGCATGCATATTATATTGATTACAGAAATGCAAGACCTGCCTATCTTGAAAAATGGTGGGAACTTGTCAATTGGGATTTTGTTTCACAAAATCTAGAGTTCTACTCTGAGTCGCGTCATGGTTTTATAGACCCCTGTAATGAGAACTCTGATCTATGTGACTATGTAGACAGTATAGAAAAAGTGGAACATTCCAACACATAGGGTCTTTCGATGGGCCCTGAAAGGAGTTTAAGATGAAAAAGTCAAGAAGACATTTCTTTAAAACCATGTCTGTACTGGGGTTAAGCAGTTTATACACTGTACCAGTATATGCCAAGACAAGCAAAACCATAGTAAAATATCAAAGCACACCCAATGAGGGTAAAAAATGTCAGGAGTGTATGCACTTTATCGCTGCGAGTAATGAATGTACCACAGTAGAAGGTCCTATAGATCCAAACGGATGGTGTACGATCTACTTTAAAAAACCCTGACGGTAAAGATACAGATAATAGTAGCACTTGATTAGAAAAAGTTGAATATTTATTGTAATCTTGATCTGTATCCTTGACGCACTGATATTTTTGTGCTATAACTTAAATAAGACAATAATTATCTGAATTAAGGATCAACTATGGCAAATGAAGGATTAGATAAAGCTGTCTCAGGTGAGTATGCACTCGGCTTTGAGATAGATATCGAAACTGAGACGGTACCGCCCGGGCTTGATGAGAAAACGATAGCATTTATCTCTAAGAAAAAAGAAGAGCCAGAATGGATGCTAGCGCTTAGACTCAAAGCCTTAGCCAAGTGGCAGACGATGACGGAACCTCACTGGGCACACCTGGAGTATGAACCTATAGACTACCAGTCAATTTCATACTATGCTGCACCCAAAGAAGGCATAGACAGCCTTGATGAAGTTGATCCAAAAATCTTGGAAGCCTATGAAAAACTTGGTATCTCCCTGGAAGAACAAAAACAGCTTGCAGGTGTCAAGGTAGCAGTGGATGCTGTTGTGGATTCTGTATCGGTCACAACGACTTACTCCGAAGAACTTAAAAAGCACGGGGTGATCTTTTGTTCTATCTCCGATGCCATACGCGACTACCCGGAGCTTGTTAAAAAATATATGTTCTCTGTTGTGCCTATGGCAGACAACTACTTCGCTGCACTGAACTCAGCTGTATTTACAGATGGTACTTTCGTCTACATTCCAAAGGGTGTGCGTTGTCCTATGGAGCTTAGTACCTACTTTAGGATAAATGCACTTAACACAGGACAGTTTGAACGTACACTCATCGTGGCAGATGAAGGTTCGCACGTGAGTTACAATGAAGGATGTTCCGCACCCACACGTGATGAACACCAACTTCATGCGGCAGTGGTAGAGTTAGTCATACTCAAAGATGCAGAGATAAAATACTCCACCATCCAAAACTGGTACCCCGGTGATGAGAATGGTAAAGGCGGTATCTATAACTTTGTAACCAAGAGAGCCATCTGTCAAGGGGATAACGCCAAGGTTTCATGGACACAGGTGGAGACAGGGTCTGCCATTACCTGGAAATACCCAAGCTGTATCTTAAAAGGTGACAACTCTGTGGGTGAGTTCTACTCTGTAGCGGTCACTACCCTGGCGCAGCAGGCAGACACGGGGACCAAGATGATCCACATTGGTAAAAATACCTCTTCAACCATCATCTCCAAAGGTATCTCTGCGATGAAAGGACAAAACACATACCGAGGTTTAGTGAAGATAGGCTCTTCAGCTGTGGGAGCAAGAAACTATTCTGAGTGTGATTCACTGCTCATAGGTTCTGAGTGCGGTGCACATACTTTCCCTTACCTGGAGTCTAAAGACACACAAGGTCAGGTAGAACATGAAGCTACGACTTCAAAGATCAGTGATGAACAACTCTTTTACTTACGTCAAAGAGGTATCAACGAAGAAGATGCCGTGTCTATGATCGTTCACGGTTTTTGTAAACAGGTCTTCAGTCAACTCCCTATGGAGTACGCGGTGGAAGCCAAAGCATTATTAGAATTAACATTAGAAGGAAGTGTAGGATGAGTAGCGTAATGAAAATAGAGAATTTACAAGTAAAGATAGGTGATAAACAGATACTTAAAGGGCTAAATCTGGAGTTAGAACCTGGAAAAGTACATGCCATCATGGGACCCAACGGTGCAGGTAAATCTACACTCTCAAAAGCACTTGTAGGACATTATGATGTAGAACTTACTGGTGGTGATATCATTTATAAAGGCAAGAACATTAATGACATGGAGCCTGAGGAGAGAGCCTTGGAGGGTATCTTCCTTTCGTTCCAGCACCCTGTAGAGATACCTGGTGTAAACAATGCCTATTTCCTTAGAACCGCACTCAATGCTAAACGTAAACATGAAGGTAAAGAAGAGCTCAATGCAGCAGAGTTTTTACGCCTGATGAGAGACCATTTAGAAATGTTAGGTATGAAGTCAGACATGATAAGCCGAAGCCTAAATGAAGGTTTCTCTGGTGGAGAAAAGAAACGTAATGAGATACTCCAGATGCTCATTTTGGAGCCTGAAGTGATCATACTGGACGAGATAGACTCTGGGCTTGACATCGATGCATTAAGAGCTGTATCTGAGGGAATCAACAAGATGAAAGATGGTAAACGCTCTTTTCTTGTCATTACCCACTACTCACGCATACTTGACTACATAGAACCTGACTACATTCATGTACTCAAAGAGGGTCGCATCATTAAAACTTCAGGACCTGAGCTTGTAGCTCAACTAGAAGAGCATGGGTATGATGCCATAGAGGAGGAGTAATGAATCTCTCAAATCTAAAAAATAAAAATGCACTAGAGTTAAATACTCTTTTAGGTATCAAAGATAGAGATATTTTAGTGGAACGTTTTCGTACACTTGGTCTACCTAGTAAAAAAAGTGAAGAGTACCGTTATTTTAATGTGGAAAAACTTCTTGAGCAAGAGTATAAAACACTCACTTATGTTCCTAAGACACTTACACCATCTGACAAGATAAAGATTGTTGATGGTGTAGTAATGGCAGCACCACAGGGGATGCGTGTCTACTCTGAGGCATGCCAACAGATAGATATGGATCATTTTGATCCACTTTACTATCTTGGACATCTACTCTCTCCACAGACTATCAAGATAGAGCTTGACGGTGATGCAGAAGTAGAGATAGAGCACAAATTTACACAGAGCGATGCACTCATAAACTACCGTATCGTACTTTATAACCAAGCCAATCGTCATGCGACTGTCTATGAAAACTTTGTAGCCGAGGAGATAAAAAACACACTTGTTCTTTATGGTTATGATATGCACATCGCCCAAGACTCTACGCTAAGAGTGGTAAAAATGCAAAATATGCAGAACAACCGTTATGCTATGGTAGCTTCACACAAAGTGAATGTGGCTAAAAATGCCAATGCTGTACTCAAAAGCTTTGACCTTGGTGGGGACCAAGCCTTGCAACTGCTCAAAGTAGAGCTAGCCCAGCGTGCCCATGTAGATGCAGGTCACCTACTCTACCTCAATGAAGACTCTAAACGTGGTACCGTCTCGCAGATAGTCCATGTCGGTGAACACTCTACTTCTAAACAAGAAGCAAAAAATATTTTAGATGGGGAAGCCAGAGGAATATTTGACGCACTCATACGTGTGGAACACTCTGCTAAGTACACCAAGGCTGAACAAAACTCTAAAGCTATTTTACTTCACGAGAAAGCCTATATGGTAGCTAAACCACAGCTGGAGATATACATAGATGAGTTAGAAGCAAGTCATGGAGCAACCACAGGACAACTAGACCCCAAACAGCTTTTTTACTTGCAAAGTCGTGGTATAGGTTATGTTGAAGCTAGAAAGATGCTTGTCATTGCTTTTGCCAATACACTCATAGAGCAAGTCAAAGACAGTCGACATCAAGAACGTATAAAAGAGACTTTTGAGGAAGTATTTTATGCGGTACACAAGGAACACATATGAATATGGAAGAAACAGTAGCAAGATTTAAAGAGGATTTTGACCTCTTTCCTACTGCCAATGACAAACTGGAATATATTTTTGATTTGGGTAAAAAGCATACAACCTTGCCGGTTAAAGAGAAAAATGATGCTACCTATGTCAAAGGATGTGCTTCTGATGCATGGCTTGTAGGTGAGTGTCAAGATGGCGTATTGCATTTGCGCGGTGAAGGTACCTCTGAGATGGCTAAGGGGATGCTTACGCTACTTTTAGCCATCTTTGCAAACCGCCCCGTAGATGAAATACTAGCCTTTGACCCAGCTAAACTGCATGAGATGGGCGTAGTAGAACTCCTCTCCCCTGTACGACAGCAAAGCCTTGAAGCGTTTTTAAAAATGGTTTATGCGTATGCACAAAAGTGTAAAGAGAAAGGAAAATAAGATGGATATCAATAACATTCAAGAAAGTGATGTGCCCACTACAGCAGAGGAACTAGCAGCCTATGAAGCAAAATTTTCAAAGACAAAACAAGCAAACATTGATGAAAAAATGGCAGAAGAGCGTCAAAAGTTCATAGACAAACAACCTTCAGACAAAGAGATGGAAGAGAAGATTGTAGAACATTTAAGACAAATTTACGACCCGGAACTCCCTGTAAACATCTACGACTTAGGTCTCGTCTATAACATAGAGTGTTGGACCAATGAAGTCAGCATGCTAAAGATGTGTAAAATCACCATGACCCTCACCTCTGCAACGTGTTCTTTCTCTCAAGTCATTGTAGACTTGGTAAAAAGCATCGTAAGCAGACAAAGTGGCTTGGAAAATATAGATGTAGACATCGTTTTTGACCCACCATGGGGACAAGACAAGATGAGTGATGATGCGAAGTTGGCGATGGGGTTACTGTAAAACATCTTTTTGGTGTTTCTCTTTTTTACATACAGCAAAACACTTCTTTTCTATCTCTTCTGCCGGTACCGCTTCCCCATAGTAGTACCCCTGTATCTGTTTACATCCGGAATCTAAAAGAAATTCTTTTTGTTCATCTGTCTCCACACCTTCTGCGACCAGATCAAGGCCAAGACTCTTTGCCAGTACTATAATAGCTTTTACAATAGCAACATCATCCTTATCATCAGGGAGTCCTGCAATAAAAGATTGATCTATCTTGAGCTTTGAGACCGGTAATCGTTTTAAATATGCTAAAGAAGAATAGCCTGTACCAAAATCATCGATCGTGATATTAATACCCATACGGCTTATCTCTTCAAGTTTCACAATGCCCTCTTCAGGTTTTTGCATCACTTCCCCTTCAGTCACTTCAAACTCCAGCCATTCAGGTTTAAATTCTGAAGCCTTCATACTTTTCTGAAGGATATCAATGAAATCATCAGATCTTAATTGTCTCATGGAAAGGTTAAGTGCAAGTACACCAGGCTCCAAGTCTTCATCATACCATTGGGTCATCTGTTCCATGGCAGTGCTCATGACCCATCGATCGATCTCCACGATCAAACCTGTCTCTTCTGCCAAAGTGATAAATTTTTGAGGAGGAATCAAACCCATCTTCGGATGCTGCCAGCGTATCAACGCTTCCATCCCTGTAAGTTTTCCTGTAGGGGCATCTACCTGCGGTTGATAGTAAAGGATAAATTCTTTATTATCGATGGCATCCCGTAAAGAGCTTTTCATCACTATACGCTCCAAAGCAAATTCTGTCATTTCAGAAGCATAGAACTGGAAATTGTTACGTCCCTCATCTTTGGCTTTATACATCGCCGCATCTGCATATTTGATAAGATTATTCGCATCTGTATCATCTTTAGGATAGATAGAGATACCGATACTGCAGGAGATATAGAGTGTATGACCTTCAATGTGGATAGGTTGAGTTAAGACTTCCTGTATCTTGCGGGCCAAGAGTGAAGCATCTTCTACATCCTTCAGATCTTCCATGATAATGGTAAATTCATCACCACCCAAACGGGCCAAAGTATCTTCATTCCTGATCTTGGCTTTTAAACGCTCTGCAACGGCTATGAGTACTTTGTCTCCCACTTGATGACCCAATGAGTCATTGATCTGTTTAAAATAATCAATGTCAATAAAAAAGAGTGCCAGTTTCATGCTGTGACGCTTGGCTACTTCAATGCCATGCTCTAAACGGTCATTGAATAGCACACGGTTTGGCAGATCTGTCAGTCCGTCATGATGTGCCTGATAATCCAAAATATCTTTTTGTTCCAAAAGTTCCTGCTGCGCTTTTGCCTTCTCTGAAATATCTCTCAAAACCACATGAAGTACTTTATGGTTATTTAAAGTGATCACTGTCAAGGTGATCTCTGCCATGAAATTTTCACCATTTGCTCTGGTATGTACCCATTCAAATTGGAGTCGCCCTTTTTCATAGGCACGCCTCATCAGCTCTTTAAACTTATCATCAGACCTGCGACCATCCGGCTGAAATTCCGGAGAGAGATCAGAAGGGCGTGCATTGAACAGATCCTCTTTAGAGTGATAATGCAACATTTCAACGATCTTCTCATTACACTGTATAAATTTACCATGATCAAGGATCAAAATACCATCTGATGATTTTTCAAACAAAGTTTCAAATGTATCTTTTTGTTTTTTTACCTCAGAAGTTTTTATCTCTATATCTCTTTCAAGCTGCTCCGCATAAAGTACTTCCTGCTGACGTATTTCACGGATCAATAAGTAGATAACGGTCAGGAAAACAATATAGAGAAGGATCGCGCTTAGAAGAGTGTTTGTAAAATCAGCATACATGCCTTCAAAATAATCACGTTTTTTTATCTCTATATTCAACAAACCTCGTATCTCACCAAGTTTATAATCATATGCAGTTGTATACTTGTCTCTAACACTGGGTATAGCATCCTCCCGTTTACCATGACACTCAAGACAGGACGCTTGGATACGAAGAGGCTGCGTATAATAAAAAGCATCCTTTTTTTGTATAAAATTATCATTTTCTTTTGGATGATCTTTAAAATATCGGATCATTTCAAGTTCAAAATTATTGGCCATATTATCACTGTTTCGGGGGCGATCCGAAGTAGTACGTATAACAATATTTCCTTCTACATTTGATGAAAAATGATCACTTATATCTGCAATGGTCTTCACAGGAAGCAAATTGAGGGTTTTTTCATTTAGCTCAATATGATTGTCAAGGAAAACACTTTGATAAGTTTGACGGAAAGAGGAGATAAACGCTGCAAGAGACTGACTCTCATTGAGGACGATAAGTTTTTGGGTATTTTGGATGTTATGGTACTGTTCATAGGTTTTGTAGCTTATGACCAGAAACAGGAAAAATGCAAAGAGTAAGAAAAGCTTCATAGTGCGCATAATAATCCACCCTCCTATCATCATAATATTTTATGGGTTAAACTATTCTACCATATTTTATTGATAATACTTAGTACAATACAGATATACTTTCCTCTTTATAACTACTCTATAATATAACAAATTATTTAAAAAAACATAAGAAATTCATATAACCCTATCTTTATCCGATTTTTTTGGCTATAATTCCGAACTTTTCTGCAAGAGAGTGCTAAACTCCTTATTTAGATACATGAGATGTATCTCCTTTTTCCACGTAATAACGTGTGATAGTTTGGTATCAAGTTGCATAAAACAGGGCTTAGACCTCTTACAACTTTAGAACCGTTCTATTGCAAGACTATATCAACCCACTATAATAACATAAAGAAAAACACAATATGAAATTTACAGATTTTAACCTCAAAGACACTATTCAGGCGGCTGTAACAGACGCAGGATTCACTGAGCCGTCACCAGTTCAAAAAGACGCGATACCTTTAATTTTGGAAGGTCATGACATCATCGCTCAGGCGCAGACAGGTACAGGTAAAACTGCAGCCTTTGGTCTTCCAATGATGTCTATGATGAAGGCTGACGGTTCGGTAGAGGGACTCGTTATCGTTCCTACAAGAGAACTTGCGATGCAGGTATCTGACGAGCTTTACCGTTTTGGTCAAAAATCCGGTCTTAAAACAGCTACCGTATACGGTGGAACAGCTTACGGCAAACAGATCGACCGTATTAAACAGGCATCTATCGTGGTTGCTACACCGGGCAGACTCCAAGATCTTCTTATGTCCAGCAAGATCAAGATCAACCCTGCTTTTGTTGTACTGGATGAAGCAGATGAGATGCTTGACATGGGTTTCCTTGACGAGATCAAAAACATCTTTACTTTTCTTCCTAAAGTACGTCAAACATTAATGTTCTCAGCAACGATGCCTAAAGGCATCAGAAAACTTGCAGAACAAATTTTGAATGATCCTAAAACAGTTTCTATCACAAAAGCTGAGAGTACAAATACAAATATCACCCAGTACTACTATGTGGTACAGGAGCGAGAAAGAGATGATGCACTTGTAAGACTTATTGACTACAAGAATCCTGCAAAATGTATTATCTTCTGTCGAATGAAAAAAGAGGTGGACAGACTTGTCGCACACATGACTGCACAAGGTTTCAAAGTATCCGGTCTTCACGGAGATATGGAGCAAAAGCAAAGAGAAGTAACCATCCGTGCATTTAAACAGGGTGGTATCGATATTTTCATCGCGACTGACGTTGCGGCACGTGGTCTTGATGTCAATGATGTCACACATGTATTCAACTACCACATCCCTTTTGACTCTGAGTCTTATGTCCACCGTATCGGTCGTACAGGTCGTGCCGGCAAGACTGGTGAGGCGATCACGCTTGTGAGTCCTAATGAACTTAGGACCATTAAACGTATCGAAAAAGATGTAGGTACAAAAATGGTCACTCAAGTGATCCCTACCCGTATGGAAGTACAGAATAACCGTGCAGATGAGCTTATCGCGAAGATCGCAGAGACTAAGGTCACTGAGAATGCCATAGAACTTGTAAAAACATTACAACATGACCTGGACATTGTAACCATTGCACATCTTCTTGCTTCTTTGGTACAGGAAGAGAGTTTTGTGAAAGGAAAAGACAACATCGGTCTTGGTCTTGAAGAGATAGAACTTCTCATCGAAAGAGCGATGCAGAACCGTGGCGGCGGAGGCGGTAGTGGGCGTAACCGCGGTCGCAATAACCGCGGAAGCAGAAGCAGAAACAGAGATGGCGGCGGCGGTCGCAGCAGACACGGTCGAAACGGACGCTCCGGCGGTGGTCGTGACAGCCGTAATGGCGGTCAGGGAAGTAGACACTAAGCCTACATATCTCTTTTTTTTATCTCCGTAGTCCTTACGGAGATAGCAGCTATCATTACCCTCTCCTGACACATCAGAAGCAACAATATAAAAAATACAGCATAAAATTTAACATTTTTGGCCGACATAACAGTTTTTCATTTGTTTTGTATGATATAATAATCCCATATCAAACTAAGGATGAAATATGAAAACAATTAAATACAAAGCGCTACTGCTTGCAATGCTCGTAGGACTCACTACTTTTACCATGGCAGATTCTGCTAAAACACTGGATCATGATGCTAATATGGCCATTAATAAATTTATTGATGACGTAAAAGGCGGGGATGCATTTTTGGTTAAATCCAAAGCATTTCTTGTTTTCAAGGATATTAAGGAAGCAGGTTTTTTTGTAGGCGGTAAATTTGCTGAAGGTGTATTGAGAAAAGGAAGAAAGACTCTGGGATATTATCGTATGACTTCAGCATCTGTCGGGCTTCAAATGGGTGCACAGGAGTATTCGATGATCATCGCTTTCACTTCTGATGCAGCACTCGATAAATTCCTTATGGATGAGGACGAGTGGGATACAGATATAGACGGCAAGATAGCCGTAGCAGATTGGAACTCGAAAGAAGAACTTGCAGCTGATGATTACAAAGATTCAATGGTTGCTTTTGTCTTTGATTCAAAAGGAGCCATGGGAAGTTTCACCATGGAAGGTACAAAATTCAAAAGAATTAAAAAGAACGAGCCTCTAGATAAAAAATAGCATAAACACCCTTCCTGCTTAAGCCAGGAAGGATCAAACACTCCCTCTTATTCCCCTAATCCGAACACATTTGAACACATATTAAAACAGTATAGCTGTCTTCTGCTATGATAGTAAATCCAAAAGTGAGGTGTATACCCTGTGATGAATTATTATTTACTTTTAATTGCACTTCTTTTTACTTTGCTTGCACTCTTCCTTTTTTGGAAAGGATTAGAATATTTTCGCCGCATACAACTTTACAAAAGACTCAAAGCCGTAATGTGGCCGGAAGCCTATGAAAAGATACTAAAAAACATACCCCAATATAAAAATTTATCTCCAGAAAACAAAAAGAAGATCCACCTGCTGATCCTGCTCTTTATAGATCAAAAGGAGTTTCTTTTTGTAAGAATGTCCAAAGGTGATGAGATCAAAGTGATCATTGCATTTTATGCCTGCTTAATGCGGCTTGGGTTTGAATTGGGAGAAAAAGACCATGTTAGTACAATCATTGTTTATCCTGCGCACTTTATAGTCAATAATGGCCATACAAGTGGTGGCATTTACCATGATGAGACATCTGTACTGGAAGGACAATCTGCCAACGGCACTGTAGTTATCTCATGGCAGGATATAAAACACGACATAGCACAGCAGCAAAAAGATAATGTCATCATCCATGAGTTTGCCCATGAGTTGGATTTTGAAGACGGTTTTGCTGATGGCACACCTATTTTAGAAGGTTCACGCTATAAAACGTGGTCTGAAGTCTTCTCAAAAGCCTTTGATACATTAAAAGAGCAATTAAATAATAGGGAGAGTTCTGAAAGAACTGTGCTTTTAGGCTCTTATGCATTAAAGAATGAAGCAGAATTTTTTGCAGCATGCAGTGAACGTTTTTTTGAAACACCCCAGGCATTCAAAACATATTTTCCTAATATCTATCAAGAACTCAAACTTTTTTATAGGCTGGATACAGAAGAATTATTTAAAGATGTGTAATCGCTTTGATCTCATCTGCATAGATCATCTCTTTTTCTACCAACCTCTCTGAAAGAGCAACGATCTCTTTTTGATGTGCTTTAAAGAGTTCCAACATCTCTTTCTCTTTCTTTGTAATGATCTTTCGTACTTCATCATCGATCAATTTTGCAGTTGATTCAGAGAAGTCTTTTGCCATTGCCATTTCACGTCCCAAAAAGACTTGTTCTTCACCCTTTTGATAATAAACAGGTCCAAGCAGCTCACTCATACCCCATTGGCTGACCATATGTGTTGCCAGAGAGGTTGCTTCTTTTAGGTCAGAGGCAGCACCAGATGAAAGATCACCCAGTAGGGTTAACTCGGCAACCCTGCCTCCAAGCATTACGCCTATCTTATCCAATAAATAAGGCTGAGGGAAATTTTTAATATCTTTTAATGGGAGTTGTTCTGTCATACCCAGTGCCTGTCCTCTAGGAATAATACTGACTTTTTCTATGGGATCGGCATGCTCTAAAAGCAGTGCAGCCAGAACATGCCCACTCTCATGGATAGCCACTCTTTTTTTATCTTCCTTATCCATAACAAACTCCTGCTCCACACCCATCATAATACGATCACGGGCATACAAAAGATTATTTTGTGAAACCTTTTCCTGGTTTTCTCTGGCAGCATGCATCGCTGCTTCATTGACCAGGTTTGCCAGGTCAGCACCAGAGAAACCAATACACATTTTGGCTATCTTTTCAAGATCTACACTGTTGTCCACACGTACTTTTCGGGTATGAATATTCAAGATCTTCACTCTAGCATGAACATCCGGCAAGCTCAGTGTTATTTTACGATCAAATCTTCCCGGTCTCAAAAGT
>Ga0209013_10003588_pt1 | contig 13765 bp, 14 predicted proteins | sample Cruoilmetagenom2_FD_187291 | JGI IMG/M metagenome (GOLD analysis project Ga0209013, IMG submission 187291) | Oil polluted marine microbial communities from Coal Oil Point, Santa Barbara, California, USA - Sample 2 (SPAdes) (version 2) | ecosystem: Environmental > Aquatic > Marine > Oil seeps ... | reverse complement strand
ATTGTTATGCAATCAAGTGAGGTATTTGTTAGGGTACTCACGGGCTCAGTTACTTTACATATTGATGGAGAGACAAGGATAACTGCAACTCTCACTCCGATTAGTCCATATGAGATTTACACCATCCCTATTGGGACAGAATTTACACTAAAAGCCACAAGTGAATTAACAACAGCAAAATATGGATTTTGTGGTAATTATGTACCTCAGGGCTGCTAAATCGTAGGTAACTATTATGGGGATATTAAGTACAGCTTTTAGTTTAATTCGTGGTACTTCACCTAAAACTATAGATGATATCTTTGATGCGGAAAAAGGATTATTAACTAAAGCAGGTGCTTGGATAGGTAACGCAAATTTTACTCAGGAAGAACAAGCAGAGTTATCCGCTAAAACTCAAGAGTCTGTTAGAGACTTTGTAGTGGCTACATTATCTGAAAGTACTGAACGCTCTCAGACTCGACGTACTATAGCTACAGAATTCTTTCGTTTCTACATGGCGTTAATTTGTATAGCAGTTGTAGTATACCCGGTTGACCCAACTTGGTCTGCAATGATTGTGGGGCTAATTACCTCACTTGCAGTAGGTTCTGTAGTCACCGCAATTACTATATTTTTCTTCGGTAGTCATGCACATGCTAAATTTGTGGAAACTAGGCCTAATCAGGACTGATATCAATGGCGTATGATTCGTACATAGATCTCACTTACGGTGATGATACTAATCAACTACTTAACATCTATGTACCTGAAGGCGCAAGTGACGCAATAGTTGTAGTGTTCGTACATGGAGGTGCTTGGAGATTTGGTAGAAAAGAACGTGATATTGCAGATAAGATAACTTACTTTACTGATAAAGGTGCTATCTTCGTAACAATAGATTATCCACAATACCCGGAATCTCCACCTATTAATCAATCGGTAAAAGTTGCGGATTCTATTGCTTGGCTGAAAACTAATATACCTACATATGGGGGAAGTGCAGCTAAAATTATTATGGTAGGTCATAGCTCTGGTGCACATGTTGTTGCACTAATTGCTACTAAGTTAGCTAGTCGGCAAGTTGCAGGTTCAATATTACTTGATACTGACGCGTATGATATAGTTAAAATCATGGCTAGCTGTTATAGTAATAAAAGTTGGCTGTATGCCCCTTTTGGGACGGATACAGTCTATTGGGAAATAGCGTCACCTGCTAGAGGGCCAGAAACTCCAGATCTATTTGTTATCAGTTCGGTGCATCGTTCAGATCGAGATAACATTGTCTCTAATTTTGTTGACGAATTCTCAGCGGATTATCTAGCCGTCAGCCAAATTCATTCAGCTACACAAAAAGATATAGGTGTAGATATTGCGTATTCAGATTTATTGTGGGATTGGATTGTAACTAAGACATAACTGTGGTATACTTAACTCTGATTTAAACATTCAGATTCGGTATAGGAACATGAACACGCAAACACGAAATTTTCGCCCGTCCACATTGAAGCCTAGCCTATCGCTGTACTCTAATCAGCTTGCAGTAGCTCGACGAGTGGCTTACGCTACAGACCGCACACGTACCGCACGTGGACTAGGCACTGCAAACCTTCGACTTGTTAAAGGCTGAGTATCTCCTATGGCTGAAGTATCACAAGAGTCCCGAGTCGTCGGCTTTGAGGCTTCAGAGTTGGCGGCCAATGCCCAAGGATTAAATGTGCTGGCTGCGCTCGCCATTCCAGATGTAATGGAGTACCTATTTCCACCACTGTATTTGTATTTCTGGAAGCGGTGCACTACATTAATGCGAGGGGAACGAGGTTTCCCCAAGTTTGGTTTAGGTATTCCGCGAGGATTTGCAAAAACCATATTTATAAAACTTCTAGTAGTCTACTTAATACTATTTACTAAACGTAAATTCATCTTAGTTGTATGTGCTAGTCAAACTTTAGCAGATGCTTTAATCTCAGATGTAATAGATATATTAGACTCAGACAATATACGGAAGTTATTTGGTAACTGGGATACAGATCTTACTTATGATCGAGCTGATTCTAAATCTTTTAAATTTCGAGGTAGACATATACTACTTAAAGCTCGGGGCCAAGGTAGTGCATTTCGCGGAGTTAATGAAAAGTTTGCACGCCCAGATGTAATGATATTTGATGACAGTCAGACTAAAGATTGTGCGGAAAGCGTATTACAAGCTAGAGAGTATATAGAGTGGTTCCGTGGGACTGCAATGAAAGCTAAAGATCCTAAGTTCTGTTGTTATCTGTATGTAGGAAACATGTATAAGAAGACTATATTACCTTCTAATGATCCTACGCTTCCTTCTATCTATGGTTGCCAATTAAAGAACTTAAAGAATTCTCCATACTGGGAAACTATTATAGTTGGTGCATTAACTGTAGAAGGTAAGTCTATCTGGGAGGAGTTACAGTCTGCTGAACAGTTAATACAAGAATATCAAGAAGATAGAGAAGCTGGGATGGCAGAAGTATTTCTAGCTGAAGTAATGAATGATGATGAGGCTTTTAATGCTAGTCAGTTTGACCCTTCCCGAGTACCAGATTACCCATATACTCCTGAAATATACCCAGAAGGTAGATTTCTAGTTATAGATCCATCACTTGGTAAAGCTAAATCCGATGACCAAGTAGTTGGTAGATGTGATGTAATTGATGGGCATACTTGTGTTACTGGGCTTCGTAGAATTCAAAAATCAGCACCACTATTAGTTGAAGAAGTATTAACATGGTGTATGGAAGAAGGTATACCTTGTATTGCTATAGAAAACTATGCGTACCAAGCTTCGTTAGGCCAGTGGTTTGAGAAGTACTTAGATGACTTAGGTATAGAGGATATATCCATAGTTTTAGTTAACCGGGGTGCTCAGTCAAAAAACTCAGCCATACTTAGCACTTTAAAGGAGTGCATGACTGGGCCAAAAGGGGAACCACCTCAGCTATTACTTAGTAATGAAGTACGACCTATTGTGTATAACGAAATAGCTGAATTTGACCCAATAAAGTCTGATAATATAGATAATAACCTTGATGTTTTGAGCTACATGAATCGAGTTAAACTAGAATTTGGGCAAGAAATACAAACAGCTTTACTCCTTGCTAATCTACCACATCCGGCTCCAGCACCTATTGATACTGGGATGTCGTACTAACAACTGAGTTTATAATTATGTCACTATCTTTTGAACAACGTAAGACTTTGTTAGAAGCTATTAACTACAGAGTACTGAATTTTCCTAGAGATACTTTAGCTAATAAACTTATAGCTGCTGACGAAGCTTTTCACATGGCTAAAGTTGACGGGGGATTAGCTACTAAAACTGAAATAGATAGTAGTAATTATTCTCGATTTCAAGAGTTAACTAACGCACTTGTTCGAGAAACTGTTGAAACTTATTATGCCTCTTATGTAACTACCTATCTAAGCAGTACTACTATTTTTGGTATGACTTCACCAGCTGATCGTGCTGAAGACGCGGAAAAGTTTAATACTATTATGGCCGATCAGCAACGTAGAGCTGCTTGGGGTGGTAATCTAGCTAAAGCATTTCTTGATATAGCTAAATATAACTTAGCCTTAGTGGATCATTCATGGGATCACCAAGTTAATTATGGAATGGCTTCGTCACTTAGTAGTTTAGCCGATCAGAATACAAGTAATGTTAAACGGACAGAACAAGTGTGGGCAGGTAACCATATAACTCATTGTGATATGTATAATAGTTTCTTTGACCACTCAGTAGACCCTGTTGATCTTAATACTAAAGGTGAATGGGGAGGTTGGGTTGATCTATATACACAGGTAAGGTTTAAAGAACTAGTTGATAAACTTAAAACTCGTAATGGAGATTTGTATCTAACCGACCCGAATGATCCAAAATTTAATATCTACGGTATAACTAAAACATCTTCTGCTCAACAAGTGAATGGAGCTTCGTTTAAAGGTACTGGAGATATGTCGTACCGTGAACCAGTGTTATCTGCTATCGGACAGGAAAAGGGACAATTCACTAAGGATCAAACTAACTGGGCTGCACATACTTCAGGACTAACAGGTACTCCACGTGTAGAGCCTAGCGCTATGTATGAAATAACTAAAATACGACTGCGTGTAGTACCTTCAGCTTGGGGTCTAGGGCAAAAAGGTGATAATGATGCTATTGCGATATACGAGGTATACATAGTAGCGGGAACTTGGGTATTGTATACGGAGAAACTAGAAAATATTCATGATCGGTTAGGTTTTATCCTTTGTCAAACAGACCAGGATTCTCTTGGGTACAACACTACTGGCCCTGCTCAAGTATCCATACCTTATATGAAAACCGCTAAGCAACTATTAGACAGAGTGCTTGCAGGTGCGGATAGAGCTATTAGTGATCGAGCAATCTATGACTCTACTATGTTTTCACAAGATGATGTTAGTAGTAAAATCCCTGATGCTAAAATTGCTACATCTAAGAAGTTACCTAATGGTAAAAGGTTAGCTGATTACTATCATTCAATACCTTACGATAACTCAGCCACACGGGGTTTGCTGGCAGAACTTCCTACAGTTGAAGCCGCAGGCAAACGAGCCTCCGGATTAAATAATCCACAGACTGGACAGTTCCAAAAAGGTAATAAAACTCTGTATGAGTATCAAGACACTATGCAAAACTCAGGTGATCGTACATTTATTCGTACTTTGAATATTGAAAATACAATGATGGCTGAGCTAAAGTGGATGACTAAGTTAAATATTATTCAATGGCAGAAACAAGCTACATTGTTTAATGAAGAAAATCAAGTTGAGGTTGATATTAATCCAGCTAAGCTATTTGATGCTACGGTTGAGTTTGTCATGGCAGATGGTTTATTACCAACTGAATACCAGTTATCTCCTAATGTACAACAACAAGTTATTCAGTTAATAACACAGGCTCCTGAGCTATTTGCAGAGTACGATGTACCTGGAATTGTACAGCATATTATTGGACAAACTTCTGGAGTTAAACTGGACCAGTATAAACAGGGTAGCGGAACTGGAGCAACTACTCCACCAACTGGCGAGACTACAGGAATACCAACCGTATGAATTCAACTACTCCGGCAGAGTCACTAGCTAAATTTAAAGCAGAAACTGAAGCTACTAAACAACTATTAGCTAAAATAGCAGGTATTTCTATAACTCATGCTGTTGATCCTGAAAGTTGGAGCATACTGCTGGATGAAGCTAGGGAAGATTTAATAGATTTAGTTTCTACTATAGCTCAGGAGTCTGCATACGGTGGGCTAACTAGCAGCAATGCACAACTTCGCATTGTACAACAAACTCTTAGGATAGATTTCTTAGAGCACTTTACATTTATATTAAATCATACACTCACAGAAGGTAATTAACATGTCATTAACTAATTTGCAGGCACCAACCGGTACTAACATTCTTAACAATCTAGCAAGTGGTAATCCTATAGATGCTTCTGGTAATCCAGTAGTAGCTAATTCGCCGGGTACACCTACAAGCCCATTACTACCCAATAACCCTGCACCCTCCAATGCCCCAGCGCCCGCGCCTATCGTGCAGACCTCACAGTCACCTACTGGGGTACCGGCGGAAGCATCGAGCACTCCAATTACTTCAGCACTAGACGTATACAAAAAACCTTTAGATAATGATGGCAAGCCGGTTACTAGTGCACCACCTGCTTCTACTGAAATTCAGATACCACAAGCTAAAGACTTCCAACAAATATCTAATCAACTTGCAGGTCAGGTTAAAATTGACCCAGAACTTATGGCTAAAGCCAGTGAGAGTCCTGAAGGTATGACGGAGATGTTAAATAACTTTGCATCCCAACTGATTAATGGAACATTACATGCTAGTGCATTAACTACTCATCACATTGGACAACAACAGTCAGCTACTAATGTGACAGAGGCAACTAATAATGTTAACGATCAACAGTATGTACAACAAGCTAGTAGTGCAGCTATCGCAGTTAACCCAGCACTTACTTCGGGTATGCAAGCTAAATTACTAGAAACAGCTATCACTGAGCTTCGAGCTGAGTACCCTACAGCACCCGCTGAACTACTTGGACAAGAAGCTGCTAAACAGTTAGGGGGTGGAATACCTCAAGCTGATACACAACTAACTACGGAACCTATGAACTGGGTAGAACATTCACGAGTACCGGGATTTAGTTAAATCTCCTGGTACTAGAACTTTCTACTTAGTTGCAACCTAATCTAGATAACCGCTAGATATTTTTGCTCAATTAAGCCAATTTCGGCTATCAACCCAAGAGGATTATTCCTATGCGTTTTTATACCACAGCCGACTTAGCGGCTATCCCTGATTTAATGCAACGTAGCTTTACAGCTAACTTAATGCGTCTTCAACCTAATGGCAATTCACCTATGTTCACACTTAGTGGACTAGCTGCTGTTAGGAAAATCAATGCAGTATCTCATAGTTTCTGGACTAAGCAAGCTTTGTTTCCTAGTCTGACACTTGGCGCTGCTGTAGCTGATGGCGTAGCTACTACCTTTACTGTTGGTGATTCTAGTAATGCAGTGCCCGGCGGTATGTACATGCGATTTAATGTATCTGCTGGCTCCTACGCTGCACCTGAAATTGTGCAAGTAGATTCGATTACGGACGCTACTACTATCGAAATGATTCGAGGTGTGGGTGGCACAACTGCTGCTTCTATTCCTGATGCAACTGTACTGATTGAAATCGGTAATGCTCACGAAGAAGGTAGTGCAATGCCTACTGCACGTGCTATCACTATGGCCGAGCATACTAACTTCACTCAAATCTTCCGGGATTCCTGGGACATTACCCGTACTGCTAGCCGTGTAGCTATCGAACCGGATACTACTATTATTGCTGAAAACAAAGAAGATGCTATGTTCTTCCATGCTCAAGCAATTGAGTGGGATACTATCTTCGGACGTAAAGCTGCTGGTACTAAAAACGGTAGACCTTTCCGCACTATGGATGGCATTGAGTCTATTGTAACTCAGTTTGCTCCCAGCAATATTGTAGCTGCAAACACCACCACTACGTATAAACAGTTAGAAGGCTTCTTGCACCCAACACTTGATACTGTAGTGCAAGGTCGAAGTAACGGACGTAAGACTCTGTTTGTAGGTTCGCAAGCACTGGAAACTATCAATGAAATTGGTCGAGCTTCTGGTAATCTACAGCTTCAGCCTGAAACTACTATGTTCGGTCAGCAATTTCATTCGTTCCGAACTAGTCGTGGTACTTGGGAACTGATTGAGCATCCACTACTTAACGCTCATGCTTCTACTAAGAAGATGGCTATTGTTGCTGATCTTAACACTATTGACTTCCAATATCTTGATGAAACTATGCATGAAGAATTGGCTAACGACGGTGTTGATGCTACCAGCGGTGTGTATACAACTGAACTTACTATTGAGATGGGTAATCCAGTCGGTTGGGGTATTATCCACAACTTAACTGCTGGGGCTTAATCTCAGATTATAGTTAAGTGTACGTTAGTACTATAACTATGGGAGGCTTCGGTCTCCTTTAGTTGTATCTGAAGATATATTTGTAAACTAGGTAAGTTAACTAAGTTAGGTTAATTATGTTATTGGGTGAGATAATTACGTTAGTGCATGATACAATTCGTCGCCCTGATAAAGAAGCGTTAATTGACCAACGTATCTTACAAGCTGTCCGGGCTACTCACGCCATAGGGCCATTTCCATTAGATAGAGTAGAATGGATTATACCTACGTCAGATATATCTTTTAATACAACTGATCCTGCTATTGGACATTTTGACCAACCAAGAGATGTTAGGTTACCGGAAATAGTGCAACCTTTGGATGCTAGTTGTGCACCAGTGGGTGACCCACTGAAACTGATAGAAATTTCTGAAGTTATTAAATGTAAAACTCTAAACGGAAATGCCGCAGGTACTGCTTACAGAGTGGATGGGGGAATTAGTTTTCATGCACACGCAGAAGTTACAGCTATTTCCTTAACTGGGATAACGCATAGACCTGCTTGGGATGTTGTATATAACGCTAATGGTACAACTCGTGCGATGACTGATTCTACAATTACATTATATACAGATTGGTTGTTGGATTATCTGCCTTTAGCTGTAGTAGATAACGCATTGGGTTTTGCATTAGCTTCCGTAGGGGAAGCAGCTTTGTCTCGTACTCATCTAGCATTGGTAGCTGAAACTCATATACCCGTATTAGATCTATTAGTTAAGTAATATTTATTCACTTATTGTAGGCTGAACTTATGGCACTTGATCCACTATATATTGCTGATCCGGACAATGTAGCAACTCCTGTAGATACAGTAAGTGGTGGATATGCTGCACGTGAGATTCGAGCACTTAAGCAGAAAGTTATAGATAATGATGAAACAGATATACCTACCACTGGAGGTACATCTAATAATTATACTGTAGCTACTTGGCCAGATACTTTAACAACTGGGAATTTCTACGATGTTGTTATTAGTATAGGTAACACAAGTGCCTCAACACTTGTTCCCGGCGCAGGTGCAGCTGTTAATATAAAACAGGTAGATGATAGTTCTGCTTTACTTAGCGGTATGCTAAAAGCCGGATATATAGCTAGGTTTTATAAAACAGCTAGTAATCTGGTATTAGTTAATCCTTGGGTGCACCAAGCGACTGCTGGACTATTAGGTACGGTTAAACTAAGTAGCGCTGTTGATGGCACTGAAGATACTGCTGATGGTGTAGCGGCAACACCGCTAGCTGTAAGTACTGTACAAGATGCGTTAGATGTGGCAGAAGCTGATCTATTAGCTAACTATGCACCGATTGAAGCAGGAACTGTAATGCAGTTTATTCAAGCTGCGGCACCTACTGGTTGGACTAAGCTAGTAACTCACGATGATGCTGTACTTCGAGTGGTATCTGGAAGTACGGGTGGGGATGCAAATGGTACAGTGGGAGTCTCAGTAGTTGCAGTGACTAACCGAGCTACTGATACCGTGGCAGATCATTTGCACACAGTTACAGTGGATGACCATATACTTACTATTGATGAAATGCCTTCGCATAATCATGGACAAAAAAGTTCAGATATTGGAGGCGATGGTATTGATGGATCTAAGCGTTCCGCTCCGGGAGTTTCTCAAAATACTGAGTCAACGGGTGGAGGTTTAGGCCATGACCACACTGCTAGCTCAGCTAATGCAGGGAGTCACTCTCATACTACAGATCTAAATGTTAAAACTGTAGACTCAATACTATGTAGTAGGGATGCACCTTGAGTAAGCAACTTTGTAGGTACTTTGGCGAACCTTGTATAGAACATGAATGCCACCATTATATTAACGTGGTGGGTAAAGATCCTACTACAGGTGAGTTAATTAATAACTTTATGTGTTCAGAATTAGCATTAATTAAAGTAACTATTGAGAATACTAAAGCTCAGAGGGAAACTGGAGCTGAGGTGCTGGAACTACGTAAAGTCGTAGATAACGCACAGGTACCTGAAACTCAAGTTGTGTATGTGTCTGGCCCTGAAGCTGGTTATCCTGAACTTCTAATGAACGGTGTAAAAGATGTCCCATCCTCATGAACTTACTGACCACGCTGTAGGAGTTACTGGTGCAATATTACGCGACGGAGGTGCAGTGGTGGCTGGAAGTGCGGCTACCGCTAGCTGGATGGGCTGGTTTGACGAACATAGTGCAGGGTTAATCGCTATATCAGCTTTAGCTGGTGCAAGTTGTAGTGTCACAGGGTTTGTCCTTACATACCTACGTAGTCGTGCTATCCACCGACTAAGGATTGATAAACTGCGTACATTAGATTTCGACCAACTAAACAAACGTAAGAAGTCTACGTCCTCATCTGATTAAGGTTATTATATAATGTCTGCTACTAAGATATTACTAAATACAGAATCAACTGATTTAGCTATGTTGCAAAGTCAAGTAGCCGCAGGTAGTTTCAGCTCAGCTACACGTTCCTCCCAAGATGCTAAAGTTGCACGTCCGGAATTAGGTTGGGTTGAAAATCTGTGGGCTATGGGAGATGGCAGACAAGATGCTGTTGTTAAAATTAATCCGCAATTACCTAGAATCTCAGGTGCTAGTTTAGACTCCTTACTCCGTGGTGGGGCAATGATCCATCCGGTTACTAGTCAACTAGCATTTAGCTATCTAGTAACAGCGGATGATCGGTGGTTAGTGTTAAATGATGGCGCTTGGGTTAATGTGCTGACTCCTGCCAGTGTAGCTGAAGTAACTGTATTCACGTTGAAATCTATAAGTTATATATACATTGCCGGTGATGATATGCAGGAGTTTGACCCTGCACTTCTGTCAGGTGATGAGTTTGCATCCACTATAGATGTTGTACTAACAGGAATAACACAATCTACTATTATTTCAGCGTGTGCAGCCGTGGGTTACATGATTTTAGTGGATGAGGATACAGTATATTACTCAGCACCTCTGAATGAACGTTACTTCACTCCGGGGGGTGTTGGAGTTAATGCGGGTGCTGGGAGTGCTAAAATTTTAGGTATCTCCAGTGGTATAACTGCTGTGAAGGGTGCAGAAGATGGATTCTATATTTACTCAGTGACTAATATAGTCAAGGCTACGTATTCAGGTAACCCAGACAACCCTTGGGTTTTTAATACTGTTAAAAATTCCACTGGTGTATTAAGTGTTCGACATGTAAGTCGCAATACTACATTTGGGGATACCTTTGTATGGTCAGCTGGCGGACTAGCATTATTAGAACAACAGGAGGCTAGGTATTTATTTCCAAATGTAACTGAAATGTTAGCCTCTGATAAACATGAAGAATATGATACAGTTAATAAAAATGTTAAACTCCATAAAATAGGCAATAATTACTCAGTTGATATTTATTTTTTAGCTGGCCGATACTTGTATATAAGTTATGGTGTGGAAGGTGAGTTAAAACAGTATATACTATGTTACGATGTTTTGACGCAGGAATGGACTAGACTACGATTTTATCATTTAGCCTTAACTCCGTTTGTGCGAATAACCTCAGGTGGTAAGTTATTCACAGAGTGGCTTGAAACTTTTGAGGATACTGTAGATACGTTTGCAGATATGATAGATGCTAATATTAACCAACAGGCTAATACTTTGTCGATAGGTGTGTTAGACGTAGTGGGGCGATTAGTAAGATTATCACCGATTGATATTAAAGTAATTGAAGGCGATACGGAAGTACTAGATAATGTACTTTACTATCCTAATCTTAAATTATCCAGAGGTTCTGTTGTAGATTTGAATAGGTTAACTATTTATCCAGGTGCACCTGTGTATTATAATAACCTAACAAGTACTGGGCCTAAAACTGCGGTGTACGCAAGATCTGAATTAGAAAGTAATCCTCGACAATTTAATAGGCTACCCACTAATCCCAATGATAAACTTATTGAGTACACGGAATCTATTAAAGGCAATAATTTAAGTTTAGCGCTAGAGAATATAGGCTCTATAGTAGGGTTAGAAATAGACCTAGTTAATACTGCTAGGAAATGGTGAACACTGATGGCATTACCTGAGATTAATTGGAGATCTATTTTACCTACAGATTCTGCTAGAGTACTTCGGGAGAAACTGGTTCGATGGGATTCAGTACTTCACGCGTTATTTGCTACACTAAAGGAAGTTGAAACTTCCACTACACCTGAAGATTGGATTGCGGTTAGCTATCTTAATTCTTGGGTAGATTTTGCAGCTGGATACCAAGGTGTGGAATACAGATTAGTTGGAGATTTAGTTCAGGTGCGAGGTACTTGTAAAAGTGGTACTCCTGGGGCCACCAATCCTATATTTACATTACCTGCGGGGTATCGTCCACCAGCTAGGCATAGGTTTGCAGGTGTAATAAATGGTGCTGTAGCTGCGGAAGTAGATGTGAAAGCTACAGGTGATGTAGTTGTGGTTCACGGTACTGCTACAAGTGTTAGTTTAGAATTTCAATTTTCGATAAATAGCTAATTAGCTTCAGATAATACTGAGTTAAGGGGAAAGATTATGGTAGATCCAGTAACTGCATCAATCTTAACTAGCGCAGGTACAGCAGCAGTTGAGGGAATAATAGGTACACCCGGCAGTTCAGTGTCTCAATCCGGTACTTCTGATACTAAAACTATTACGAAAGGCACCACCACTGCTACAGGCACCCAGACTACTGAATTAGAAGCGTTACTTACTGAGTTATTTCAGAAGCAATCTGAACAACTGACTGAGCAACAAGCTACAGGTACTTCTGAAACTGAGAGTCAACAACAGGTATCTAGTTTATCTGCTGAATCAGTTACTGAACTTCAAGAGTTAATATCGCAGTTAACTACTAGTTTAAATACTGAAATTGATACTGAGGCTTTACGAGATCAAGCTATCAGTGAAGTGCTAGACCAAGGTATGGCGGAAATACTAGGACTAGGTACTAGAGCTGGAGCTTATGATGACTCTGCAACTTCAAGTGCAGCTGAGCGCTTAGCTGCAAGAGCTGTAACGCAAGGAACTAAAGTACAAGTTGATGCTGATTTAGCACAGCAACAACAAGCTACAGCCTTAGCTAATACTATTGGCTCGCTCTTCGGTGTGGAAAAAGGTTCCCAAGTACTTAGTACAGACGCTACAACTGGGGTTACCACAAATGTAGGCAGTGAAGCTACTACCGGCTCTGAATCTGGAGAAAGTACATCTGAGCAATTATCTACCCAAGATATAGCACAAGAGTCTATAACTGATATATTCCAAAAACAAACTAGTCATACTGAGACTGTCCAGGAATCCGAAGATAGTGGAGGTGGATTACTTGGAAGTATTGGACTTTAAATATCTAATAATTAATTTCACGTAGGTACATACCATGGCTGCTACAGATACGGTCGATTTTGTATTAAACAATATAACTAATGCAGAAAACGCATTTAACTCAGTAGATCGACAGCAAACTATTGATAAAGTAGTTGCACAAGTTGATAATAATAACACTGAGTTAGGTGCGGCTAAGCGTGCGTTAGATTTAGTATCGCAATCTTTGGTAACTCAGCGGGATGCAGAAGTAGCACGTAATCGTGGGACAGCCGAAACTATACAAGCTAATATAGATGATGAGCAGCGTGTTGCTGTAGCTACGGATGCTAAGTTAAATGACTTAGAGGAGTTACGAAAACGTCAAATAACGAATGCTCGGGATTATAATCAGGAGGCAGAAGAGCTTCGCAATATACTTGATTACAAAAATGAAGATGGGACTGAACAATCATTCTTTAGGAAGATAGGTACTTGGCTGAACAAAGAGGCGTTAGCTAATGAACAGCGTGTAGCTCAAACTCAAGCTAATCAATCAGTGGGTTTAGTACAAACTGTAGCAGCAACTAAGTCAGTGATGCTAAGTAACGCAGTGGCTACAGCTCAACGTAACAACGCACAGGAAGCTAAGTTAGCTAAACAAGATGCATTGTTACAAGAGGACTTAGCTAATGCGAATGCTAATACTACGCTATCCATAGGTCAGGCTAAACTTCGAGGTGAGCAACTTGGGTTCAGTGATAAACAGTTGGATAATTATTATAAAGAGCTTAGCCGTATGGACTCGGATGTAGTTCATCACAGAGGTATAGCTCAATTAAAACTAGCTACAATGCAAGTTTCATCTATTAATGAAAAAATCTCAGATGAAAAAGAAGCTGCTAGAGTTCATACTGCTAAGATAACAGAATGGCAA
>Ga0209013_10003587_pt1 | contig 13766 bp, 18 predicted proteins | sample Cruoilmetagenom2_FD_187291 | JGI IMG/M metagenome (GOLD analysis project Ga0209013, IMG submission 187291) | Oil polluted marine microbial communities from Coal Oil Point, Santa Barbara, California, USA - Sample 2 (SPAdes) (version 2) | ecosystem: Environmental > Aquatic > Marine > Oil seeps ... | reverse complement strand
GGGATATACTACGAGATTAAACTTTGCATAAGTTTTCTACTGTAGTCATATCAAAAAATCAACCTTCTAATCATTCGATTGGGAGGTTTTTTTGTATGGGAAGAAAAAGAGGAATATTTTCAGTAGGAGCAAACGAGATAGAAATTTCTAAGCAAACTGAAAATATAAAAAAAGATTCTATAACGATTCCTAAAGCATTAACAACAATTTATCAGCAGATGAGAATTGCAGGAAATAGAGAACGTACAATTGACAGTTACAATTACATATTTAATCAATTCGTACAGTTCAATAAGTTGGTGTATGTAGAGGATATAAATGCAGATTCCGTTTATAACTATTTGGATTCATTAGAGGTTGCACAACAGACAAAATTAATTCGATTAAAATCAATCAAAGCAGTATTAGGAAAGTTTCATAATAATGGTTGGTTGAAAGAAAAATTTTGGAGTTACATTCAAATTAAAATTGATAAGGAAGTAAAGAAATCTGCTAAAGCAAATGACGTTGATATTCTACTTTCTCTATTAGATAAAAATACATTTATAGGGTTTAGGGATACAGTAGCAATTTTGACACTGTACAGAACAGGAATCAGAATACGTACACTAGGGGAACTAACAGAACGTCACATTGATTTTGAAAACCTATATCTAAATATGGATGGCACTATATTGAAAAACCATAAGTTTTTACGATTACCAATTGATAAAGAACTTGCAAATTTATTAAAAGTTTTAATTGAACAGAATAACCAAATACGTGATTATTACAAAGTTCAAAATAAGAACATATTCATTACACAGAATGGATTGCCGATTAATGATAGTAAATCATCTAATAATGCTATCTCTAAGCAACTACACAAGTATTCAATTAAGTATGAGTTACCTAACATCAACGCTCATGCACTAAGAAGGGGATATGCGACACAACTATTAAACAAGGGTGCAAATATTGCTCTTATATCAAAAGCACTTGGACATTCAGATTTGGGGGTGACAACTCAATATTTAGATTTAGACGTGGATCAAGTAGCAACTGATTTAAGAGAGTTTTTATAAGCACAAAAAAAGAAGGAAAGCGTCTGCAAACGCCAACCTTCTCAACTAAATATTGAATCCTAACTAGATATTTCTAAAGTGTAATTTGATTTTATCAAAAAAGTTAGAATAAGGCAAGGTTTATTTAAGTGTGCCTATTTTTAGAAGGATTCAGGTCGAGGTTGCCCACTAACTCGACTTTAAACAAAACTGGAAAGGTTCTCCTACCATTGCACAAAAAGGATATATCACAGGTCAAGCCGATTCCTTGTTTTCGGTTGTGATGAATAGGTGAGTACAACCAATTTAAAGGTACGGTATGGATTACTGGCTAACTGAGGTTAGGGTAAGTATTCGCAAGTGGACAAGCATTTATGACGGTTCACACATCAAGGACAGTAATTTGATGAGCGATACAGAAGGAAACTTCACAACTAAACAAGGGCATACTGGAAACCTCATTGCATGACTATGAAGCCGATTTGAAGTTGTTACTTTATATCTTACTTACTTTTAATAGTTTGTGAGATATAAGGTAACACCTTTACACCTATTTCCTAAACGCAACTCCCTAATCTGCCAAATGAGGTTGTATTAGTCAAACGATTAACAATGTAAACATCAAAATATATTTAATACAAAAACAGGAGGAATCACACATGGAAATCAAATTAAACATATCGCAAGAGGATTTGTCAAAACTAGAGGAATTTAGATTGTTGTTTGTAAATGATGCTATAAAAAGAAAGGATCAGTACCAAGTTGATACATGGAATTCTGCATCAATAGAAAAATTAGTAGGTTACTATCTAACTTCAAAACTGCAAAAATGGTGACATAAAAGGTTTTTGAAAATTAAAAACTAAATAGTTGAAATGGAAAAAAGTATCATGTATTCTAAGTTTAGGTCAAAGAAGGTCAAAGAAACGAAAAATTCAAACAAAAACTAGGAGGAAGAACACATGACAAACAATGCAAATATCGGAACAAATGAAAAATTAATTCTAGGAGGAGCAAACATTGAATTTGAAGGGAAAATATCGTCTAAAGAATTCATCAACAAATTTGGAGAAGAAACCTTTAGATATGCAATAATGACAATCTACAACAGTGAGGGAGAAGAATGTCAAATAGATGTAACAGATTTTGTTATAAATCACTTGCGAGAATATGAGGATCAAGATGATTTTAATGGGGAAGTAATTATAAATACAAAAGAATAACTTTAGAAGATAATCTATAGGGAGCAATTATGCTCTCTTTTTTTAATGAAGTTTTTTACTATCCAATAAAATAAACCTTTTATCTAATCATGCAAATATTTGATTATCCATTAAAATAGACATTTTATCTAATAATCCATCTTCTAAAATGCCGTATTTTCAAGGGTTTTAAGAATCGAATAAAATGGGAATTTTACAGTTAAAATAATAATTTTTGAGTTCGGTTGATAAAATGCCAAAATCTGACTATAATAGAAGTATATAATAATTTATTTCCGTTAATCAGATATTTTGGTGTCCACTCTTTTCTAAGGGTGGCTTATTATATTTGAAGGAGAATCATAAATGGAATTTAAAGAGAAAATCGAAGCACATCAAGAGGGTAAATATGATTTGGCAGCGGAACTTTTAGAACTTGCTAAATCGGATATGGTAAATGTTAAAATGGTATGTACTGAACATGAAGTGAAAATATATGATTTAGAGTACGAGGATGAACGTACAGAGGTGTTTAGACGTTGGAGAGCAAAGTATACACCAAACGAAATCACACCTGAATATCGCATTGGATATAACTTAAAAGTCATGTTGTCACGACACAGTAAGAAAGCAAAGAATATGAAGTGGGCATTAGACACAGGATCACAATTAGAAAAAGCAATATTTGATGGTGAGGACTTTGTTTATACAGTTTTAACTTCTCTAGGACACCATTACCATGCAGATGATTTTTATAAGATTCCTAAGAGTGTTCTGAAAGATGTTGAAAACTACCTAGGTTATGATAATTGGTTTGATTTCAAAAAAATTTATAGCGACCATGTAAATATCTCACCTTCTGTTAATCGTGCCATGAAGAAATTGCAAGATGAAATATCACCTTTAATATTGGATTCACTAAATGAGATACTTCCAAAAGTAGACCTAGCAAAAACAGATGAACAAATAATAGGTTATATATCAAAATCAGTTAGAAATAGAACGTATAGAAAACTTACAAAGTTACTGGGTACTAAAGTTCATCAAATAAACGGTGAAAAATATATTGTAAGAACAGATAAGATGAAAATGAAACAAACGATTATAGACAATATGCTTGAAATCAATGAAGGCAAGTTGACTAACAGTCAGGTGAACTTTTATCGCCAGTTAAAGAAATTTATACAGATTGAAATAGATGCTCGGAATACTTCACCATTTACATTTAGTAAAGAGAATGAAATCATTAATATTAACAAACGATACTTTGCAGAAAAGTTAGAAATGAAAGAATCTGCTTTCAAACATAGATTAATACGATTACAAAAGAAGAAGGAAAAGGATTTCTTTGCTCAAAATGGATAAATTAAAACATCACACTTTTAGGTATATTTAGGTTTTATGTAGGGACAAAAAGAAGTCAACTATTTTTTAATCATCATTCAATTATTTTAGTGTAGGGGAGTAGTTATCCCCTATCGTTCATTATAAAGTTTCACCTGAGAACAAGTTATTTGTCATTCTTGTTTTCTCCATTGAGGATGCCGATATTTTCGGTGTCCTTTTTTTATTGCACAAAATTAAATTAAAGGTGGTCATAATATGGCTCAAATAAATAATTATGGATACGAAAAGTTGCGAGAATACATTTTAGCGAATTGGAATTATATAGAGGTTCAAGATTCAACAGGAATTGCTATTAAGCGTTTTGGAATTGCAGACGGATTATTAATTACTGGGAACGCTACTACACAACAGATTGAATACAAATTAGTTATAACTGGGGATGCTACATTCTTAGGTCAAACAGTTGGAAAAAGTGTTTTATTAGAAGTTGCTACAAATGGTTCTCCAATTGCTACTGAGGAATTTACTCCATTTACATTTGAATCAGTAGACGACCAATTGACAATAATTCATAAATTACAAGTTCCTCAGATTGTCTAGGGGTGGTTAGATGTTAGGCACAGGAACACAAGCAAATCCTTATATCATTCAAACACCAACAGACCTTAATAATGTTAGAAATAAGATTATAGCATTCACATATTACGAACTAGGTAATGATATAGATATGTCAAATTTTGGAAACTTCGCTCCGATTGGTGGCTCAACTACTGCAACTCGTTTTAAGTGTAATTTCGATGGTAAAGGATATGCTATAAAAAACATAAAGATTGTTAATACAGTAAATTACACAGGTTTTGTTGCTTTGTTGGATACCACAAATGGAGTAATTAAAAATGTATCATTCATTGATGCAGATGTTTCTTCAACTGCATACTATACTGGAATTGTTGCAGGTGGAACTACTGGTACTTGTTTAATTAGTAATTGCTTCACAAGTGGGAATGTAAATGGTCAATTTCATACAGGTGGAATTGCTGGGTTTACTGGTGGAGTACTTGAAAACTGTTTTTCTACTGCTAATGTTTCTGGATTAAATCAAGTGTCTGGTATTGCTAGATTGGATTCTCTTTCTTCTGCTAGATTATTTACATGTTATTTCAATGGTACTTTAACAGTTACTGATACTGTTAATCCTCCCAATGTGTATGGTGTTGGAGGTGGAACAGTAACTTCTACTAGATTAGTTAATTCTTATTACAACATGGACACTACAGGATTAACTACATCAAATGATAATGGAATTGGTCTTACTGACTTACAGATGAAAGAGCAATCTTCATTTGTTGGATTTGATGATACAGTTTGGGGATTTCAAGAAGGTGGTTATCCATATTTAAAAGTATTTGGTATTCCTCCTATTCCTTCACAAAAAACAACAGTCAACCTTAATAGCCATTTGAACATCATTTCTAGTATGCTAGAGCGTTCCAAAAGAAAGGTGAGTATTTGTCTATCTCACTCCCTAAACGTATCTAGCGAAGCCACACGAACGCTACAGTTGATGAAAAACGTCACTTCACATATTGATTTAGTAGTTTCAAATGTTACCACTTTACAAAATGCAAATATTAAAGATTATGAAGTTTCTTCTTATATAGAAGGTATCGGATCAAACGCTAGTCGAGTAATACGGACAATAAGAACAGTTAATACAGACATACAACCGATTCAAATTATTACGGATATACAGATACCAAATAAAATAGGACAACCTATTTTTGCTACTGCATTTGTAATAGAAAATCCTACAAATATAGAAATGATAGAAAATCAATCCATAGTGGATATGATGGAAAATCATTCAAATATAAAAACAGTAACAAATCTTTCAGATACACATACGAAAGAAAACCGAACAGAAATGACGGTGATATAAATGTTAAAAAACGATACTGTACGGTTGCTAGTATTCTTCAAGGACTTTGACGGAATAGTCATTACTCCTACAGATGTAAAACTAACAATCTATAATACAGACCAAACAATTAAAGAAGAAATTACAGAAGGAATTATTAAACTATCGCAAGGTAAATATCATTATGACTATATTGCCACTGAATCGTTCATATACGAATTTAGTGGTTTATTTAATTCGCTGCCAGTTCTTGCAAGAGAATTATGCACAGTCAAATTTAACTAAAGAATAGGAGAATCAATTATGGAAAATGAACAAGTAGTATCAGAAGAAGTAGAAGTTTTAGATGTAGAAAAATTAGATTTAGTATTAACAATCGAAGAGGTAGGTAAGCAAATAGTAGAGAACGGTGAGCAACTAGATAATGCTCAAAAGTTAGCAGAAGAAATTTTACAGGAACGTGAAGAGTTTTTGCAAACACTCGAAAAAAGTTTATTTGATAAAGAGAAAGATTTAGTCCTTAAAGAAAATGGTCTTGAAGCATTTGCAGAAATTATTAATGTAGAGAACTCAGATGATTTAACAAAAGTGGTCGCTAAATTAACAACAATCATAAATAATATTAAGGTTGCGAACGCTTATGTTCCAAAAGAGAACGCTACACAAGATGCTTATTCACAAGCCATTCAAAATGGTGATGTTAAAAACGCTATTAGTTTCAAATTATCAAATTTATTTAAGAAATAAAGACGTTGGTTCTTTTTGAACTAGCGTCTTTTTAATATCAAAAAACTATAAAAACTAAGGGGAAATATAAATTATGATTACATCAAACAACGGATTTACAGCGACAGAAAGCATTTCACTATCACAAGAACTAGCACTTTTAGGAATACAATCAACTCCATTTGCATCTTTACTATTATCAAAAGGTGTAGAAAAAGCACTTGCGACAGTGTACACATTTAAAGAAAAAACTATCTCAAATGATGATGATATTTCAGCAGTTGAAGGTGCAGATACAACAGTATTTCAAGCATCAGCAAAAAGTGAATTAACTGCAATTCTTCAAATTTTCAAGAAAGCAGTATCAATCTCAGGTACAGCAGATGCAATGCAATCATCTAAGTTCTCAGAAGAAGTTGCAGACCGTCTTTTAGAATTAAAAATTAATCTTGAAAAAGTATTAATTAATGGAACTAAAGCAGATGGATCAGTTACACCATTCATTCGTAAAATGTCAGGTATTGTTGAGAGTGCCGATTCTTCAAATGCAGAAACAGGTGCAAATGTAGAGGAACTAATCAAAAATACAATGCAGAATTTATGGAACAATGATTTATCAGAGGGAGCATATTACTTATTTGTAAATGCAGATGTGAAAGAAAAAATTGATGCAGTATACAAAGATTCTTATTCATATGTTCACCAAACAAATAATTTTGGACTAGTTGTTGATACAATCAATACTAACTTTGGGACTGTAAACGTGGTTCTTTCTAAACACGTTTCAGCAACTAAAGGGATTTTATTTAATGATGCTTATGTAAATATGGTTGCTTTACGTGAAGCACATTTTGAACCACTTGCTAAAACTGGCGACAGTACAAAAGGTCAAATTGTTGGTGAATATTCACTTAAAGTTGGTTCTCCTAAAGCAGTAGCAGTCATTACAGTAGCATAGTCACAAATGGCACTCTCTTAAATGAGGGTGCTTTTTTAATATAAGAAATTCAATTAATTGCATGAGAAGGGAGAATCATTATGACAGAAACAGAATTATTTGTTATGAGGAAAAGAAAGCGTATTAAACTTTCACAGGTTGCAGAATTTGTGGATTGCTCAATTAGTTTATTAAGTAGATTTGAAAATCAACAAGTGGCTATGGATAAGGAAAAGATTAAAAAGTATAGAGAATATATCGAACAATATTAGAACAAACATACTTAAAGAAAATCCCATAATAGAAGGAGTGAATAAATGAATTACTCAACTTAGTTTCCTTTTTCGTTAATGTATTCAGTCGATTCAATCGGCTTTTTTTACTTGGTTTTGTGAAACCACTTGCGAAAAAGGAAGCAACAAATCATAGGAAACTGTATTGATATTCATTCGATATGAACAAACAACTAAAAGAATTATTTCCCCAATGGGTTACAAAAAAGCAAGATAGAAATTTAACACTAACTAACGATCTTGATTCATTACTAAGTTGTACTTTATTAAATATGATTCAAGGGTACGAGATTAATTACTACTACACATTCAGAGGTATTCATGTATTAAATCCTAATGATACAAGACATTCAATAGGAATAGATATGGCGATAAAAAGCGGTATGACTTGGGATAACCATGTAGTAAAAATAAACAAAGATGATTATGTTAATCCGCTCTCAGCAAATATAAATGCTCTAATGGGAATTAACCAATCCAATTATTTTGAAAAGTTTTGTGGTTCTACTGCATTACAAATTTATTCGTATTATGATATTCCGCTGCCAAAAACAGATGAAGGTAAATTATTTATGTTATCAATTGATTCCTCCCATTTAGGACATTATGACGATAGATTCAAGGAAATACATCATAAGTATTTAGAACTTTTAGGATACACAGAACTCATTGACTTGTTGAACAAAACATCTTTATGGGAAGTCGAATGGCTTAAACAGAATGAAAACTTATCTTTTAAAAATGGTGAAGTTTCTTATAAAAGATTAGATAAAGAACACGCAGAAAAATTATTAGGGTTGGAGTTAATGATTCCACAAGGCGAGTTTCAGTTAATGCAAGAATTTGATAGTGGTAAAGGAAAGGTTAGTCATACTAATAATCCTATCTACTATGACAATATTTTTTCCTATGCACTCACTGGAAGGAATTTTATTAATTATTCAACATACATGAGAGGAGAAACAGCATGAATGAAATGACTAAAGATTATTTCTTTTGCTACACAAAAAGTATGAGTATTCATTTAAGAGAATGTGGAATCAACTATATAATTAAATCTCGTTCAATTAAAAACAATCAGATATTCACTCTATATGCAAAGTCACCAGAATTACAAAAAGCACTACATGAATATAAAAACCATTAATTAGCATTTATTAAAAATTATGCTTATAATTAATGTATGAAATAAACGTATCAAATATCATACACATTTTTCATATAGGTTATGAAGAATGTGTATTGTTTTATATACCCTTTGTTCATAGTTTACAGAAACACACTAATAAAGAAATAAACAGTATACCTCTATTAAAGAATTTAACTAAGAGAAGGAGCAACATACATGAGAAGAGAAGATAATTTTATAATGATATACAATGATTTAATTACTGAGGATGAAGATAAACATTTATCAATTGAAGAATTGTATCTGTATGGATTATTGAGAAAGAAAGAAACCTTAGAAGGATTTTCAGAAACAAGTATTTCATTCCTAGGTCAAACTTCAAAAATCCCATTTGCATCAGATACACAAAGAACAAATAAAAAAGTTAAGGGACTTCTATTAACATTGAAATCAAAAGGGTGCATTAATATATCAGATGCAGATGGAACAGTTTTAGAGGATTTCAAACCATCTGATTTTATAAAAGTAACCTTCCCTATACTAGAAGGTGGATTTTCTCAAATACCAGTTGTAAACTTTAATAGTTATAACTCCATGAGTGATTTCTATATTTATTGTGGAGTTGTTAGATGGAAAAATAGTGGTAAAGGTTATTTTAATTCATCTTATGGCAGATGGGCAAAAATACTACAATTATCAGAGCGACACGCAGTTGATCTTGTAAAAAACGCAGTTGATAATAAAATTATCTATAAAAATATTGGTGATTATGTGGATAGTGAAAGTGGAGGACAGAAACAACAAAAGTTGAATCAATATTCTACTACTCCATTCAATAACAATGAGAAATCTGTACAGACCAAGAAACAAGAATCGGATATAGCAAATGAGGAATTTCATTCCAACAGAGTAAACAGTGAAAATGAAATGATTCAAATGGCAATTGTGGGAAAAGTATTTAAAACATACAAAGATGATAAAAAAAGAAATGTTTATCCCTCAGTTGATGATTATATATTCTACTTGTTGCTACTTAAGAAACTGGAAGGTCAACAGCCAAATAAGAGTGAAAAGAATTTTATTGATACTGTAAATATACGCATGGATCGTATGAAAAAAAATAAGAAATTTATTTCAACTTTCAAAAAAGCAAAAGAAATGGTAGACAGTCAAATTTATACCTCAACTAGAGATTCATTCTTAGATGAATTGCTTAGTAGTGGCAAAAGCATAAAAGAAATATTCTAATAAAATTTAATATATAAACGTTAGACGGTAGTTCATTGAACTATCGTCTTTTTTGGTTACATGAAAATCTTTAGGAGGAATTAGAATGGAATTAAATCAAGCATTAAAGGAATTAACATATAAGAAACAATTGTATTTCAAATGGAAAAATAATTATGGCATGAGGAATCCACGAACTGAGGAATCAATCTTAAAGGAAATAAACGCAAAAGATTTCTTCACCTATGAAAAGTGGGAATTGAGCGAGGAATATCAGTTTCTAATGAATCTATTGTTGCAGTCGAAAATTGGACAAGATATGCAAATTATCTATGAAGCAACTTCTGAGAAAGCAAAATCAGGAGATGAAAAGGCAACTAAACTTTTATTTGAGATACAGAAACAGATTGTAGCAATGAATAAAGAATACAAGAGTAAGAAACCAACTAAAAAGGGTTCTGAAAATGCTTATGACGATTTGGAGTTGTGATGAATGACTAATACAACTACAAAAAAACCTGAGAATAAACTTCAAAAAGTATTAGATGATTTTGAGTTATTTGCAAAGAACTTTATTTTTATAACAGACAATGAGAACCAGTTAGTTCGATTTGAAATCAATGATGCTCAACAGGAAATCCACGAACTTATGAGTAAGAATCGTTTCATCATTATTGGAAAAGCAAGGCAAAGTGGAATATCTACATTTGTTTTAGGTAAAGCGTTATGGAGAGCATTAACTAAACCTAATGAGAACATTCTTATAGTTTCATATAAAGGGGATTCTGCAAAAGCACTCTTTGATAAATTAAAGATGATGAATGATGGAATACCTAGAGAGAAATATCCTAATGTGTTCCCAACAACTAAGCGTGACAACAGGGGAGAATTATTCTTTTCAAATGGGAGCAGAATTTCATCAGTTACCGCTGGATCAAAAAGTATTGGACGAGGTTCAACGTACACATATATTCATCTATCTGAGTTTGCATTTTATCAAGCACAAGAAACACAATTATTATCAGTAGAACAATCACTTGCAAAAGGCGAACACTCGCAACTAACAATAGAAACAACCTCCAACGGTACAGGCAACCACTTCTATAAACTCTATACGCAAGCCATGAAGGGTAAATCAAAATATGTAGATTATTTTGTTCCTTTCTACCACAAACTTTATTCCAAACAATTCAAATTTGATTATGCAGAAGCAGAATTATGGTACAAAGCAACCAACAAAGGAAAGCGTTTATCACTGGATGAATTAGAAGATGATGAAATTGTATTACACAACTCAGGAGCAAACTTAAAGCAGTTAATGTGGAGAAGATGGAAGATTCAAGATATGGAAGATGAAACTCAATTTATGCAAGAGTTCCCTTCCAATCCAATTGAAAGTTTTATATCCACTGGAAGAAGTGTATTTGACCAAACTAAAGTATTGAAGCGTATGAGTGCCACAAATGAGCCATTATCTAAGAATGAAGTGTCTGAGATTGTCCCTCAGAGCGTTTTAAAATATGTTAATCGGGGACTTGCCTTGTTTGAATTGCCTGAGAGGTCGAAAAAATACTTCTTTGGTGTTGATACAGCAAGTGGCAGCGGTCAAGATTTCAGTACAATATCAGTATTTGATATAGATGGACAACAAGTAATGAGTTTCTATCATAACAAAATAACGATATATGAATTTGCTCAGGTCATATATGACTTGGGGCATTTCTTTAATTACGCATTTTTAACAGTTGAATCTAATTCATATGGTTTAGCAGTTATTGAGCGTTTACGTAAAGAGAAACAATATCTCAATATGTATAAGATGAAAACATTTGATGAACGTGGGAAGAAGAAACTTAAAGTTGGATTCTTAACATCTCAGAAAACGAAACCTATCATGATTTCAGATTTCAAAGAGCAATTTGAATTAGGACTAATCAATATTGAATGTAAAGTCACTCTTAATCAAATGCAGATGTTCATTGAAACAAATGGACGTACTGGAAACAAAAAGGGCAACAGCGACTTACATCATGATGATAGTGTAATATCTTCTGCTCTTGCAGTACAAGGCATGAAAGCGAATAAGTGGTATGTGGATTGATAGAGAGGTTCATAGTGAACTTCACAAAAACAGAAAGGATTGATTTGATTGAATTTAGAACAATACGTAAAAGTGAAATATAAGAATAAAATAGGTTGGTTTATGGAGGAAGCAACTTCATTTCATAACACATCAAGAGTATTAGATGTACAGAACAAAAAGGATTATTTAGAAGGGCATCATAATATTTTAAATCGTCCTTCATATCAATATAATGGACAGTTGGTTGAACCACGTAAAATTGTTCTCAACATGGCAAAAACAATTTTATCATTCCAAACACAATTCCTATTAAAGAATCCTGTACAAATCACAGGTAAGGAAAAGATGGTAGAGGAATTTCAAGTGGTCAATAAGTTAGGTAAATTTAATGAAAAGAACATTGCTATTCTTGATAAACTTTTAAAGTTTGGGAATGTGTATGAGTATATCTATTTAGATAAGAAGGGCTATATCACATCTAAGATTATTAATAGTGATAATGGATTTCCTATTTATAATCAGCATAATGAAATGATTGGCTTTATTGAAATGTATGTATTTGATGGTATTTCATATTATGTTGTCTATGATGATGAAAAGGTTCAAGAGTGGACAAATGAAGGTGGATCGCTTCAAATGACTTCACAGTTTGCTAATCTAAGTGGATTGCCAGTTGCTTATGTATCTACTAATGAACATAGCGAAACAGAAGGAAGAAGTCAGTTAGATGATTTCATAGGCATATTGGATAACATGGAGGATTTGATTAGTAAGACAGTAGACGGTCTATATAAGATGATTAATCCTGTCCCTGTAATATCAGGGCAACAGTTGAAGGGTTCAATTCCTCAACATATTGTGGGTGGGGGTATCCAGTTAGATGACGGGGGAACGTTCTCCTTTGAATCGGCTACTATTGATGCAAAAGCATTTGATATTCTGTATACACAGTTGTATCAGTCATTACTTGATATATCTATGACACCATCTGTTTCAATGGGACGTGCTTCAATTTCCAACGTATCTGAGCAATCTGTACGCTTACTGTTCTCATTGGCTAGTGTTAAGGGTGGTATGAATGAGCAGTGTTTACGTAAAGGATTCTATGAGAGATGGGATAAGATACGTTCATTGCTAACATACAAAGGGATTAACATTAGTGACAAATTATGGTCAACGTTTGACGTACTGTTCACACATGACCTACCATCTAACAACAGTGAGACCATTGCTAACCTTAGAGAGTTAAGAGAGATGGGAGCATTGAGTATGGAGAGTATGCTTGAGTTGTCGCCTATGACTAGTGATGTTGGTCAAGAGATGGAACGTTTGAATAGCGAGGGAAATAAAGTTGATGTCGGTAAGGTTCAAAGAGAACTAGAGATAAATAGTTGAGTGAAAAAATATTATGAAAATTGAAATAAATGTGTATAACTTGTTGATAACATAGGATAAGTATTCAGTAAATTTAAATAGTTTTGGTATGAAATAATTTAGTCAGAATGTAGATGTATCAAGGGGATAGAGTGAGAGTGTATATATCCAAAATTTCTCGCCTGTTATATAAGAACGATTGTTCGTATATGTTATAGAAAAAATGAATCCAGTATATTACTGAGATTTTTTTTTGGTTTCCCATTTAATTAACAATACGATATGGGTAATAATTACAGTGGATTAAGGAACAATGGATTAACAATTATCTATCCATAATTTAATAAAATTTTGATTTTAATTGATAATCTGTATGGTTCTATAATAGTCATTATAGAACAATGGCTATAAATCAATGTTTAGGTGAGAGTAGAACCGTAGTTCTAATCCCCTCCTGTATTTATATGGATAAAAGTTTATGTGATAC
>Ga0209013_10003586_pt1 | contig 13767 bp, 10 predicted proteins | sample Cruoilmetagenom2_FD_187291 | JGI IMG/M metagenome (GOLD analysis project Ga0209013, IMG submission 187291) | Oil polluted marine microbial communities from Coal Oil Point, Santa Barbara, California, USA - Sample 2 (SPAdes) (version 2) | ecosystem: Environmental > Aquatic > Marine > Oil seeps ... | reverse complement strand
CCAGATCAAGGGCTTCAAAGGCGCCCTGCTCGCCATCCTGCCACCCGGCGCATTCCTCGGCCTGGGCTCCATCATCGCACTAAAGAACGTCGTCGATCACTGGCAGCAAAAGCAGGCGGCAAAAGAACCCGTCGTTGAGGCCGCGCCGCAGGAGTCTCCCGGATAAGGATCAAATCCATTTATTAACCACGGAACACACGGAAAATACAAGATGACTTCCGTGTATTCAGTGTGTTCCGTGGTTAGAAAGAGACCTGTAGAGTGGCATAAGCCGAGGCATCCCACCATTTTCCGGTACAATGCGCTACCGCTTATCGCACCCTACAGTTCTGGTTAGGGGATCGCGGTCAGAGGACCTCTCCTACACACTTGGGAGATCGAGCGAATATGCGGGAGCATTTTTCGGCTGGCCACGATAGGAACGGAGGCTCTTACAGGCGAACCATCAGCACGTCGCAGGAGGCGTTGTGCAGAACCGAGTTGACGCTGGATCCCAGCAGGCGTCCGATGCCGCGGCGGCCGTGTGAGCCGATGACGATCAGATCGACGTCATGCTCATGCGCATAGTGGGTGATGGCATGCCCGGGGTTCCCGGTAATAACCTCAGCCTTGAGGTTGCCTATGTTTACGGTTGCCACCAGCTCATCCATTCTCTGGTGCGCCACTTCCAGCAGGGTTTTCTCCAGTTCAATATCAGTGGCGAGATCATAAAACTCCCCAGGCATCATCAGGTCATCGACCACGTGCAGCAGGGTCAGGTTGGCATTGCTTACGAGTGCAAGTTCCTGCGCCCGGTGCAGCGCCCTTTCTGAATGCTCTGAAAAATCGGTGGCCAGCAGGATATGACGATAGCCTGCATAGCTGTCGCGCTCGATCCGATTTGTCACCTGGGAGAGCCACTGCAATGCCTGCTGTGACTGACTAGTATCAAAATAACGCACCTCCGTATCGACAAAAGTGTTGCCGATCATGGTCATCCAGTGTTCCATGGAATTCTCGCCGAGCACAGCGATGCGTGCGAAATCCTGCTGATGCTTGACGCCAAATTTGAAGTCATCCCAGGCAGCCTTTGCCTCCCAACCCTCGAAATCTTCCAGCTTGATCAGCAGTGAGATAGGAGTCTCCTGCTGCAGTATCTCCTCGACGCGGGGAATCAATGCCTGATAATCCGCATCAGTCAGTTTGCCGCTCGCCTTGAAGGCATAAACATGCGTATCATCAACCGGGATCTCCTTAAACATCCTGCTGCTCCTCTTTATCAGAGCCACTCTGCTGTTCACGCTCCCTGATTCTTTCAGCGAGCTCCTCATTTAATTGTATCAACTCCACCGAGGTTTGATCTGCAACCATTTTCAACCGTTCCAGGATGCCAGCCGAGATATACATGGCATCCATTTTCAGGGCATCTCCCATACCCTCCCGGAGTTCATGCGCCTGTTCACCAACCTCCTTGAGGTCTTTGGCAAACTCACTGCTGATGTCGTCAATCTCATCTCGCGACAGCTCGCCCAAATCATGCAGCCGCGTCTGCGCCTGCTGCACCGCTTCGCCTAGGGTGGTTTTTTCTCTATCAAGAAACTCTTCGACATGCGTCAGCAGGGTTTCGTAGGCATGCTGAAATTTTGATTTCATCTCATTTGTATTCATCATATGTTCCTTTTTGGCATCTCGGTTTAGCGCTTACTCTTTCTTTAATATCGCCCTGTTTGTCGGATTCTTCAAGTGATATGAGTCATAAAACCCTTTTTAAACCACGGAACTGAGAGAATACAGGGAAAAAGAGAATTAACCACAGATGAACACGGATGCACACAGATATTACGGCATTTCTTCATCTGTGTTTATCTGTGTGCATTTGTGGTAAAAAAACAGACCCTGTGCTCTTCCATCATTGTCATCTCGATGCAGGAGAGATCTTGGTGTTCAAGATCCCTCGTCGTTCGTGCCTCACTTCCCTCGGGATGACAGAACAATTCCGTGTGTTCCGTGGTTCATCCTTAAAAGAGTGTTGCACTGAGCTCATTAACTGCCGCCATCATATCGGTGTCGTCCGTCAGCGCCTGTGAAATGGCGCACTGGCAGGCAACCACCGGGGCGACTCCATCCACCATCAGCTTGGCTGCGTGCACCAGCAGACGGGTTGACGCACCTTCATCCAGTCCCTGCCCTTTGAGGTTGCGCGTCATGTGGGCGAATTTCACCAGTTGCATCGCCTCAGCTGCTGCAATGCCGGACTCCTTGACGATAATGGTCTGCTCCAGTTCCATCTCCGGATAGTCGAATTCGAGCGCAATAAAGCGCTGCCGCGTCGATTGCTTGAGATCCTTGAGTACACTCTGGTAGCCTGGATTGTATGACATCGCAAGGCTAAACTCAGATGTCGCCCGCAGCACTTCGCCAAGCTTCTCAATCGGCAGCTCACGGCGGTCATCGGCAAGCGGGTGTATGACCACTGTGGTGTCCTTGCGCGCCTCGACGACTTCATCGAGGTAGCAGATGGCGCCGTGACGCACGGAGCGCGCCAGCGGGCCGTCGACCCAGGTGGTCTCGCCTCCCTTGATGAGATAGCGGCCAACCAGGTCGGACGCCGTCAGGTCGTCATGGCAGGAGACCGTGATCAGCGGACGTTTCAATCGCCACGCCATGTGTTCCATAAAGCGGGTTTTTCCGCAACCTGTCGGTCCTTTCAACAACACTGGCAAAGCGTTTCTCCAGGCGGCTTCGAAGATCGCGATCTCCTCGCCAACCGGTTCAAAATAGGGTTCTGTTTCGATCATGTAGGATTGCATTGATTCAGTCACAATTTTCTTCCCATTTTAAGTTAAGAGCATGAGATTGCTGTAACTTCTCAAAAAGCCCGTGCTTTGAAAAAGCATTTGCCGGAACTCATGTCATTTCGACCAAAGGGAGAAATCCTGATGCACCCTGTTAAATCCGCAGGTTTAAGATTTCTCCCTTTGGTCGAAATGACAATATAGAGGCCCTGCGCAGAGTTATTGAGATATTACAGATTGCTTCGTTCCTCGCAATGACAATTCCCGTCATTGCAAGCGCAGCACGGCAATCTCGAAGTATTCCTTATTGAAAGGATTATAACGACAATCGCATCGATACATTGATCAGTTCTATCTCCATATTTGAAATTTCGATAGAAACTATCCCCCGCGGGCTATATCCCCCTGACCGTTAGGGGAGTAAGATCAGCAAAATTTTTCGGATAGTTGCAGGTGGCCTGACGGCTACCTGTTATTTTTTCATTAATCCGTGACGGAGGAAGATCCATGACGGAAGTCGTCGCAACCAACGAAACCATTCTGGTGGTCGGAGGCGGAATCAGTGGTATGACCGCTGCCGTGGAAGCCGCAGAAACCGGGAAACGCGTGGTACTGGTCGAAAAACGCCCCTATCTTGGCGGACGTGTCAGCCAGTTCTATAAATATTTCCCTAAAATGTGTTTTCCCACCTGTGGACTGGAGATCAACCAGCGCCGCACCAAGATGAACCCCAACATCACTGTGCTGACCATGGCGGAGGTGACCAGCATTGAAGGTGAAGCCGGCAACTACAACGCCACCATCACATTGAGTCCACGTTACATCAACGAAAACTGCACCGGTTGCGGTGACTGCGCCAAGGCGGTTGAAGCCGAGTTCGATAACGAATACGACTACGGCATGTCCAAACGCAAGGGCGCCTATCTTCCGCATGTGATGGCGCATCCAATGCGCTACGTGCTCGACCCGGCGATTATCGGCACCGAAGAAGCCGACAAGGCCAAGACTGCCTGCAAGGTCGATGCTGTCGATCTCGAGATGCAGGAAGAGGAAGTCAAGTTCAACTGCGGCGCCGTCATCTGGGCAACCGGCTGGCAGCCCTATGATGCAGACAAGATTCAGCCCTACGGTCACGACCGTTTTGACAACGTGCTGAGCAATGTCGAATTTGAACGCATGTGTGATCCCAAGGGACCCACAGGCGGCAAGATTGTACGTCCTTCCGACGGCAAAGAGGCGAAGAACATCGCCTTTATCCAGTGCGCCGGTTCACGTGACCGCAACCACCTCTATCACTGCTCACGCATCTGCTGCATGGCAACCCTGAAGCAGACCAACTATGTCACCGACGCCCTGGGCGACGATGCCGATGTCACCATCTACTATATCGACATCCGCTCCATCGACCGTTTCGAAGATTTCTACAAAAAGGTCCAGGAGAATGAGAACGTCAAGTTCGTCAAATCCAAGGTCGCCAGTGTGACCCAGGACAGCGACGGCAATCCCGTCTGCAACGGCGTGGATACCGAAGGATACAACCGCTATGCGCAGGCGCATGACCTGGTGGTCCTGGCGACAGGCATGGAACCCAGCGTCGATGCTGACAAGTTCCCTGTCGATATCGTCGTCAACCGCGAAGGCTTTATCGAAGCCGATGAGAAAAACGGCGGTATTTTTGCAGCAGGCGTCGCATCCGAAGCACTGGATGTCAACCGCGCTGTACAACACGCGACCGGCGCTGCACTGCGCGCCATTCAGGTTGTTAACCGCGTTGCAAGTACGGAGGCCTAATCATGTCAGATGAAATTAAATATACCGGCTATCTCTGCACCGGCTGTGGCATTGGCGACAGGCTGGACGCTTCGCAGATCGAGATGATTGCCACGCGTGAAGGCAAGATGTCCGAATGCAAGAGCCACGAAATGCTGTGTTCGAAGGAAGGCGTGGAGATGATCCGCAACGACATCGACAACGATGGCGTGACCCATATCATGCTTGCGGCCTGTTCGAGACGCGCCAAGGTTGAGGCATTCAACTTCAGCGATGTCGCCATGACACGCGCCAATCTGCGTGAAGGCGTCATCTGGGTTCGCCCCGAAGATGACGAGCACCAGGAGACGACCCAGGAGATGGCGGACGACTATATCCGCATGGCCTGCGCCGAGCTCAAGGCATCGAAAAAACCCGCCCCTTCCGGCGAGCAGTCGCTGAACAAGAACATTCTGGTCGTCGGCGGCGGCGTCACCGGCATGACCGCCGCCATCGAGGCGGCAGCAGCCGGCTACACAGCGCATATTGTCGAAAAGAGCGGCGCTCTGGGCGGCTGGGCAGCCAAGTGGTACAAGCGGGTGCCTTTCAAGGCCGCGGCTGCCGGCACATCCAACAGCAGAACCGCTGATTTGCCACAGCCGATCGAGACCGGTGTGGAGGAGATGATCGCTGCGGTTGAAAGCAGCGATGGCATCACCGTGCATCTCAACAGCATTGTCAGCAAGACCTCCGGTGCTCCCGGGCGTTTCTCGGCTGATATCAGCACCGAGTCCGGCTCCACCACGACCGAGAACTTTGGCTCAATTGTGCAAGCTTCAGGTTTCACGCTGTTCGATCCCAGCGAGCTCTCCGCATACAACTATGCAAACTCTGCCGACATCATCACCAATGCAGAGATGGAGGAGCTGGCCAAAGCCGCTGACGGCGGAGCGATCAAGCGCCCTTCCGACGGCAAAGAGGTGCAGTCCGTTGCATTCGTACAGAATGTCGGCCAAAGCTCTGATAAAGAGGGAGAACTCCCCTACCACTCGGGCATCGGCGACCTGGTTGCAATCAAGCAGGCGATCTACTGCAAGGATCTGAATCCTGGCTGCAGCACCACCATCATGTTCAACAACCTGCGCACTCCAGGCGCCGCCGGTGAGGATTTCTACCGCGCAGGCCAACAGGCGATGGTTACCTTTACCAAGGGCGCTGTCACCGAGGTCATTGCAGGCGACTCTCCGACCGTCAAGTTCAGGGACCTGATCCTCGATGACGATGCCGAGATGGCATGCGACCTGGTGGTTCTTGATGTTGGCATGGTTCCCAACTCCGGTCCCGATCCCTACGCCGGCATGGAAAATGATGAGGGGAGTGATGCTGATTCTGAAGAGACTGTTGAAGAGAATGCCGATGCTTCTGAAGAAGCGGCGCCGGAGGTCTCTGTCGACTCCATTCTGAACCTCGAGTACCGCCAGGGCACCGACCTGCCGCATCTGAAATGGGGTTTTACCGACTCGCACTTTATCTGCTTCCCGTATGAGACGCGCCGCACCGGCATCTATGCAGCCGGCCCTGTGCGCCGTCCCATGGATATCAAGCAGGCGCAGGATGATGCAACCGGCGCTGCACTGAAGGCCATCCAGGCGCTGGAGCATGCCGGCAGCAATAACGCAGTGCATCCGCGTGTCGGCGACCTCTCCTTCCCCAGCTTCCGCAAAGAGGGCTGCACCCAGTGCAAACGCTGTACTGTTGAATGCCCCTTCGGCGCCATTAATGAGGATGAAGCCGGATTCCCGATGTACAACGAGTCGCGCTGCCGCCGTTGCGGCACCTGCATGGGCGCCTGTCCGGTACGCGTCATCTCCTTCGAGAACTACTCGGTCGAAACTGTCGGCCAGCAGATCAAGAATGTCGAGGTGCCGGACGAATTCGACGAGAAACCGCGAATTCTGGTGCTGGCATGCGAAAACGACGCCTATCCGGCGCTCGACCAGGCCGCAATCAGCGGCGAAGAGGTGAGCCCCTGGGCGCGGGTCATCCCGGTTCGCTGCCTGGGTTCGGTCAGCATCTCATGGGTGACCGACGCCATGAACAATGGTTACGACGGCGTCGTCATGATGGGCTGCCAGCGTGGTGAAGACTACCAGTGCCACTTTGTGCGCGGTTCCGCCATGGCTGCCGAGCGTATGGCCAAAGTCGGCGATACACTTCAGCAACTCGGCCTCGAAAGTGAACGCGTGGTCGTCCACGAAGTCGCGATTACCGACATCGAGCGTGCTCCGGCGCTGATCAAGGAGATGGAAGAGACCATCGAAAAGGTCGGCCTGAGCCCATTCAAATTCTAAGGAGCATTCGTTATGAGCGATCTCAATACCAACATGATCGAGAAGTATCGCAACAGCTTCCTCAACGAAGTTGAAGCAAATGTCGAGGAAGGCGAATGGGTCAAGATGTGCATGCAGTGCGGTGTATGCTCGGGATCCTGCCCGCTGGGCAACGCCTGGGACCATCCGCCGCAGGAGCTGTTCATGATGATTCGCGCCGGCAAGCGTGAAGAGGTCCTGAGCTCCGACTCCATGTGGATGTGCACCTCCTGCTACAACTGCATCGTGCGTTGTCCGCGCGAGGTTCCCATCACCCACATCATGCACGGCCTGGCGCACTACGCCAAGCGCCTCGGCATGCAGCCCAAGGAGCAGCCTACTGCAAAATTTGCACAGCTGTTCTGGGACAACCTCATGAAGAAGGGGCGCGTCAACGAGCTCAAGCTCGGCGTCGATCTCTACTTCAAGGTTGGCGAAGGCATGAAAACCGCCATGAAGAACAAGGACATCGGCATGGCGATGTGGAAAGCCAAGCGCATGAACCCGATGGAGTTTTTTGGCGGCCACGCCGTCAAGGATCTCGGCGGCTTGCAGAAAGCGATCAAAAAAGCCGAAGAGCTGGAAGCAGCCCGTCTCGAAAAGCACAAGGCCTGAGGAGCATAAACCATGGCAACACGTGAATATTCGTTCTACCCCGGATGCTCCTCGCAGAAAGGCGCGTCTTCATCCAACTACCTGGTGTCGGTCGAGACCATGTGTGAAGAGCTGGATATCAAGCTCAACACCATTCCCGACTGGAACTGCTGCTCCGCCTCCATCGGCTATGCCGGAGGTGGCGAGCTGCCGCGTCTGACACTCTCGGCGCGCAACATTGCGCTCTCCGAGGAGCATAATCCCGACCAGGAGATCGTCGCAACCTGTGCGGCCTGCTGGCTGGCAACCAAGGAGGCGGCAGAGCGCCTGCATGATGATCCCGATATGCTGGCGGATGCCAATACCGCACTGGCCGAGGCCAGTCTCAAGCTGACGAACCAGACTCCTATCAAGCACATGGCGGAAGTTCTGGTCGAGGATTTCGGTTTCGATGCGATTGCAGCCAAGGTCAAGAAGCCGCTGGAAGGTCTGAAAATCGCCGGTTATGTCGGCTGTCAGACCAACCGTCCTTTCGGCATCGCCGGAGAGTCATTCGAAAATCCGAAATATCTCGACAAGATCGTCGACGCCCTGGGCGCCGATTCGGTCCCCGACTACGAGAAAAAGGTGCAATGCTGCGGCGGCGCGCTGGCCTTCTCCGAGCCGGAGAAGTCTCAGGAGATGATCAAGGGCATTCTCGAGTCCGCCTACGATCACGGTGCCGACATGATCGTGACACCCTGTCCCGTCTGCCAGATGAACGTCGAGGTCTACCAGGGTCAGATCAATGAAACCCACGGCACCAAGTTCGACATGCCTGTACTCTACTACTCGCAGTTGATGTCGGTCGCCTTCGGACGCTCTGCGAAAGACGCGGCATTGAACGGCCAGGTCGTCAAGGCCAAGCAACTGGAAGAGATTGCCGGCAAGTAAGGCGGGATCAACAGCAACGCAATTGAAGCCCCGTTGATACGGGGCTTTTTTACGCCATCATCAGAAAGGAATTTAACCACAGATGAACACAGATGCACACAGATACTATTGAGGCTTTTGCAAAATTCGTAAATAGTAAGTTTTGTCATCTCGAACGAATGTGAGAGATCTTATGAATCAATAAGTGAAGATTTCTCCTTTCAGTCGAAATGACAGCTTTTGAGCGTTTTTCAAGAGGCCCTATTAATCTGTGTTTATCTGTGTGTATCTGTGGTAAAAAACAAGAGATATATTGCAGGAGCGGTCTTCTGACCACGATAGAGTGAGATGCCGAACAAACGCAAGCTGTCTAAACAGGAGCGCCGTCACTACTATGAGCAGATGGTGCAGCGCTATACCAAACAGCGGCAGAGAAATGCAGCGGCTGCCGCCGGTTGTCAGCAAATGATCTTTGTACTGGATCATCTCAAGGCGGGGTTCAATGTCGCCAAGATTTTTCGCAGTGGCGAGAGCTTCGGCGTGCATGAGATTCACCTCATTGATATCCCGCCATTCGATCCTGCGCCGTCCAAGGGCGCTTTCAGAAAGGTCCCTGCCCGCTTTCATGACCATTTTGACAGCTGCTATCAGGAGCTGATTGAGCGAGGTTATCAACTCTTTACGCTGGAGCCCGGTTGCAGCGCTAACTTAAACGTGACAGAACTACCTGAAAAAAGCGCCTTCGTCATGGGCCACGAGGAGCATGGCATCAGCTTTGACCGCAGTGAATATGACATTCAATGCCTCTCGATTCCGCAGTTTGGCCAGACCGAAAGCCTCAATGTCAGCATCGCTGCCTCGATCGTGATGTATGAATACAGTCGCCAGCATACGAAATAGATTGCAGAGAGCCTGCCGGAACAGAGACCTACACATAGGATGTGCTGAGGTACGAAGCGCATCTGGATTATGCCGTGGCAAATATGGCGGTTTCGCAATACCGGCCTGCTATGGCGGTCGCAGGGGAGATAAGCAACAGCACATCCACCATGAATCCGGCTTCGCTGTCCCTTTACGGCCCACAAGCCGGAATCACGCCAGTAACCGGAACATCGTCACCACGGTAAAGCAACTGGCCACGCTGGTGGCGAATACCAGTCTGGACGCTAGCCTGGCGTCACAACCGTAGCTACTGGTCAGCACTACCGCCAACAGTGCCGAGGGCATGGCAGCCTCCAGCACCAGGATCTGGGTCTGGGTTTCGCTCATGCCAAGACCCAGGGCCGGGAGCCACACCATGACCGGTTTCAGGATCAACTTGATGGTGATCACCAGCAGAGCCAGGCCGAACAGCGACTTGAGTCCCTGGAGGTGCAGCAGCATGCCAACCGTCATGGCCACCAGGAAGGTATTGGCCGAGCCCAGCACCCCGAGGGCCTGGAAGAACGGGTCAAGAAAGGGGCTATCGATAGGCAGCCGCAGGAGCGACCAAGCCAGCCCGGCCACCACCGAGATAAAAATTGGCGAACGGAAGAACTTCAGCGCCTCGGTCATACGGGATCCCGCGTCCCCGCCAGCGCTTCCGTAGTACAGTGCTATCATTGTCCCCAGGATGAACAGCGCCGGCCCGACCCCTAGCTCGGAGATGACCACGGCCTCGGCGATGGCCTGGTTGTCGCCGCCGTATACCTGGCTGATCAGGGCGTAGCCCAGCAGCGATGAGCTGCCGAATCCGGATACCAGCATCACAGCACCCATCTGCGGCGGCGCGAGGCGCAGTTTCCGTCCGCCCAGCCAGGCCAGCCCCAGCGAGATAATCTCCGCCGTCAGCATGAGCAGCGCCAGCACGGCGTACTCCCAGTGCAGCACTGACTTTGCCAGGGAGACGAAAATCAGCGACGGAAGAGTAACACGGGTGACCAGAGCGGAAAACAGCAGTCCATGCTCCTCTTTGACCAGCCCGATGCGCCTAAGTCCCATGGCCAGGTAGATCAGGCCAACCAGTACAACGATAGAGCTAATGACACGGAATTGAATATCCATACTAACAATGGAACCTCTGAATAAGTCCGTGGGATGGGGGTTCGGGGGAAGGGAAAAACGAACATCCATTGTAACTCATTGATAGTTAACCCCTTCCTCCGTATAAAAACTTGCGGGAATGCTCTGATCGAGTCGTGAAGCTTCCGCGTCCTGCTAACGCCCCTCACCTACATCCATGTAGGCGAAGCTTCCGCGTCCTGCTAACGCCCCTCACCTACATCCATGTAGGCGAAGCTTCCGCGTCCTGCTAACGCCCCTTACCTACATCCATGTAGGCGAAGCGACTTGATCAGAGCATTCCCTATCAGGAGTCGTCCTGTGTCAACCCCCGGTTTGCAGCCGTCGCAGTTCCCTGCCGAGCCGGTCAAGCGCCTCGGAGCCCTCATCCCGCGGCAGGTGAAGGTTGATGAATACAAGCCTGTCAGGATTTCCCCTGGCGGCATATAGCGCCTCTTCCAACTCCTCTTCCGTCCTGACCTCAAAGCTGAGCGCATCGCCGCCGAAGGCATCCGGTAACTTGTGATAGTTCCACTGTTGTATGTCGTTGTATGGGCCGTCGTGAATGAGCCGTTCGGTCACGTAGCCGTCGTTGTTCAGGAGGAAAATGATGGGGTTGCAACGGTGGCGCAGCAGTGTCGAAAGTTCCTGGACGGTCATCTGGAAGCCGCCGTCGCCCTCCAGCAGCAGCACTCGCTTGTCAGGCCGCGCAAGACAGACCCCCAGGGTGGCGGGAAGGCAATAACCGATAGCGAGGTAGTAGGCCTGGGAGAGAAAATTCTCCGCTTCCTCGATATAGATCTCGCTGCCGGCGAATATGGCATCCCCGGTTTCCGCCAGGAGTATCATCTCCTTGTCGATGAAGCGTTTGATGCGCTCATAGAAACGCGGAACCCGCAGGGGCGTATCCGCTTCCGCGGTGTAGTCGCCCTTGGGATCGTGCGGGCTCCTGGGGTAGGAGGATGGATAGGAGCGGTGCTCCACCGCCTCCGTAAGAGTGGAGATGAAGTCTCCCAGCCAGACTCGATCATAATAGTGGTTGCATATTCGCACCTTTTCCATGTTGGCGCGAATAGTGTTGCCCTCCGGGAGATGGGCGGTAAAGCCGCCGGTATTGATATCCGTGGACATGACGCCGAATGTCAGCAGGGCATCGGAGTTTTCAACACGGCTTTTCACCGCATCCCTGCTGAGGGCGCCCATGTAGACGCCCATAAATGAAGGATGCCTCTCAGGCAGGACGGATTTCCCGTCGATGGTGGTTGCAAAGGGGATCCCGCTCTTTTCCACCAGCGCCAGCAGCCGGTCAGCCAGTCCAAATCGGTGAACCTCAACCCCGGCAAGAATGACGGGGGTTTCCGCAGAATGGATGAGCGCCACGCTCTCCTTTACGCACTCATCCAGGGACCGGGAATCCGATACGCGCTCACGATTGAAACTCATGGGGGATGGCGCACGACAGGGAGCATCCACCATATCGACCGGGATTTCAATATAAACGGGGAGTTTTTCTATCAGACAATTGGCAAGCACCCGGTCTATTTCATCCGGCGCGGTAACAGGGTTGGTCAGCTGTGCAGAATCCACCGTCACCTTTCGGTACACGTCCCACTGCATATCGTAGGTTGTCACCAGGTGGTGCATGTGGAGGTGGGCCAGACGCTGGGCGGAAGTCGGGGCGCCGCTGATGAAGACCACGGGAACCCGCTCCGCGTAGGCTCCCGAAGCGGCATTGATCGCGCTTAGACCACCGACGCCGTAGGTAACGCAGATCCCGCCGATGCCGTTGAGGCGGGCGTAGGCATCGGCTGCATAGCCGGCGTTCAGTTCGTTGCAGTTGCCGATGAGTTCCAGGTCGCTTGCGACCACGCGATCCATGAAATCAAGTACGTAATCGCCAGGTACGCCAAACAGGTGCTTTAGCCCGGCATCGCTAAGGCGTTCTATGAGGTAGCGACCAACAGTCATGTGCTCCATTTTGATTATTCCATCAGTTTATGGTTCCCATTCGCGGGAGACCAATATCCGGCTTGTTTTCCGTAGGCAGCAAGGGATGGGGAGATGATGATTTTACTAAATCCTGTCGATTCCAGAAGAAATCCTCTGTGACCTCTGCGGTAAGCTGAACTGATACTGCTTTACAAGTATAACTCTGATAGATATGCTGATTTCACTATTTTCAAGGTTCCTTTCCGCCCGGTATTCCACGGCAGTATTTCTCCTGTACAGCGGAGAGGATATCAGCACCATCCGGGCACTGGTTCGGGGTTGTCCAGAAATAACTTGCCGATATCGACCTTCCCCCTAGCCCCCATCCCCGGACATATTCAGAGGTTCCTTAAGGAAGCTCTGAATGAATCGAAGGGATGGGGGTTTGGGGGAAGGGCCAATATAAAGTGGATCGTAAGCCATTGATATACGCCCCTTCCCCCATAAAATAACTTGGAAGGGAGTTCTGATTGTAGCGCGAAGCGATTCGATCAGAGCTTCCTTAAGCAATTTCGACAACCCATTTCCCGGCGAGGTCCCAGAATGAAATTCCCGTACCACTTCTTTTTTCCACTGCTGATCAGCATCATACTCGTCGGATGCCTGCAGCAAACAGCTCCCTCGGCACTTGGCGCCTTGCAACGAGACCGCGTCGTACTCACAGCGACAGCGGGCGAAATAATCCTCGAACAACCGATCCGTGAAGGAACTCCTGTCCACGTAGGAGATCTCCTGGTCAGGTTGGATGACAGCCTTCAACAGGCAATCGTCGACCAGGCAGAGGCGGAAACGGCTCGCGCTGCAGCTTATCTGGAACAATTGAGGAACGGCCCCAGAAGAGAGGAGATTGCCGCAGCCGGAGCACGTGTGATAAGTGGAGAAGCCCTGTTGAAAAATGCAGAACTGACCCTCGAACGCGCGCGTACGCTGCAATCAACCAAAGCATTGGGGCAAGCGGATTTAGATCAGGCTGTTGCCCGTCATGCAACAGAACATGCCTCTCTTCTTGTCGCCCGCGATGAGCTGCGTCTCCTCGTCAACGGCACACGCCCGGAGGAGTTGAAACAGGCTGAAGCCGAACTCAAAGCTGCTCAGGCGCATTTGCAGCAGCAACGGACACTATTGAAGGAGTACCACGTAACAGCTACCCGTGAAGGCTGGTTGGACAGCCTCCCCTGGAATGTGGGGGAACGCGTCTCCAAAGGCTCACCGGTCGCTGTTACCCTGGCCTCAAATACACCATATGCCAGGGTCTACATCCCTGAACCCTATCGCGCACAAATCAAGGTCGGTGATACCTTGACTGTCCGGGTCGACGGGGTGGAAGAGCATTGGCCGGG
>Ga0209013_10003585_pt1 | contig 13768 bp, 11 predicted proteins | sample Cruoilmetagenom2_FD_187291 | JGI IMG/M metagenome (GOLD analysis project Ga0209013, IMG submission 187291) | Oil polluted marine microbial communities from Coal Oil Point, Santa Barbara, California, USA - Sample 2 (SPAdes) (version 2) | ecosystem: Environmental > Aquatic > Marine > Oil seeps ... | reverse complement strand
AATAACCAAAATTCACTTATACTTAAACCTATGAGTGAATTTAAAATTAAATCATCATACAATCCAACAAAAGATCAAGCTAGGGCAATATCAAAGCTAGCAAGAGGTATTAGTGAAAATATTGATTATCAGGTATTACTTGGAGTAACGGGATCCGGAAAAACATTTACAATTGCAAATGTTATAGAAAAACTTCAAAGACCAACGTTAATAATATCTCACAACAAAACTTTAGCAGCACAGCTATATCAGGAATTTAAAGAATATTTCCCAAATAACGCTGTATCGTATTTTGTTTCGTATTACGACTACTATCAACCTGAAGCCTACATACCGAGTACAGATACATATATTGAAAAGGATGCTGATATAAATGAACTTATTGATAAACTTCGTCTAAAGACAACTACAAATCTTCTAACCAGAAATGATTGCATTGTAATTGCATCAGTATCATGTATATACAACATCGGATCACCTAAAGAATATGGAAATTTCGTATTTGAGTTTAGCTTAAACGAGACAACAAACAGGGAAAATATTATTAAAAGATTAGTTGAACTTCAGTATGAAAGGGGTGAATTTGGTTTTCATAGAGGAACATTTAGAGTCAGAGGAAATATTGTTGATATTTATCCTGCTTATCAAGATGAAGGAATGAGAATTGAAGTGAATGATAATAAAATTAGTGCGATATCAAAAATTGATACAGTAACAGGACAAGAAATTAAAAATAATATATCAAACTTCGTATTGTACCCTGCAAAACATTACATCACTGATCCTATCAAGAACAAAGATGCCCTAAGAGAAATAAAAGCTGATATGAAAAAACAAAGTAATATATTTACTAAAAAGAAACAATTATTAGAAGCGGAAAGAATTAACAAAAGGGTGACGTATGATTTAGAAATGATAACCGAAATGGGATATGTAAAGGGTATTGAAAACTATTCAAGATATTTTGATGGTAGAAAACCGGGCGAAGCACCATATACCTTACTTGATTACTTTAATACGCCTTTTAAGAAAGATTGGCTTGTAGTTGTAGATGAGAGCCATATCACCTTTCCCCAAATTAGAGGTATGTATAGCGGTGATTTGGCAAGAAAAAAGACATTAATAGACTATGGTTTTAGGTTACCAGCAGCAATTGATAACAGACCTTTAAAATTTGAAGAATTTATTAATAAAATACCTAATTTTATTGCGACATCGGCAACCCCATCTGATTGGGAAATTAGTATGGCCATATGTGATAAAAGGAAAAAAGGAGTTGTTCAGCAATTACTAAGACCAACCGGGATACCCGATCCCTTGATTGAAATAAGACCTATTGATAATCAGGTAAATAACGTAATAGAAGAAATTCAAAAAAGAGCAAATATAAAACAAAGAACACTTGTTACAACGCTAACCAAAAAAACAGCAGAAGATCTATCTGAATACTTAAAGGAAAAAGGTATAAAAGTACATTATCTTCACTCAGATATTAAAACTTTAGAAAGAACTACTATATTAGATAGCTTAAGAAAAGGTGAATATGACTGTATTGTTGGTGTTAACCTCCTTAGAGAGGGTCTAGACCTCCCTGAAGTGACACTTGTAGCTATACTGGATGCAGATAAAGAAGGATTTTTAAGAAGTGAAGTGTCTCTAATTCAAACAATGGGAAGAGCTTCAAGGCATAAAGATGGAACGGTCATACTTTACGCCAATAGGACAACAGGTTCAATGGATCGAGCAATAAAGGAAGTAGAAAGAAGAAGAAATTATCAATTAAAGATAAATAAAAAATATAATATAACACCCAAATCAATTAAAAAACCATTAAGAGAAAATTTAATCGAGGATGAAAAGATAAATCAAATAGATAGCTTAATATGTTATAAAAAAGATAGCAAACAAGGTGTTTACGAAATTAATTTGGATAGTTTAACTCCAATTGATAAGAAAAAATTACTTTCAAACTTAAGAAGTGAAATGAAAACAGCTGCAAGGGATTTAGATTTTGAGCTTGCTATAAAGATAAGAGATAAGATTAAAGAGTTTTAATCCGACTATTAGAAATAAATAGTATTTCTATAACTTTCAAGGGAAAACCATCATTACTGAAGTTATCTAAATATGAAATTTCATCCAAATGTATCATTTCTACTACATTTGTAATAGTTAAGTTATAATCTGCTTCATGAATATCATTGCCTTGTACTTTTGGAAATACTAAACTTGTTAATATTCTATTTACAATTTCAATTTCATCGGGTTGTAATTTTAATTCGTCTTTTTCAAATAAGTTGAATCTTTTGGATATAGACCCAATAGTTTTATCAAAGTCAGGGCCAATAGGCTTTAAATTTAGTAGATCTGATATTTTTGTGCCACCATCAAATTGCCTAACAGGGATCGGTCTTAGTTTGCTTAGTAAGGCTTTTTCTTTTTCTTGAATTACTTTTTCAAATAGTGGATCATAAGCATCAATAATATATTGTACGTCTCTTTCACCCATATCTACTGCAAAATATAGCCTAATATATATTATGTGTCAACTTAGTAATATCCTGTATAATCTTATTGCCACGGATTTCCGCTGGCGGCTTTGCGTGTTTTTGTATATATGAAAAAAGATTTAATTAGAATCAAAGGAGCAAGACAACATAATTTAAAAAATGTGAATCTTGATATTCCTAAAAACAATCTCATTTGCTTTACCGGGATATCAGGAAGTGGAAAAAGTTCCCTGGCCTTTGACACAATATATGCAGAAGGTCAAAGACGATACGTTGAAAGTCTCTCCTCATATGCAAGGCAATTTTTAGGCTTGATGGAGAAACCAGATGTTGATTTAATTGAAGGATTGTCTCCGTCAATATCTATAGATCAAAAAACAACCTCAAAAAATCCAAGATCAACTGTGGGAACCGTTACCGAAGTTTATGATTATTTTAGACTTTTATACGCCAGGGTTGGGCATCCGCACTGTCCAGAATGCGGTAGGGAAATTGAAAGACAAACATCCGAGCAGATAGTTAGTAAAACCATAAGTTTAATTGAGGAGATACTAAAAACAAGAAAGGAAATTAGATTTTTAGTTTTATCTCCTTTGGTAATTGATAAAAAAGGAGAGTTTAGTCCACTATTTGATAACTTAAAGGCTAAAGGTTATAAAAAAGTCAGAGTTGATGGGTATATAAAAGATTTAAATGAGGACTTTGTACTAATAAAAACTAATAAACACACAATAGAATCAGTAATTGACAGTATTTCCTTTAATAAAGCTAACTTTAAGAATAAATTATATAAAGAGAATCTAAAAAGCCGACTAAATGATGCAGTAGAACAGTCTTTAAAGCTATCAGATGGACTTCTGATTATTTCTGAAATTAAAGATAAGGGTTTTCAACTGCCTGAGTTTCCAAAACATTTTAAGGACCATTTATTTTCCGAGAGGTTTTCATGTCCCATTGATAATATCCAAATATCTGAAATTGAACCAAGAACATTCTCTTTTAATTCACCACATGGTGCGTGTCCAAAATGTTTGGGAATAGGACATATATTAAAAGTAAATCCTAAAGGCGTATTTGCGATCGAATTATCTTTACTTGAAGGAGGAATAATTCCTTTTTCCAACATGTTCGAAAAAGATACTTGGTATTCAAGATTGGTACTTACCATGTGTGAAGAAGAAAATATAAATCCAAGAGCTCCTATAAAATCTTTAAGTAAGGGTGATATCAAAAATATTCTATATGGAGTTAGTGGAAATGTATACAAAGTAAAAGGTACTAATAGATTTGGAAAGGAAACCTTCTGGTATCAGGAATTTATAGGAATAGTTAATGAACTAGAAAGAAGACATAAAAATACTCAAAGCGATTGGGTAAGAAAAGAAATTGAAAAGCATATGAATGAAGAGGTTTGCCCTGAATGCAAAGGAGCCAGACTAAAAAAAGAATCATTAAGTGTGACAATAGATGAAAGAAATATTGATGAAATATCAAATCTATCTATAAGCGAAGTAAGAGGCTGGATTAGTAATTTGTACGAAAATAGTATATTAAGCGAAAGAGAAAGCCAAATAGGAAAACCAATATTGAAAGAAATTGCAACCAGGTTAAATTTTCTAATATCAGTTGGTTTAGAGTATCTAACAATTTCAAGGAGCGCAAAAACTCTTTCAGCCGGTGAATCACAAAGAATAAGGCTTGCTAGTCAAATAGGTACCGGATTAACAGGCGTTCTTTACGTCTTAGATGAACCCACGATAGGTTTACATCAGAAAGATAATTATAAGCTTATAAAAACACTAAAATCATTAAGAAACCTTGGAAATACAGTTATCGTAGTTGAACATGATATGGATATGATAAAAAATTCAGATTATATTGTTGATTTCGGACCCCAAGCCGGTAAAAACGGTGGAAATATTGTCGCTTTTGGTTCACTTTCAAAAGTTATTAAATCAAATGATTCAATAACTGCTAAATATCTATCAGGTAAAAGAAAGATTGTAATTGACCCCACAAAACAAGAGGAAATAAATAAAAACGTATTAAGTCTTAATGGGTGTAGCCAATTTAACTTGAAAGGTATTAATGTTGATTTTCCTTTAGGCAAATTTATAGTTATAACAGGAGTATCGGGAAGTGGAAAATCGACACTATTAATAGAAACTCTATATCCTGCACTAATGAATAAGATTTCATATAACTTTAAAGGAAGCATTGGTAAGCATAAAAATATAAAAGGAATAGAAAATATCGATAAAGTAATAAAGATAGATCAGTCACCAATCGGAAAAACACCAAGAAGTAATCCTGCCACCTACATAAAACTCTTTGATTTAATAAGAGAAGTATATGCGAATACAAAAGATGCAAAAGTATTAGGTTTTAATAAAAGCAGATTTTCATTTAATTTAAAGGGTGGAAGATGTGGGGGATGTGATGGGCAGGGGCAAATTAAAATTGAGATGCAATTTATGAGTGATATTTGGGTAAAATGCGATCTTTGCGGTGGTAGCCGATACAATTCTCAAACACTAGAAGTAGATTATAAAGGCAAAAATATTTCAGAGATACTCAATCTTTCGGTTAAAGAGGCTAAAGAGTTTTTTCATAATCACCCCAAGATTATTTCTAAATTAGATACTCTATTAAGTGTGGGGTTGGGGTATATTGAATTAGGACAACCCGCAACAACCCTGTCAGGTGGTGAGGCTCAAAGAGTTAAGTTGTCATCTGAATTATCAAAAAGAGATACTGGAAGAACTGTTTATATCCTAGATGAACCTACAACTGGTTTACATTTTGCAGACTTAGAAAGACTTCTTCACGTATTAAAACTATTAGTAGCAAAAGGAAATACTGTTATTGTAATTGAGCATAATTTAGATGTTATTAAAAATGCAGATTGGATAATTGACTTGGGACCAGAGGGAGGCGATGATGGTGGAAAAGTAATTGCTAAAGGCAACCCAAGGTCGATTGCTAACCAAGATAAATCTTATACAGGAAGATATCTTTCAAAGCGTTTCAAGTAATCAAAATTAGTTTATACTAAGTTTATATGCATATTTATATGTTTAAAAGAATATTTATATTAGTAATATTTATATTATTAATATTAGGAATATTAACTACTGATATTTCAGCTGAAAGCGAATTTATTATTGATAGTAATGTAAGCTATATTTTTACAGAAGATGGAAAATCAAAGGTTATCCAAAAAAATACTTTGGAGAATATATTTTCAACTTTATACGCAAAAAGCTACACCTTGAAACTTGAAAATATTGATGTAGAAAAAGTAAGGGCATATGATAATTATGGAGATTTAAAGGTTGAGCAAAAAAGTGATGGTGATTTAACAATAATTGATATTATATTTAGCGATACTTTAATTGGGAAAGGTGAAAAAAGAGAATTTACTATTGAGTATGAAGTAAATAATTTAGCAGATAAAACCGGCAAAGTATGGGAAATAATAATACCAAAACTTCAAAAAGAAAGTGCTTATAGAAATTATTCGGTAGAAGTATTAATACCAAAATCATTTGGCGAAGCAGCATATTTAAGTCCAAAGCCAATAGATGTAAAAACCAGTAATTTAAATGATGCATACATATTTAGTAAGAATTCACTTTTGGAGTCTGGGATATCCATGGGATTTGGAGAATTTCAGGTTTTTGATTATACCCTTATATACCATTTGGAAAATCCACTTAACAGTGAAGCAGAAACAGAAATCTCTATTCCTCCCGATACTGCGTTTCAAAAGGTATTTATAACAAACATAGAACCAGAACCTATTAGAATTGAAATGGATGAAGATGGAAATTGGTTAGCAAAGTATACACTTTCATCAAGAGAAAGAATTGATGTTACCGTAAATGGTGCAGTGCAAATATTTTCCCAACCTAAAGAATTTATTAAACCAACAGATAGTAATTTACAAAAAAACCTAATGCCGTCCTCTTATTGGCAAACTTATGATGAAGATATTAAAAAGTTGGCTACAAGCTTGGGTAATGCAACAAATATTTATAACTTTGTAACTAAAAAGTTAGTATATGATTATGATAGAGTAAAGCCTAATGTTGAAAGACTGGGCGCGTCTAAAGCATTAGAGATTCCTGAAAATGCAATTTGCATGGAATACACTGATTTATTCATTGCGATTTCAAGAGCAGCAGGTATTCCAGCTCGCGAGATTAATGGTTTTGCTTATACAGAAAACCCAGAAATTCAACCAATTTCGCTTGTTGCAGATGTTTTGCACGCATGGCCAGAATATTGGGATACTAATAAACAAGTTTGGATTCCTGTTGATCCGACATGGGGTTCAACAACAAAAGGAGTTGATTTCTTTAATAAACTTGATCTAAGACATTTCACCTTTGTTATTCATGGTACTGATCCTCTAAAACCCTATGCGCCTGGCTCATACAAACTAGGCCCAAATCCGCAAAAAGATGTATTTGTTAATTTTGGAAAATTACCACAAGAAAGAGAAAGTCATATTGAAATTACATCAAATCAGATAAATTTAATTCCATATCCCGGTATGAACCTAAATATAAAATTAATAAATAAAGGTCCTGTTGCTTTATATGATGTTAAACCAAAGATATACTTCGATAATAAAATACAAGATATTGAAGAAATTAACTACTTACTGCCATTTTCTGAAGGCAGCATTAGTCTAGTAATACCATTTAGCTTTTTTGCTATAAATACGCCGAATGAAATTAAAGTTTCTCTAAATTCAAATGAAATCATTATTAATAATATAAAACATCAGGTTATAATATTTAGCCTAATAATGGTATTTATACCGCTGGTTATTATATTTTTGATAATGTTACTGAATCGTAAGTATATTAAAAGTATTATATCGAAAAATAAATATCAAAATGAATCTAAAGAAGATAAAATCAAACAAGAAATCACTTAAACTTATTTCTAAAACATACGGGGTATACTTATTTACTGAAAACAATAAATATATCTATATTGGTAAGGCCAATAGTCTAAGGGATAGGTTATCCTCTTACTTTTCAATATCTACTTCTGGTAAAGTCAAAGAGATTGTTAAAAGATCTGATAGTATTTCATACATTGAAGTAAATAGTGAAATTGAAGCATTACTACTAGAAGCTAAACTTGTAGGTAAATACAAACCTTATTATAACTCTTCATTAAAAGACGATAAGTCGCCGCTTTATATAATAATTACAAATGATATATACCCACAAGTTAAATCTATAAGAAAATCTAATCTTAAAATAGCTAAATACATACATGGTCCATTTCCAAACGCTAGTTACGTAAAAGAGATTTTGAAAATATTAAGACGTATTTTTCCTTTTTCCCAACATAATATTGGAAAAAGAGCATGTTTATATAATCACATAAATCTTTGTGATCCGTGCCCAAACCTCATAGAAAATATTAAAGATAAAACAATTAAGAAAGCGTTATTTGACGAATATCAAAAAAACATTACATACATAAATGGAATTCTTTCAGGAAGGTTTAAATTTGTTACGAATGAATTAAGAAGGGATATGTATAAAAAGTCAAAAATGAAAGATTACGAGGGCGCACTTGAATTAAAAAAGAAACTTGATATTTTTGACTACATTACAAAACCAAATACAGATATAAAGGAGGTTCTTAAAAACCCAAATTTTGCAGAGGACATAAGAAAAAAGGAAGTTACAGAATTACTTAGGATGTTAAAAGATAATAAATTAATAATAAATAATATTAATAGGATCGAATGCTTTGACGTATCACATTTATCAGGATTTTATACAACCGCATCAATGGTCACCTTCATTAATGGTAAAGCCGAAAAGAGTTTATATCGTCATTTTAGAATTAGATCAAAAAATAAATCTAATGATCTCACTTCACTTAATGAAGTAATCAATCGAAGATTAAAACACATAAATACTTGGGGACAACCTGATTTAATAATTGTTGACGGAGGCAAAACTCAGGTTAAAACTTTTTATGAAATATTAAAAGAAAGAAATATTTCAGTGGTTGGACTTGCTAAAAGAAATGAAACATTAATAATCCCAATGTTATTAGATGATGAATTAAGTTATATAGAATATAGAGTATCTAAAGGCAATGCCAGAAATTTACTTCAAAGAATAAGAAATGAATCTCATCGTTTTGCGATTTCTTACCATAAAAAACTATTATCTAAAAGTTACTATGTTTAAAACATCCCCTTTATTTGTCATAATAAATACATGAAGAAGATTATAAGGTTTTATGTAATTGATACTTTTTCACTATTTCTAGTTAATCAGATAGCGGGCGGGCTTGAATTTGAACAAGGCTTGTTAACTTTATTTATTGCAGGAGGTGCGCTGACATTAACATCACTACTTGCAAAACCTGTAATAAACATTTTGTTACTTCCATTAAACCTTGTAACCTTTGGAGTATTTCGATGGGTATCCTCAGCAATAGCACTATATTTAGTAACCCTATTAGTTGATGGATTTAAGATTGTAAGTTTTAATTTCCAAGGGATTAGTACAAAATGGGTTGATCTGCCTGCGCTAAATTTTAACGGTATTATTGCATTTATCGGATTTGCATTTATTTTATCTTTGGTTTCCTCCATTCTTCATTGGATATTTAAGTAGTTTTGATTAAATGGTAATATTTCGTATAATCTACATAGTTATGGATATATTTATTTTAATAGTACAAACTCTTTCTGCTTTTATTTTGGTAGGGTTGGTACTCGTTCAATCAAAAGGTACCGGTTTAGGGCGTGCCTGGGGAGGTGGAGGGGGATCATCTGTTAGCTTCAAAAGAAGAGGTCTTGAAAATCTAATCTTCAGATCAACATTTGTTGTATCAGCTATATTTATAACTACATCTATTGTTCAAGTTTTAATATAATTTAAATGTTTCTTCGTTTAAGATACATTTTAAGGTTAATATCTACCTTTATATCAAGATTCAAGGGAGTTATAATTATAGGACTAATAATCGGCTTTCTAATTTTTACTATTATTAGATTTGTCGCACCAGTTTTACTATCAAGAAGTGTTAATGTCATTGGGGTTACAGGCAGGTATACTCCTGAATCACTTCCTAAAAGCATATTGCTCAAAATAAGTCATGGGTTAACTAATATCGATAAGACTGGGGAAATATCACCAATGATATCTGATAGTTGGGTTACAACCGATAATGGCAAAACATGGAACTTTTCAATAGATAAAGGGTTTGCGTGGCAAGACGGGACTTCGATTAAATCAAGGGACATCACTTATAATTTTAGTGACGTGGAAACAACATATCCCAATGAAAATACTATTGAATTTAAATTAAAAGATAGCTTCTCTCATTTTCCATCGGTAGTCTCAGAACCTGTTTTTAAAAAGGGGCTATTGGGGGCTGGTGAATGGAATGTAGAAAAGTTAAACATAAAAGGAGGAATTGTACAAAGTTTGGTACTAAAAACCGATGATAATGAAACTATTATATATAAGTTTTATCCGACAGAAGAAAGATCAAAACTTGCATTTAAACTAGGACGTGTTGATTCACTACAAGAAATTCTAGATCCTTCCCCTATTAAAAATTGGAAGACTGTTGATGTTGAAGAAAACATAAATTATAACAGGATAGTTACACTATTTTTTAACACAGAAAAATTGGATGATAAATCAATAAGACAAGCATTAATATACGCAATTAATAAGGATGAATTTATTGGCGAAAGGGCAATTAGTTCTATCTCGCCATTGTCTTGGGCTTATAACTCTCAAGTAAAAAGATATGACTACAACCCCCAGAAATCAAAGGAAACTGTAGACGATATTCCAAATGAATTAAAAGAAAACTTAAACATAAAAATTGTTACAACACCGATATTGTTATCCACGGCCGAATCTATTTCAAGGGACTGGGAAGATGTAGGAATATCATCTGAAGTATTGGTTTCATCAGTTATACCGGAAGATTTTGATGCATTTTTGGCAATATTTGATGTTCCATATGACCCTGATCAGTATTCTATTTGGCATTCAACCCAAAGTATTTCAAATATTTCAAAATACAAAAATCCAAGAATAGATAAACTCCTAGAAGACGGAAGAAGCAAATTAGATAGGGAAGAAAGAAAAAAAATATATCTAGACTTTCAAAGATTTTTAGTTGAAGATTCACCTGCTGCATTTCTTCATCACCCTACGTCCTACAATATAAAAAGAAAATAGATACAAGCATATAAACATACTTTTAATATGTGTAATATATTATTTTTACCTGTATATAGTATTGATTATTCAACAAATACTGCTATACTCAGTCTCATGCAACAACCAGAAGTCCTATATTTAGTAGCATCAATAGCAATAGTAGTATTAACGGCTTTTTTAGTTTATCTTATAATTGAATTAGTTAAGTCATTAAAAATTCTTCAAAGCAACCTAGCACTAACAGAAGACACATTAAAGGATGTTGTTGCAACAAAAAATGGTATAAAATCAGGAGTATTGGGAATAGTTATTACAATATTAAATAGTTTAAAGAATGGGGGTGAGAAAATAGATGAATGAAAAGGGGAATTGTTCAACGCCATTTGCAGCAGGACTACTGGGAGGACTAGTGGGATCATTATTTACTCTGACTGCAGTATACGTAGCAAATCAGGAAAATAGAAAAAGACTGGCATTTAAATTCGAGGGTTTAAGAAAAGCATTATCTGAGAAAGGTAATACTTCAAAAGAAAAATTAGCTAGTAATTTAAAAGAATACGCAGATAAACTAGAGTCAAAATAAACTCTTATATAAAAACTTCTTTTTTTTAATAATATTAAAGAGACTTATTCATTTTGTGCTTTCGGTACATTGTGATTCAGTGTATATATTATTTAATAATAGTAATTCTTGAGGTTTCAATTACAGTGCATATATTTGATAATTTGAATTACTTTTTACTAACATAAAAAGATACATAATAGTACTTAATATTATTCTACATAGTAAATGTCAATAATTTCGTTATCTTTTTAAAATAAAAGAAATGACTGTGTTTTTATAATAATAAATCATTTACTGATAAGTTAATTACACTAATTGATATTGTATTATTCATATGAGACAATTCATGCTAAGTACAGAACGGAGGTGATAAAAGTGAGTGCAAACGTAATGGAATTATTGATGATTGTTTTTAATGATAAAGATTCCGCTAAAGAAGCGCTAAAGGAATTAAAAGGCGCACAAAAAGAAGGATTAATAGAAATTGTTAATGCGGCAGTTTTAGATAGTAATGAAAAAGGAAAAATACACTACAAAGAACTAGCTGATCTAAAACACAGAAAGAAAGGAAGACTTCTCGGTGGAGGTGCAGGAGTACTTTTGACAGTTCTAGGAGGTCCTGCAGGACTTTTAGTTTCAACTGCAGCAGGCGTTGTTGTTGGAGGGGGTTTGAGTAGGCTTAAAGATAAAGGAGTTCCAAATGATAAGTTGAAAGACATGGCAAGTAAGCTAGAGCCTGATTCATCAGCATTGATTGCTTTGGTCGAGCATGTTTGGGTCGATAAAGTAATTGAGGAAGTCGCGGAGTATACAAAAGAAGTTGTTAAGGCAGAGCTTGAACAAGAAGTCGTAGATACACTTCTGGAAGAAGGAAATTAAACTTCTTAATAAGTCTTACACTAGGAGCTATCGGGTCAGGCTGACTTGGTAGTTTTTAGTTGTGTTAGATAAATGAGAATACAACCCATACGTTATAGAACAGATACTACTTTGTAGTTGAAGGAATTCACAGAATATTATTAGAGTGTTTTTTACTAGTTTAGGATGATTTACTCAACCTTTAAAAGTTCAACCTCAAATATCAAGGTTGAATATGGTGGAATAGTACCCATTGGTCGACTTCCATATCCGAGATTAGGCGGTATTGTTAATTTTCTCTTGCCTCCAACTTTCATTCCTTCAAAACCCTGTTCCCAACCTAAAATTACTTGACCTGCTCCTAAATTAAAAGTAAATGGTTCGCTTCTATCATAAGAACTGTCGAATTTTGTTCCATCAACTAAGGTTCCAACATAATTTACAGTTATTTTTTTTCCGGCAACAGCCTCATTGCCAGTTCCAATCTGAATGTCTTCAATTGTCATTTCAAGCACCCCCTTTCCATCCTGTTCGTTTTCCAATACTTCTTTACTAATTTCTGTGGGTAATGGAGTTACTGGATTACTAAGTTGAAAAGATAAAGCATTCCCTTTTTTTGCAGGTTTACTGTTTATAAACAAATATATTATTCCAATTATAATTACGCCTAATATAACTATAATATATATTGATTTGTTTTTATTATCCGAAGTCTTGTCTTCTTTCAAATTCTTAGTTTTAATCTCATCCATAAAAAAGCATTTAATCATATATAATCATTTATTACAATTACTTTTTGTATATACAATATTAACGTTTTCTACAAAACGACGTTAGAACTCATTATATGAAGTCTGAAGCCTATTAAATTAGTTGTTTTCATTTTAATTAACTATTATTAATCTGATATATAATCTTTTATTCTAGAAAGAAGCATTATCACAACCTCCAGGATTAACGCTGGGAGAAGAAGTTGGAGTTGATATATATGTTGGTGTTGGTGTAATAGGTGAAGCTGTAGGAGGCAATGACCATGTTCCAGGTGACGTAACCGTTAAATCATAGACTTCATATTCAGAAAGTAATGGACCGCTGAAATTCTGATTGCATCCCCATGAAAAAGTGACAGGGGCTCCATCTTTAGTATGTCTTTGCATAATACTTATATGCAATACTTTAGAACCTTGATTTTGTATGGAATTGCATAATGCCTTTACATTACGTGGTGGTGGTATATGCTCAAGCAAATTAGCAGGTATACCTATAAAATGGTCTGTTGTATATCCTTTATCTGTAAGGTGTAAATAGTGTGAAATATTGTTAACCTCATAGGCTGGACTAATAACTTGGTAGATACCTTGCGGATTACTAGGTTCAGTTGGAAAGCCAATGTAATAACCATACCCTGATTTAATATTAAAGTTAGTTTCATCCTCCTTTAGAATGTAGTATTGTCTGGTACGATCATTTGGATTTACATTATAAATATAGATTGGTTTATAACCGTTACTCGTAAGTGTTTTCAGTAAATCTCTGGCTGTGCTCCAATCGGGTCCCGGATTACCCTGAGGTATAAAAGGCATTATATAAGAAGCTGCTGATGG
>Ga0209013_10003583_pt1 | contig 13770 bp, 13 predicted proteins | sample Cruoilmetagenom2_FD_187291 | JGI IMG/M metagenome (GOLD analysis project Ga0209013, IMG submission 187291) | Oil polluted marine microbial communities from Coal Oil Point, Santa Barbara, California, USA - Sample 2 (SPAdes) (version 2) | ecosystem: Environmental > Aquatic > Marine > Oil seeps ... | reverse complement strand
ACGGGCGTCGGTGCGCCTTCGTAGACATCGGGCGTCCACATGTGGAACGGCACGGCCGAAATCTTGAACGCAAAGCCGACCATCAGGAACACCAGCCCAAAGATCAGGCCTAAACTGATATTCGACGGCTGCACGGCGTTGGCGATCTGCGTGAACTCGGTCGAGCCGGTAAACCCGTAGATCAGCGAGGCGCCGTAGAGCAGCATGCCGGACGACAGCGCGCCGAGGACGAAATATTTGAGGCCGGCCTCCGAGGAGCGCGCGGAGTCCCGTTTGAAAGCGGCGACCACGTAGAGCGCCAGGCTCTGCAATTCCAGTCCGACATAGAGCGTGATGAGATCGTTGGCCGAGACCATCATCAGCATGCCGGTCGCGGCGAACAGCAACAGCACCGGGTATTCGAACTTCACGCCGCCATGCTCGAGCCAGTAGTCGCGCGACAGGATGAGCGCGACCCCGGCACCCGTCAGTGTCATCAGGTCCAGCATGCGTGCGTAAGGATCGACGATGAAGGTGCCGTTGAACGCCGTCGCAGTCCCCTCGCCGCGCGCGACGAAGATGCCGGCCAGGACGAGCACACCCAGAGCGAGCCACAAGATGCGCTCGCCATGTTCGGGCTTGGAGAAGACGCCCAGCATGAGCAGCGCCATGGCGCCGATCGCAAGGGTCAGCTCCGGTAGGATTGGCGCGAAGTTGAGCGTCTCGGTCACGGTCTCGGACATCCTCTACGGTCCGGGCGCAAGCGGCGCCTGTTGGGCGGCGGCAAGGCCCGCTTTGAAGTCAGCCATCAACGCTTCGACCGAGACGGCCGAGACGTCGAGGATGGGATTGGGATGGAAGCCAAACCAAATCGTAATGACGAGGAGCGGGACCATCACGGCGACCTCACGCCAGGAAAGATCGGCGATGTTCTTCAGTGCCGGGTTGACGATGGTGCCGAAGATGATGCGGCGATAGAGCCACAGTGCATAGCCGGCCGACAAGATGATGCCGGTTGCCGCAAGCGCCGCGACCCAGGTGTTGACCTGGAAGGCGCCAAGAAGCGTCAGGAACTCGCCGACAAAGCCAGTCGTGCCCGGCAGGCCGACATTGGCCAGCGTGAAGACCATAAAGAACGCGGCGTAAAGCGGCATGCGGTTCACGAGGCCGTTGAACACGGATATCTCGTGCGTGTGCATGCGGTCGTAAACGACGCCGACGCATAAGAAGAGCGCGGCAGAGACGATGCCGTGGGAAAGCATCAGGAAGATGCCGCCTTGAAGCCCCTGCATGGTGAAGGTGAAGAGACCCATGGTGACAAAGCCCATATGGGCGATCGACGAATAGGCGATCAGCTTCTTCATGTCCTCTTGGGCCAGTGCCACCAGTGAGGTGTAGATGATGGCGATGACCGACAGGGCGAAGATCAGCGGCGCGAAATCGGCCGAGGCCAGCGGGAACATCGGGATGGAGAAGCGCAAGAAGCCGTAGCCGCCGAGCTTCAGGAGAATGCCGGCAAGGATCACCGAGCCGGCGGTCGGCGCCTCCACATGCGCGTCCGGTAGCCAGGTGTGTACCGGCCACATGGGCAGCTTCACCGCGAAGGACGCGAGGAAGGCGAACCATAGCCAGGTTTGCATTTCCGGCGGGAAGTCGTAGTTGAGCAGCGCCGGGATGTCGGTCGTGCCCGCTTCCCAGTACATGGCCATGATTGCGAGCAGCATCAGGACGGAGCCAGCGAGCGTATAGAGGAAGAACTTGAAGCTCGCATAGACGCGCCGCTCTCCGCCCCAGATGCCGATGATGAGGAACATCGGGATCAGGCCGCCCTCGAAGAACAGATAGAACATCACGAGGTCGAGCGAGCAGAACACGCCGAGCATCAAGGTCTCGAGCACGAGGAAGGCGATCATGAATTCCTTCACCCGCACTTTGATGGCGCCGAAGCTGGACAGGATGGTCAGCGGCATCAGCAGCGTAGTGAGGATCACGAAGGGCATGGAGATGCCGTCGAGGCCCATGTGGAAGGTGATGGGACCGAGCCAGGGTCTCAGTTCCACGAACTGGAACTGCGCCGTGCCGGGATCGAAGTCGCGCCACAGCAGCAGCGAGATGGCGAAAGTGATGAGCGTCGTCCACAGCGCGATGTAGCGGGCGTTGCGGAAGGCGCTCTCGTCATTGCCGCGCAGCGCAAGGATCAGCAGCGCGCCAAGCAGCGGCAGGAAGGTGACGGTGGAGAGGATCGGCCAGCTGTAACTCATGGGTTAAGCGCCCCTCCGGTGACGATGAAGTAGGTGATGAGGAGCGCGACGCCGATCAGCATGATGAAGGCGTAGTGGTATATGTAGCCGGTCTGCAGCTTGACCACGCGGTTGGTGATGTCGAGCACGCGCGCGGCCACGCCATTGGGGCCGATGCCGTCAATGACGGCGCCGTCACCATACCTCCAGAGGAAGTTCCCAATCCACTTGGAGGGCCGCACGAAGATGCGGTCGTACAGCGCATCGAAGTACCAGGCGTGCAGGAAGAACTTGTTGATCGCCGGGAAGCGCTTGAGCAGTCCGAACGGATAGAGCGGCCGCCACATATAGAAGTACCAAGCGATCAGAAAGCCGAGCGTCATGGCGATCGTCGGCGACAGTGTCAGCCAGAACGGAGCGACGTGATGGGCATCTTGCAGCACGATCGAGTCGCGCCAGAAGGCGACGTGGTCGGGGCCGATGAACAAATGCCGAAAAGCCAGACCGGCGAACAGCGCGCCGGCGGCGAGGATCGCCATCGGCACCGCCATGGTCCAGGGCGGATCGTGAACGTGTGCGGCCATCGCCTTGCCGCCGCGGAAATTGCCTTCGAAGGTGAAGAACATCAGCCGCCAGGTGTAGAGCGCGGTGAGGAAGGCTGCGATCAGCGTCATCCAATAGGTGTATTGGCCGACCAGCGTGTGATCGAACCAGGTGGTCTCGATGATGAAGTCCTTGGAGACGAAGCCGGCCGTCAGCGGGAAAGCAGTGAGCGCCAGCGAGCCGAACAGCATCATGGCAAAGGTAAAGGGCATCATCTTCCGCAAGCCCCCCATGCGGCGCATGTCGCGATTGTCCGCCATGGCATGGGTCACGGCGCCGGCGCATAAGAACAGGCACGCCTTGAAGCAGCCATGGGTGAACAGGTGGAACATGCCGGCGTCGAAGGCCCCGACCCCTTCTGCGGCGAACATGTAGCCGAGCTGCGAGCAGGTCGAGTACGCGATGACGCGCTTGATATCGGTCTGCACCACGGCGGCAGTGGCGGCAAAGAAGGCGCTTGTCGCGCCGATGATGGCGACGAAGGCGAGTGCGTACGGTGCCAGCTCGAAGAGCGGCGACATGCGCGCCACCATGAACACGCCGGCCGTGACCATTGTGGCCGCATGGATCAGCGCGGAGACCGGCGTCGGGCCTTCCATGGCGTCCGGCAACCAGGTGTGCAGCAGGAATTGCGCCGACTTGCCCATGGCGCCCATGAACAGAAGGAAGCAGATCAGCTCCAGCACCGGGACTTCCCAGGACAGGAACGTCATGGTCTTGCCGACTTGGTCAGGCGCGGCGGCGAAGATCGTGTCGTATTGCACAGCACCGAAGGTGATGAACACGGCGAAGATGCCGAGCGCGAAGCCCCAATCGCCGATGCGGTTGACGATAAACGCCTTGATGGCGGCGGCATTCGGTCCGGGCTTGCGGTACCAGAAGCCGATGAGCAGATAAGACGCGAGGCCAACGCCCTCCCAGCCGAAGAACAGCTGGACGAGATCGTCGGAGGTCACCAGCGCCAGCATGGCGAAGGTGAACATGGAGAGATAGGCGAAGAACCGCTCCTTGTGCGGGTCCTCGTCCATGTAGCCGACAGAATAGAGGTGCACCACGGAGGACACAGTGTTGACCACAACGAGCATCACGGCAGTCAGCGTGTCGACGCGGATCGACCAATAGGTCTTGAAGTCACCGGACTGCATCCAGCCGAGCAGCGTGATGCGGACGTCGTTGCCTTCGATGGCGACTTGATAGAAAGCGATCCACGACAAGAACGCGGTGACGAACATCAGCGAGATGGTCACGACCTCGCAGGCGCGCGCGCCGACGACCCGGCCAAAGAGACCGGCGAACAGCGCCCCGATCAGGGGCAGGAAGAGGATCGCGTGATACATCACGTCTTGCCGTCAGCCTTTCAGGAGATCGATTTCGGCGACGTCGATCGTGCCGCGATTACGGAAGTAGACGACGACGATGGCGAGCCCGATGGCCGCCTCCGCCGCCGCGACGGTCAATACGATCAGCGCAAAGACCTGGCCGACCAGATCGGCTTGGAAGGAGGAGAACGCCACGAGATTGATATTGACCGCGAGCAGCATGAGCTCGATCGACATCAAGATGACGATGACGTTCTTGCGGTTGAGGAAAATGCCGAAGACGCCAATGGTGAACAGCACGGCAGCCACGGTGAGGTAGTGGGACAGACCGATGGTCATTTGAGGCCCCTCCCCGATTCCACCTCGACCACTTCAATGGCGGTCTCAGGCGTGCGCGCCACTTGCGCGGAGATGGACTGACGACGCACATCGCGCTTGTGATGTAGCGTGAGAACGATGGCGCCGATCATGGCGACGAGGAGAATGAGGCCGGCTGCCTCGAAGAGATAGACGTATTGAGTATAGAGCACGTTGCCCAAGGCTTTCGTGTTGCTCACCTCGGCCACGGGAGGCGTCGGGGCATTGTGCACGAGATCGGGTGCGGTGACCCATGTGCCAACCACGAAGACAAGCTCGACCAGCAGTAGCAGCCCGACCACGGCGCCGACGGGCAGATATTTGATGAAGCCCGCGCGCAGCTCGGCGAAGTCAATATCGAGCATCATCACCACGAACAGGAACAGCACCATGACCGCGCCGACATAGACAACGACCAGGATCATGGCGAGGAACTCCGCGCCAAGCAGCACGAACAGTCCCGCCGCATTGAAGAAAGCAAGAATGAGGAACAGCACCGCGTGCACGGGGTTCTTCGACGCAACAACCATGAAGGCGGCGCCGATGCACATAATGGAGAAGAGATAGAAGAACAGCGCGGACAGCATCATGCAGCCTTCTTCGTCACGCAGTTCTTGTTTGTCCCAAAATCCCCCACGTCACCCCTCATCGATACGGCGAGTCCAGCGCGATGTTCTTGGCGATCTCACTCTCCCAGCGATCGCCGTTCGCTAGCAGCCGTTCCTTGTCGTAGTACAACTCCTCCCGCGTCTCGGTCCCGAACTCGAAATTCGGTCCCTCGACAATGGCTTCGACCGGGCATGCCTCCTGGCAGAAACCGCAATAGATGCATTTCACCATGTCGATGTCATAGCGGGTGGTGCGGCGCGTGCCGTCGTTGCGCCGCGGCCCCGCTTCGATGGTGATGGCCTGCGCCGGGCAAATCGCCTCGCACAGCTTGCAGGCAATGCAGCGCTCTTCGCCGTTCGGATAGCGGCGAAGCGCATGCTCCCCGCGAAATCTTGGACTTAAGGGCCCTTTTTCGAAGGGGTAGTTCAAGGTCGCCTTCGGCGCCACGAAGTATTTCATGGCGAGCCAGAAGGCGGACACGAACTCCACCAGGAGAAGAGATTTTGCAGCTTGGGCAAATCGGCTCACGCGCTCACTCCTCTAAAATCCATGTTCCCAAAGGCGCAACACCGCGGCGACAATGACCACGGCGGCGAGAGACAAAGGCAGAAATACCTTCCAGCCGAGCCGCATCAGTTGATCGTAGCGATAGCGCGGCACCATGGCTTTCACCATGGAGACAAGGAAGAACAAGAAGAAGAGCTTCAGGAGGAACCATATCACGCCGGGTATCCAGGTGAAGGGCACCACGTCGAAGGGCGGCAGCCAGCCGCCGAAGAAGAGGACGACTCCAAGCCCGCACAGCAGAAGAATCGCGACGTACTCGCCCAGCATGAAGAGCATGTAGGGCGTGGACGAATACTCGACCATGAAACCGGCCACGAGTTCCGATTCCGCCTCGAGCAGATCGAAGGGCGGTCGGTTGGTCTCCGCGAGACAGGAGATAAAGTAGATGACGAACATCGGGAACAGTGGCAGCCAGTACCAGCCGAACAGGCCAAGCCCCCGGTCTTGCGCTTGGACGATCTCCGTCAGGTTCAGCGATCCGGCGCAAAGCAGTGCGGTGATTATGACGAAGCCGATGGAGACTTCGTAGGAGACCATCTGCGCGGCCGAGCGGAGCGCGGCAAGAAAGGCGTATTTCGAGTTGGACGCCCAGCCGGCCATGATCACGCCGTACACTTGCAGGCTGGAGATGGCGAAGATGTAGAGCACGCCGACATTGATGTCGGAAACGGCCCAGCCCTCGTCCACCGGCATGACCGCCCAGGCGGAAATGGCGAGGCCTGCGGTGATGATCGGCGCCAGCAGGAAGATGCCCTTGTTGGAGCCCGCCGGGATGATGACCTCTTTGAAAACGAACTTCAGAAGGTCGGCGAAGGACTGCCAGAGGCCGAACGGTCCCACCACGTTTGGTCCGCGCCGCATCTGCACGGCGGCCCAGACCTTGCGGTCGGCGTAAAGCACGAAGGCGACGACGATCAGCAGGATCACGATCATCGCCACGCTGTGCACAATCGTCAGCGCGGTCGGCAAACCGTATTCGGTCCAGAACTCAGCCATCGGTGCCGGTCGCTTTCTCCGGGCCGCCCGCGTGCATGGCGCTGAGGTTCGCCATGATGGCGGAGGCACGGGCCACCGGATTGGACAGGTAATAGTCGCCGACGACGAGGCCGAAGCGGGTCCGCGTCATCTTTGCCGCCGAGCTTGCGAGCTTGTCGAGAGCGGACGTGTCGGCCGGCTCCACAGAATCCAGATGCGCGAGCGTCGGTGCGGCCTCGTACATCTTCGCGCGGAGCTCCTCCAGGCTGCCGAAGGCAAGCGTCTGCCCCAGAGCCCCGGACAATGCATGCAGAATCGTCCAATCCTCGCGGGCCTCGCCAGGCGGGAAGATGGCACGCGCGGTCATTTGCGCGCGGCCTTCCGTGTTCACATAGGTGCCTTCCTTCTCGGTATAGGCGGCGCACGGCAGGATCACGTCGGCGCGGTGTGCGCCGCGATCGCCATGACTGCCCTGATAGATGACGAAGGCATCGCCGAGGCGTTCCATGTCGATCTCGTCGGCACCGAGCAGATAAACGACGTCGAGTTTGCCTTTGCCGGCCGCATCGAGCATCGCATCCACGTCGAGACCGCCCTTCCCCGGGACCAGCCCAAGATCGAGACCGCCAACGCGGGCGGCGGCGGTGTGCAGCACGTTGAAACCGTTCCAGCCGGACGCGATCGCGCCGACTTTCTTCGCCGCCCGAACGGCGAGCGCCAGCACGGCAGCCCCGTCGGCACGCGTCAGCGCGGCTTGGCCAATGACGATCAGCGGCTTCTCGGCGTTCTGAAGCGTCTTGGCGAAAGCATGCGAGCCGTCGGCAATCTTGGCGAGCGTCTCCGGCCCTGCGCCGAGGTAATCGTAGTCATAGGTGAGATCGACTTCCGTCCCGATCAGGGCGACGGGGAGGCCTTCTTCGAGGCGCGTCCAACGCTTGCGGATGCGCGCATTGAGGACCGGCGCCTCCACGCGCGGGTCCGTGCCGATGAACAGTACGGCGTCGGCGTCTTCGACGCCCCCGATCGTGGTGTTGAAGAGATAGCTGGCGCGGCCCGACGCCGGATCGAGCTTGGTGCCGTCCTGGCGGCAATCGATGTTCGGTGAGCCCAGCGCTTCGGTAAGCTGCTTGAGGGCGAACATGTCTTCGGCCGCGGCGAGGTCTCCGGCGATGGCGCCGAACTTCGCGCCGTCGAGGCCCTTAAGCTTTTTGGCGATCGCGGCAAAGGCGTCGTCCCAGCTGCACGGGACGAGCTTGCCCTTCTTGCGGACATAGGGCCGGTCGAGGCGTTGGGTACGCAAGCCGTCCCACACATGCCGCGCCTTGTCGGAGATCCACTCCTCGTTCACCTCGTCGTTGATGCGCGGCAGGATGCGTAAGACCTCGCGGCCGCGTGCATCGACACGGATGGACGAGCCGAGCGCATCCATGACGTCGATGGAGGGTGTCTTGGAGAGTTCCCAGGGGCGCGCTTGGAATGCGTAAGGTTTCGACGTCAGTGCGCCGACAGGACAAAGATCGACGACATTGCCCGACAGGTTCGAGTGCATGCCGTGCTCAAGATAGGTGGAGATCTCCGTGTCCTCGCCACGGCCGATGGCGCCCAATTCCTGGACGCCGGCGACTTCGGTCATGAAGCGGACACAGCGCGTGCAGTGGATGCAACGCGTCATGCAGGTGTCGATGAGCGGGCCGAGATATTTGTCTTCGACGGCGCGCTTGTTGTCGTGAAAGCGGCCGGCGTCGAAGCCGAACGCCATGGTTTGATCTTGCAGGTCGCATTCGCCGCCCTGATCGCAGATCGGACAATCGAGCGGGTGATTGATCAGCAGGAATTCGAGCGTGCCTTCCTGCGCCTTCTTGGTCGTCTCCGAGTGCGTCAGGATGGTTGGCGGCGTGCCGTCGCGTCCGGGGCGCAGATCGTTCACCGACATGGCGCAGGAGGCCACGGGCTTTGGCATGCCGATCACTTCGACGAGGCACATGCGGCAATTGCCGGCGATGGACAGGCGCTCGTGGTAACAGAAGCGCGGGATCTCAACGCCGGCGAGCTCACACGCCTGGATCAGCGTGATGCCGTCCGGGACGTCGTGCTCTTTGTCGTTGATGATCAGCTTCGGCATGCTTGCCCCTACTCCGCGGCCACTGGAACGGACGGTTTTGTCGCTGCCGCGTCGATGCGTTCTTCGATGACGTGACGGAAATGCCGGATCAGGCCTTGCACCGGCCAGGCGGCGGCGTCACCCAGCGCGCAGATCGTGTGGCCTTCGACTTGATGGCTCACGTCGAGCAGCATCTCGATCTCACCCTTCCGTGCATTGCCGTCGGCCATGCGCTCCAGCACGCGCCACATCCAGCCCGTGCCTTCGCGGCAGGGCGTGCACTGGCCGCAAGACTCGTGCTTGTAGAAATAGGCGATGCGCGCGATTGCCCGGATGATGTCGGTCGACTTGTCCATGACGATGACACCGGCGGTGCCAAGTGCGGTATCGACGGCTTTGAGACTGTCGTAGTCCATCAGCACGGTGTCGCAGAGGCTGGCGGGAAGGCACGGCACCGACGAGCCGCCCGGGATGACCGCCAGGAGATTGTCCCAGCCGCCGCGTACCCCGCCCGCGTAAGTGTCGATCAGCTCGCGCAAGGGAATGCCCATCTCTTCTTCGACGGTGCAGGGCTTATTCACGTGGCCGGAGATGCAATAGAGCTTGGTGCCGGTGTTACCGGGACGGCCGAGGGCCGCGTACCAGGTGGCACCACGGCGCATGATGTCCGGCACCGAGGCGAGGGTCTCCACGTTGTTGACCGTGGTCGGTGCGCCCCACACGCCGCAATTGGCAGGAAATGGCGGCTTTAGGCGCGGCTGACCCTTCTTGCCTTCGAGGCTTTCCAGGAGCGCTGTTTCCTCGCCGCAGATATAGGCCCCGGCCCCGTGATGGACGAAAATTTCGAAGTCCCAGCCATTGACGTTGTTCTTGCCGACGAGCTTGGCGGCGTAGGCTTCGTCGATGGCCGCTTGCATAATCTCGCGTTCGGCGATGAACTCGCCGCGAATATAGACGTAAGCGGTATGCGCGCGCATGGCGAAGGCGGCGAGCAGCGCGCCCTCGATGAGAAGATGCGGGTCGTGGCGAATGATCTCCCGGTCCTTGCAGGTGCCGGGCTCCGATTCATCGGCGTTGACGGCGAGGTAGCTCGGGCGGCTGTCGTTCTTGGGCATGAACGACCATTTGAGACCTGTCGGGAATCCGGCACCGCCCCGGCCGCGCAAGCCGGATGCCTTCACCTCATCGATCACGCCGTCATGGCCCCTGGCGATGAAGCTCTTGGTGCCGTCCCAGGCGCCACGCGCCCGCGCCGCCGGCAGCCGCCAACTGTGCAGGCCATAGAGGTTGGTGAAGATGCGATCCTTGTCCGGGAGCATCAGCGCGACCTCGCCTTGGCTGTCTCGTCGGACGTACCCGCATAACCCGGCTCGGGGCCAGACTTGTCCTTAGCGTAGAGCGCAGGATCGGTGAGCGTGTTGGGGCCGCCTTCAGGGGCTGCGGCCTGGCGGCCGTCTTGTGGGCCGGGCTCAACGTTTTCCCCTTTGCGGAGTTTGCCGAGCAGCGCCTCGAAACTCTCCGGCGTCAGGTCCTCGTAATAGTACTTGTTGATCTGCGCCATGGGCGCGTTCACGCAGGCGCCAAGACATTCGACCTCGGTCCAGGAGAACATGCCGTCGTCGCTGACAGTGTCCTTCGGACCGATGTGTTTGCGGCAGACGTCCTTGATGTCCTCCGCGCCGCTGAGCATGCAAGGCGTCGTGCCGCACACTTGCACGTAGTAGCGGCCGACCGGCGCCAGATTGTACATCGTGTAGAAGGTGACGATCTCGTAGACCCGGATATAGGGCATACCGAGCATGTCGGCGACGTAGCGCAGTGCAGGCTCGGAGATCCAGCCGTCGTTCTGCTCCTGGGCGCGCCATAGCAGCGACAGCACGGCCGAGGCCTGGCGGCCTTCCGGGTATTTGGCGATCTCAGCCTTGGCCCATTTCAGGTTCTCGGGCGTGAAGGCGAAGCCCTCAGGCTGATCGGCGGCGAGGCGTCGGACGCTCATCTCAATCTTCTTGTGCGATCGGCGCCGGGTCGTGCCCAGACAAGCGCAAATCGCTGTGAACTGACTTCCGTAAGGCCTTCAAGAGTCTTGCCGACCGGGAACGATTTCGCAATGCACAAATCGTCATCGGTCGATTTCCCCAAAGACAACATCGATCGACCCCAGCACTGCCGACACATCCGCCAGCATGTGCCCGCGGCAGAGGAAATCGAGCGCCGCGAGATGGGGATAGCTCGGCGGCCTGATCTTGCAGCGGTAAGGCCGGTTCGACCCGTCGGCGACTAGATAGACGCCGAATTCGCCCTTGGGCGCTTCGACGGCGGCGTAGGCCTCGCCTTTCGGGACGTGGTAGCCCTCGGTGTACAGCTTGAAGTGGTGGATGAGGGATTCCATGGAGCCCTTCATCTTGGCGCGGTGCGGCGGCACCATCTTGTGGTTGTCGACGGTGACGGGGCCCGGCGTCGTCGTCAGCATCTCGCAACATTGCTTCATGATGCGGATGGCCTGGCGCATCTCTTCCATGCGGAGCAGATAACGGTCGTAGCAGTCGCCGTTCTTGCCGATGGGAATGTCGAACTCGAGTTCTTCGTAGCACTCGTAAGGCTGGCTCTTGCGCAAGTCCCACGCCGCGCCCGTGGAGCGGACCATCACGCCCGAAAAGCCATAGGCCCAAGCGTCCTTCTCGCTGAACACGCCGATATCCACATTGCGCTGCTTGAAGATGCGGTTATGGGTCAGCAGTCCTTCGATGTCGTCGCAGACTTTAAGAAAGGGATCGCAGAAGGCGTAGATGTCGTCGACCAAGGCCGGCGGCAGATCCTGGTGCACGCCGCCGGGGCGGACATAGGCCGCATGCATGCGGCTGCCACTGGCCCGCTCGTAGAACACCATTAGCTTCTCGCGCTCCTCGAAGCCCCAGAGCGGCGGCGTCAGCGCGCCGACATCCAAGGCTTGCGTGGTGATGTTCAGAAGATGCGACAACAAGCGACCGATTTCGGAGTAGAGCACGCGGATCAGCTGGGCACGCTTGGGGACACTCAGTCCCAACAGCTTCTCCACGGTGAGCGCGAAGGCATGCTCCTGGTTCATCGGCGCGACGTAATCGAGCCGGTCGAAATACGGAACGGCTTGGAGATAGGTCTTGTGCTCGATCAGCTTCTCGGTGCCGCGGTGCAGCAGCCCGATATGCGGATCGACGCGCTCGACAACCTCGCCGTCCAGTTCGAGCACGAGGCGCAGCACGCCATGTGCCGCAGGATGCTGCGGCCCGAAATTGATGGTGAAGGTACGGTCGTCCCCTTCCCGCTTGCCGCTGTCCACGACGTCTTTGGTGTCGGTCTCGGCCATCGGCTTTAGCTGTCCCCCTTCGGCTCTTCGGCAGGGCCCGCCTTCTCGTCACCAGGGATCGCCGTGTCCATGGCTTCCCAAGGGCTCAGATAGTCGAAATTGCGGAACTCCTGCATGAGCTTCACGGGCTCATAGACAACGCGCTTGAGTTCGTCGTCGTAGCGCAACTCGACGAAGCCGGTGAGCGGGAAGTCTTTACGCAAGGGATGACCTTGAAAACCGTAATCGGTGAGCAGCCGGCGCAGGTCCGGGTGGCCTTCGAACTCAATGCCGTAAAGGTCGTACGCCTCGCGCTCGAACCAGTTGGCCCCGGGGAACAGATCGACAATGCTCGGGACTGGCGTGTCGGCGCTTGCCGGCACACGGACACGGACGCGGTGATTAAGCCAGGGGCTCAAGAAGTGATAGACGACATCGAAACGCTCATCGCGGTCGGGATAGTCCACGCCGCAAATATCGATGATCGATGCGAAGCGGCAGCGCTCGTCGTCGCGCAAGAACGTGATGACGTCACGCACGCTGTCGCGCTTCACCTCAATGGTGAGTTCGCCGAGTGCCACGTCGAACCGCACGAGTTTCGGCCCGAGCTTTCCTGAGAGGTAAGCGCCCAGCTTATTGAGTGCGTCGTCCATCAAATACCCAGGATCAGAGTGGACTGGAGGTCAGCGTTCGATCGTACCTGTCCGCCTGATCTTCTTCTGTAGGAGTAGTACGCCATAGACGAGCGCTTCGGCCGTTGGAGGACACCCAGGAACGTAGATGTCCACAGGTACGATGCGATCGCAGCCGCGCACCACAGAGTAGGAGTAGTGATAGTAGCCCCCGCCATTGGCGCAGGAGCCCATAGAGATAACGTAGCGGGGCTCGGGCATCTGGTCGTAGACCTTGCGCAGAGCGGGCGCCATTTTGTTGCAGAGCGTGCCGGCGACGATCATCACGTCGGACTGACGCGGACTGGCGCGCGGTGCGAAGCCGAACCTCTCCAGATCGTAGCGGGGCATCGACGCCTGCATCATTTCAACGGCGCAGCACGCGAGGCCGAACGTCATCCACATGAGGGACCCGGTGCGCGACCAGTTGATGAGGTCGTCGGCGGTGGTGAGTAGAAAGCCCTTGTCGGCGAGTTCGTCGGAGAAGGTGCCGAATGTAGTGGCGCCGGCTGTGATCTGGCCGCCGCCCTTCCCTTCCGTCTCGAACCTGACTTCAGGCATCAATCCCATTCGAGCGCGCCTTTCCGCCACTCATAAATGAAGCCGATCGTGAGCACGCCGAGGAACACGATCATCGACCAGAACCCGAGCGCGCCAATGTCTCCGAAGGCGACGGCCCAGGGGAACAGAAATGCGACTTCCAAGTCGAAGATAATGAAAAGCAGCGACACGAGATAGAAGCGCACGTCGAATTTCATCCGCGCGTCATCAAACGCGTCGAAGCCGCATTCATAGGCCGAGACTTTCTCGGGATCCGGATTGCGTACGGCGATGACGAAGGGCACGACCAGCAGGATGGTGCTGATGACGAATGCGATGCCGATAAAGATGACGAGGGGAAGGTAATCTTGAAGCAGCTGGCCCATGGCTCTTCCGAAGCCTTCTTTTGCATTCACGGGGCCAATATGGCGGGAGTGACGGGACTCGAACCCGCGGCCTCCGGCGTGACAGGCCGGCGCTCTAACCA
>Ga0209013_10003582_pt1 | contig 13771 bp, 15 predicted proteins | sample Cruoilmetagenom2_FD_187291 | JGI IMG/M metagenome (GOLD analysis project Ga0209013, IMG submission 187291) | Oil polluted marine microbial communities from Coal Oil Point, Santa Barbara, California, USA - Sample 2 (SPAdes) (version 2) | ecosystem: Environmental > Aquatic > Marine > Oil seeps ... | reverse complement strand
TAACAACTTTTTTAGCCACGAGACACACCTCCTTAAGTCCGTGATGTGGTAATTGGGTTGCCCCTCCCACTCAATATCTGTCTGTCAGCTACTAGCTGAACATAAGCTAAAATTTTCGCAGACTTTTATATTTCAGTCTGACCTTTGAAATAATACCACTTTTCCAATATTTAATCAAGCGGTTTCTATAAAGATAATGATATATGAACTTTTGCCAGCTCACACCTATCATTCAAACCCTTACACGAAAACGTACTTTCGTATTGATTCTACCTGCATCGGTGGACTGTTCCAAATTCGTTGTGCAGAACTAGTGTGGCGGTACTCACTTTTCTTATTGCATTTTGATTACTTGTTCATAATCAAGTTCCATTTTTGTTTCGCGTCCAAACATATCAACCGCAACTTTCAACTTACCTTTAGCTTCATCAATTTCTTCCACTTTACCTTGGAAGTGTGCAAATGGTCCTTCAAGAACTTCCACCATCTCGCCAACTTCATATTGCGCTCCAAGTTTACGTTCGGTCATTCCCATTTGTTTCAGGATGAATTCCACTTCTTCTGGTAACAGTGGAGTTGGTTTTGCTCCCCCACCCGATGAACCAATAAATCCAGTAACGCCCGGTGTATTGCGGACAACATACCAAGAGTCATCTGTCATGACTAATTCGACCAATACATAACCCGGGAACGTTTTACGCATGACGACACGTTTTTTACCATCTTTAAAATCTGTTTCCTGTTCTTCCGGGATAATTACACGGAAGATCAAATCTGACATACCCATTGTTTCAACACGCTTTTCAAGATTCGCTTTTACTTTGTTCTCGTATCCAGAATACGTGTGTACAACATACCAATTCTTTTCCATAAGTAGCAGGACTTTTCGTCCGTCCCTCCATTTCTTAGACAAATGAAAAAACCCGTTCTCAGTTTATGACGGGCTATTTTCACAAGTATAATCTGTTATCAAATTACAACGCAAGGAACCAGCGGACTGCTTCTGAAATTCCTAAGTCGATGACCGCAAAAAATATAGCCATAGCCACAACCGTTGAAAGAACGACTACTGTGTAACGAGTCAATTCTTTGCGTTTTGGCCAACTAACTTTTCTCATTTCTGTTACAACATTACCAAAGAAACCACTGATATTAGCCATTCTGATTTTACCCCCGAGTAATTATTATATCTATGTTTTTGTTAAAGCGTTTGTTTATGAACTGTATGTGCCTTACAATGCGAACAAAACTTTTTTAGTTCCAAACGATCACTCGATCCTTCTTTGGAAGTAGGAACTGTATAATTTCGAGAACCACATTGCCCACAGCTTAAGACGACTTTTTTAGCCATATTATCACCTTTTAAGTCAACATTTGTCTGTTTAAAGACTATCATCTACAGTATTGACTGTCAACAATCGCTTCTATTAATCTACTAATGTACTCCACCGAATTCAATGTGGCGTTCGAGTTTTCGTTTCACTCTTTGCAGTGCATTGTCAATCGATTTCACATGACGATTTAACTCTTCGGAAATTTCATGGTACGACTGCCCATCTAAATACAACGCTAGGACTTGTCGTTCCAGCTCACTCAATATTTCACCCATTTTCCCTTCCATGTAATCAAAATCCTCACGGTGAATCATAAGGACTTCTGGATCATCAATTACGGAACCTGAAATTACATCCATTAATGTTCGATCTGATTCTTCATCAAAGATCGGTTTGTCTAATGATATATAGGAATTGAGTGGAATGTGTTTTTGACGAGTAGCTGTTTTTATCGCAGTAATAATTTGGCGCGTGATACAAAGTTCAGCAAATGCACGAAAAGATGAGAGCTTGTCCCCTCTGAAATCTCGAATCGATTTATAAAGTCCAATCATTCCTTCTTGAATGATATCCTCCTTATCGGCCCCAATCAAAAAATAGGATCTTGCTTTCATACGTACAAAAGATCGATATTTAGTAATTAAAAAATCTAGTGCGTCCGTATCTCCGCTATGGACCAATTCCACAAGCTCGTCATCTAGTAAGTTTTCAAATTGTTGTAGCTTTACGTGTACATGGTTACTATTTGTCACAGTATCACCTCTGCCGGTCTGCGTAGTTAGACCCTAGTATACAGGAAGTGGAAATCGAGCGTCAACGCTTCATTTGATCCCTCTGCGCCATTTTTCAAAAATTTCTGCCACTTCGGTAGTTAACGGAATTTTAGAAAGCGGGCGCTGGTCTTGGATAGCCTTGACTTTCTTGGTGATATTCTCTTGAATTAAAATCATCTCGATTTCTAGTTCTCTAGCAGATTTCCTGAGTGCACCTTGGGCAAAAATCACCCATTGTTCTGTAAGATCCGACGTTGCGACGTGCACTTGAACGCGTCGAGACATTAACTGTGAGGTTAACTTCTCGATACGTTCGTCGGCCGTTTCGTTTTCTCTAGTAAAAACCACTTCAACATCATATTGAATTTTCTTCTTTTCTATACCCGGTACTAGATATGCATCAAAAACCACGATGACGCGATTACCCGAGAATGCTTTGTATTCGGCCATCATTTCAATCAAGCGATCTCTGGCATCAATCAGTTTGTCCGCTTTTAGCGCACGTAACTCTTTCCATGCTCCGATAATGTTATATCCATCGACGAGCAAAATGTCCATCACAATTAACCATTAACCGGCTGACGGTTACGCAACACTTCGTACATCAAGATAGCCGCCGCAACTGATGCATTAAGTGAAGTGACATGACCAACCATCGGCATGTTATAAAGGAAATCACATTTTTCTTTCAGTAAACGGCTCATGCCTTTTCCTTCACTGCCAATAATGATTGCTAGCGGCAATTTTGCATCCATTCGACGGTAATCAGCCGATCCTTTTGCATCTGTCCCAGCAATCCATACGCCTCTTTTTTTCAAATCTTCCACGGTTTGAGCCAAGTTTGTCACACGCGCAACCGGAATATGCTCGATAGCACCCGTCGATGTTTTTGCAACAACACCCGTTAAGCCAACCGCTCGACGTTTTGGAATAATGACACCATGCACACCTGTTGCATCCGCTGTTCTTAAGATGGAGCCCAGGTTATGCGGATCCTCCAACTCATCCAAGATCAAGAAGAATGGATCTTCATTTCGTTTTGCAGCCAGTTCGAATAGCTCATCAATTTCCGCATAACGGTAGGCAGCCACAGATGCAGCAATTCCTTGATGAACCGCTCCATCCGTCAACTGATCAATCTTGTTTTTCGGCACAAACTGAACGATGATGCCCGCTTCTTTCGCAAGTTGTAACAACTCGGCAACTCCTGCTTTTTTCACGCCTTCCGCAATCCACACCTTATTCATTTCGCGTCCTGAACGAAGGGCTTCTAGGACCGGATTTTTACCAGATAATATTTCATTTTCAGTGGTTTGTTCAGTCACGTCGTCATTTCTCCTTTCGGTTCTTCAATTATGGTAATCGCTTTTTCGATGATCTCTGTCACACGTTCCAGATTGCCTACCAAATACAAACTCCCCAGTACCGCTTCAAAAGCCGTGCTGTATTTGTAAGTCTGTACGTCGGTGTTCTTTGGAATGGAACCCGACTTGGCGTTGCGTCCTCGTCTGAGCACAGCTTCCTCTTCCTCGGTCAAAAACTTTTCTGATAACAGCACACGCACAACAGATGCTTGCGCTTTTGCTGATACATATTTTGTTGCTTCTTTATGCAATGTATTTGGTCTGACTCGCCCTAAACGAATTAAGTGCTCACGAATGGCTTGCTCGAGAACCGCATCGCCCATATAGGCAAGTGCCAGTGAGTTCAATTGTTTAACATCCATAGGTCTTAATGTATATTCTTGTTTCATCCGCGTTTCCAACGGATACCTTGTGCCGTGTCTTCCAATAGTATATTCATTTCCTTCAATTGATCACGAATCGCATCGGCACGGGCAAAGTCTTTGTCTTTACGCGCTTGAATTCTTTCCGCAATCAACGCATCTATCTCTTCATCCAGCACTTCAGTAGTTACCTCAACTTCGATACCCAGGACATTCGCCAATTCTTTCAGTGTGTTCATGAATGCGGAAAGCACGTTTGCTTCCGTATGTTTTTCCATCAAATACAGGTTCGCCAAACTCGCAAGTTCAAACAATGCCGCAATTCCATTCGCTGTATTGAAGTCATCATCCATCGCCGTTGTAAACTGTGTCCGTACCTCTTCAATTTTGTGCAACCAAGTGTCTGCGTAATCACCCAGTTCAGGAGAAGATTCCAATCGGTGTGCCAAATTCGAATAAGATGTACGAATACGCGCAAGCCCATTTTCGGCATTCTCCACAAGTTCTTGGGAGAAGTTAATCGGGTGACGATAATGCACCGATAACATAAAGAACCTTAACACTTGAGGATCGATTTGTTGGCGAATATCGTTCACTAACACAAAGTTCCCAAGAGACTTCGACATTTTTTCATTGTCAATATTGATATACCCATTATGCATCCAGTAACGCGCAAATTGTTTACCTGTGTATGCTTCAGATTGTGCAATTTCATTTTCGTGATGCGGGAATGTTAAGTCTTGCCCACCTGCATGAATGTCAATCGTATCGCCGAGTAACTCGCGAGCCATCACAGAACACTCAATATGCCAACCCGGGCGACCTTGGCCCCACGGACTTTCCCAGTAAATCTCACCAGGTTTCACGGCTTTCCATAAAGCAAAATCGAGTGCATCTTCTTTCTTCTCACCCGCTTCAATACGTGCCCCAACTTTCAAGTCATCGACCGATTGATGTGACAATTTACCGTACCCTTCAAATTTACGTGTGCGGTAATAGACATCGCCTTGCGATTCGTAGGCATAGCCTTTCTCCACTAACACTTCGATAAATTCAATGATGCCATCCATATGTTCCGTTACACGTGGATGTGCGTCCGCTTCTTGGCAACCTAGTGCTTTTACATCCTCGAAATAGGCTTTAATAAAACGCTCCGTTAGTTCCGAAACTTCTTCACCTAATTCATTTGCTGTTTTAATGATTTTGTCATCAACATCCGTAAAGTTTGAAACGAAATTAACTTCGTACCCACGAAACGTCAGGTAACGTCGAACAGTATCGTATACGATTACGGGACGCGAATTTCCAATATGAATGTAGTTGTATACCGTAGGACCACAAACATACATTTTCACCTTGCCCTCTTCCATAGGTACAAATGGTTCTTTTTGGCGTGTTAATGTGTTGAAGATATGAATACTCATTTCGCGTTTCGCTCCTTTTCTTGTTGTCTATTTAAATTTGCTACCTCTTTCTGTAATACAGCGATTTTACCTTCTAGAACCTGACATTTATCCGCAATTGGATCTGGCATATCTTGATGATCCAAATTTCGTTTCACTTTAACTCCATCTTGCACGACGATCGTCCCTGGAATACCTACAACAGTCGCATTTGGTGGTACATCTTTCAATACAACCGATCCCGCTCCTACTTTGCTGTTTTCTCCAATGGTGATTGACCCAAGAACTTTCGCTCCTGTAGCGACTAGAACGTTGTCATGTAACGTCGGGTGTCTTTTCCCTCTTTCTTTTCCCGTTCCACCAAGAGTAACCCCTTGGAATATGGTCACGTTGTTCCCAATTTCACACGTCTCACCAATCACCACACCCATCCCATGATCAATGAAGAACCGTCGACCAATCTTGGCTCCAGGATGGATTTCTATTCCTGTGAAAAAACGACTCACTTGTGATACGACACGAGCAAGGAAAAAGAGTTTTCGTTTAAAAAGTGCATGGGCAATTCGGTGTGACCAAATCGCATGTAAGCCAGAATAGGTCAGTACGACTTCCAAGACGCGTCTGGCGGCGGGATCCTGTTCGAAAACGACTTCGACATCTTCTTTCATTCGACCGAACATCTTCGTTCCTCCTATTTATCTTTTACTTTTGAAATTACTTTTCAGTGGATAGCTTCCCCCACGAGCTTGAGTGGCACTTTTCGCTTTTCAGTGTCTAGCTCCAAGCGCCAGCTCGCACCTTAGCTTCAGACCCTCATGCGAAAACAAGTTTTCGATTTCGGTCTTCCAGCAACGGCGTCGAGCTTGAGTGGCGCTTTTCGCTTTTCAAGTCACAATAAAAAGCGTCTCTGTCAATAAATGACAGAGACGCTGTATGCGCGGTTCCACTCTGGTTGGAAGGTTCATGTGTAGATCCTTCCCGCTTGACGACTGTAACGTAGACGATACGGCTCGCTTACTAAAAGGTTCAGCTGAGCGCTCAGAGGTGCATTTCCATAGTGCCTATGCTCAGACCACTTTCAGCCGGTGGTGGTCCTCTCTAAAGAGCGTGCCCTTATGTACTTCTCCTCATCAAAGCTTTATATATATTCAACTACATTCTTGCACCAACAGCTTGGAAAGTCAAACTTATTGTTTTGCGAATTTTTCCACGCGTGCCAGTACTTTTTCTTTCCCAATTAATGCAATCGAGTTTGGTAATTCTGGACCATGTGTTTGACCCGTTGTCACAACACGAATTGGCATGAACAAGTTCTTGCCTTTATGTCCTGTTTCTTTTTGGACTGCTTTAATTGCAGCTTTGATTGCATCAGGTTCGAATGTTTCCAATTGTTTTAGTTGCGTTTTAAACGAAGCCATTACTTCCGGAACTTGTTCTCCATTTAAAACAACCATGGCTTCTTCATCATATGTTAGTTCTTCTTTAAAGAATAGGTCAGTTAGCTCAGTAATTTCTGCACCGTAACTCATTTGCTCATGGTAAAGCGCGATTACATCAGTTGCCCATTGCTTTTCCTCAGTGCTTAAGTTTTGTGGCAAACGACCCGCTTGTTGTAAATGAGGTAAAGCCAACTCCACTACTTCTTCAAGCGATAATTGTTTCACGTATTGATTGTTCATCCATGTTAATTTTGTTTTATCAAACATAGATGGTGATTTTGATAAACGAGTGACATCGAATAAACGGATAAAGTCTTCTTTCGAGAAGATTTCTTCTTCCCCTTCAGGTGACCAACCAAGTAATCCGAAGAAATTGAACATAGCTTCTGGGATATACCCTAAATCTTTATATTGAGCAACGAATTGAATAATCGATTCGTCACGTTTTGAAAGTTTTTTACGGTTTTCATTAATGATTAATGTCATATGTCCGTATTTCGGTGCTTCCCAACCAAATGCTTGGAACACCATCATTTGTTTCGGTGTATTTGATAAATGCTCTTCTCCACGGAAAACGTGTGAAATTTTCATGAAGTAATCATCTAAAACAACCGCGTAGTTATAAGTTGGAATACCGTTTGTTTTGACTAGCACCCAGTCCCCAACGTCTTTCGATTCAAACGAAACCGATCCACGAACTAAATCTTCAAATGTATACGTCACGTCAGCTGGTACACGCATACGAATGTTATATGGCATGCCTGCTTCTTCTTTTGCAGCAACTTCATCTTTAGATAAGTGACGGCATGTCCCTTTGTACATTGGAGCGGCTACGCCTTTTGCTTTTTGTGCTTCACGTTCAGCATCTAACTCCTCAGACGTACAGAAACATTTATACGCATGTCCGTTTTCAAGCATTTCATCTGCATGTTTTTTGTAGATATCTAGACGTTCCATTTGACGATATGGTGCATAAGGTCCACCGATATCAACAGATTCATCGTAGTCAATGCCTAGCCATTTTAAGTTTTCAAGTTGAGAAAGTTCGCCACCTTCAATATTGCGTTCAATGTCCGTATCTTCAATACGAACGATAAACTTTCCGCCGTGATGACGGGCAAATAAATAGTTGAATAATGCTGTACGAGCTCCACCAATATGTAGATTCCCGGTTGGACTTGGTGCGTAGCGTACGCGGACTTCTTGTGTCATGTGTGTTTCCTCCTCGGATTCGTGCTAAACTTTGTTCATTTTAACACAGTTGGTGCTTATTTTTGAATGAGTAATATCGTGGCTTGTGCCGCGATGCCTTCACCACGACCTGTAAAGCCCAGCTTTTCAGTCGTTGTTGCTTTCACATTTACTTGCGAAGGTTCAGCGTTTAGAAGTTGAGCGATACGATCTCGCATTTCATTGATATATGGTGCCATTTTAGGAGCTTGTGCAATGATTGTGCAATCAATATTTCCTAATTTATAGCCTTTTTCCTCTACGATATTCCAAATGTATTGGAGCAGCTTAGCCGAATCGGCATCCTTGAACTCTGGATCGGTATCAGGGAAGTGACGACCAATGTCCCCTTCACCAATTGCACCAAGCGCCGCATCCGTAACAGTATGTAACAATACATCGGCATCAGAATGACCGATTAACCCTTTCTCATACGGAATCGTTACCCCACCTAAAATAAGAGGTCGATTTGTTGCAAATTCATGTACATCAAAGCCTTGTCCTACTCTAAACACTTACATCTCCTCCTGTTGTCTTTTTTGTAAAATGGCTTCACCAATCAGTAAATCTTCTCGTGTCGTCATTTTCACATTATCATACGTACTTTCGACTACATGCACTTCGATGCCTAGTCGTTCAACTAGCATAGATTCATCAGTTCCAAGAAAATCGTCTTGAGCAGCTTGTTTTTGAGCATTAATTAAGATACTTGTCTGAAAAGCTTGCGGAGTTTGAATCATCCATAATTGTTCCCGATCCACTGTTTCCTCAATGACGGTATTCTTCACGCGTTTTATCGTATCTTTTACTTTCACACCAGCAATTGCCGCACCGTTTTTTTGAGCCTCTTTGGTTAACTGAGCTATTACAGACAGTTCGATAAAAGGTCGTGCTGCATCATGTACAAGTATGAGTTTGGATTCATTACCGGCAGCTTGGATACAGGCATACACACTAAGTTGACGTTCTTCACCACCGGCGGGGAGTCCTTTGACTTTCATTATATGGTACTGCTTCAACATGTCTTGTATAATCGCTCGTTCTTCCGGTTTTACCGCGAGCCAGATTCCAGTACAGTTCGCATCTTTCTCAAAAACCTCGAGAGTATGAATTAATATTGGTTTTTCCCGTAATTTGAGAAATAACTTATTATGTCCTGCATTCATCCGTTTACCACTACCTGCAGCAGGTAATACCACAATATATTCCATTGATGTCATCACCCCAAACTCATGCAAAATGGCAAGACATGGTGTCTTGCCATTTCACTTTATTTCAATACCTATTTCGTTTTAGCAAAAATCATACGTCCAGCAGATGTTTGAAGAACACTTGTAACAATGACTGTAATTGCTTGACCAATATGAGACTTACCATCTTCAACCACAATCATCGTTCCATCATCTAGATAAGCTACACCTTGATTTTGTTCTTTCCCATCTTTAATTACCACAACATGCATTTCTTCACCTGGTATCACCACCGGTTTAACTGCATTTGCGAGATCATTAATATTAAGCACAGGTACTTGATGCAACTCACACACTTTGTTTAAGTTGAAATCATTTGTAACGACCATGCCTTCCATTTTCTTCGCGAGTCTCATCAGTTTTAAATCTACCTCTTGAACATCTTCGAAATCTTCATCTGTAATGAGTACAGCCGATGCTCGTTCCTTTTGAAGTCGGTTTAAAATATCCAGACCGCGGCGTCCACGTGTTCTTTTTAACGTATCGGAAGAGTCGGCAATATGTTGAAGTTCAGTTAAGACAAACTGAGGTACTACAAGAACGCCTTCAATGAATCCTGTTGCCGAGATATCGGAAATACGACCATCGATAATAACACTCGTATCGAGTAGTTTATACGATGATTGTTGCAACGCTTGCGGATTTGTTTCATCGAATTTCTTCTTAGCAGAAACCGCTTTCCCCGCAGAAAACATTTGAACGATTTCATCACGCTTTTTGAAGCCTACTTGGAAACCAAGATAACCTAAAATAATCGTCAAAAGCACTGGCAAGACAGAATTGATTACCGGGAGTTCAATGGCGTCAACGGAAAAACTTAAAAGGAATGCCACACTTAATCCGATAACCAGACCAATCGTACCAAACAATAGGTCACCAATCGGAGCTTTCAGCAAACGGTCTTCCATCCACTTCAAAAATTCAATCAAGTAATCGGTCATCAGTAAGGCAAGAACATACAATAGAACGGCACCTATGAGAACAGACACATAGGGATTATTTAGCCACGGGTTAGAGGAAAAATTAATAAGTTCATATAATTGCGGTAATAAAAGTAACCCGAGCGTTCCGCCGATTAAAATAAATGCAATGCGAATAATCCACTTTAACACAAGCTCACCTCCTATTTTTAATTATACACGTTTTCAAATAGTTTCACCTTTATGACGTAAAGGGAAAAGTAAAGTTTCTTATTTGCCCGAAGGTAACCATTTGTGGCAAGAGAGTAAGAAATGGTGTTAGTGCATAGAATCGGCATGATTGACGGTTTATTCGCCACACTATCTACCCAGTATATTCCATAAAAAGTCGCTTGATTCAAATAAATTATGCCACGATAACCGGTATCGTGGCATGTTGGTTTCATTAGGAATTCTACAATTAAGCTTTTGGAAACGCTTCTTTTAATGCGTCATTGACACTTTCTACCCCGATCACTTGAATTCCTTTAGGAAAATCCCATCCGCCAATATTAGAAGCAGGAATAATGGCGCGTTTGAATCCCAGTTTCGCAGCTTCTTGAACTCGTTGCTCAATGCGGGAAACACGACGTACTTCTCCCGTCAATCCGACTTCCCCTATAAAGCAATCATTTGCACTTGCTGCCACGTCACGGAAACTGGAGACGATGGTCGTCAACACAGCTAAGTCAATGGCTGGCTCATCCAACTTCACGCCGCCTGCAACTTTGATATATGCATCCTGCGTTTGTAGTAGCATACCTACTCGTTTTTCCAACACGGCCATTAACAAGGAAATACGATTTTGATCAATCCCACTTGCCATTCGTTTTGGATAGTTAAAACTAGTGGGCGTAATCAACGCTTGAATCTCGACTAAAATGGGACGAGTTCCTTCCATTGAAGCTACAACACTAGATCCAGCTACCCCTTGTGAACGCTCTTGTAAAAATAATTCAGAAGGATTCAGCACTTCTTTCAAACCGTCCTGTAACATCTCAAAAATCGCAATCTCATTCGTTGAGCCAAAACGATTTTTTTGAGAACGTAAGATTCGGTATGTATGATGGCGTTCACCTTCAAAGTAAAGCACCGTGTCCACCATATGCTCGAGCAAACGGGGACCAGCTATTTGACCTTCTTTCGTTACATGCCCCACTAAAAATATCGCAATGTTTTTGGTTTTTGCGATTCTCATTAATTCGGCTGTACATTCACGCACTTGGGAAACACTCCCAGGTGCAGATGTTACTTCTGGATGATGAACAGTTTGAATCGAGTCGATGATGACAAATTTAGGCTCGACTTGATCGATTGCCTCGTTCACCAATTCCAAGTTCGTTTCCGAATAAATATAGAGCTCTGACGATGCTACGCCAAGTCGCTCTGCCCGTAGTTTTGTCTGGCGAATTGACTCTTCTCCGGACATATACAACACGCGTTGTCCTTGGTTTGCAAGTAGAGACGATACTTGCAGGAGCAACGTTGATTTTCCGATTCCTGGGTCTCCCCCAATTAAGATAAGTGAACCGGGTACTATACCACCCCCGAGCACACGATTCAATTCTGAAAGATCCGTTTTAACACGCGGTTCGTCGACTGTTTCAATTGCAGTAATAGGCGTTGCTTTTTGCGCGATTTTTTCAGAGTGTTGGAAAGTTCTGCGTGGCCCTTTTACCACCACTTCAACTTCTTCCACCATCGTATTCCATTCTCCACATCCTGGACAACGTCCCATCCATTTTGCGGATTCGTAGCCACATGAGTTACACATGAATTTCGTTTTACGTTTAGCCATAAATCCTCCTGTTATGTAGAAAAAGAGGCATTCCGAACAGTTGGCCGGAATACCCCCTCAATTTTTACTTTGTTAAACTTACTGCTTCCGTTTCTTTCAGTCGAACTACAAATTCATCATTTTCTACATCGAATACAACATTTTGACCTGTTAATACAGTACCTCTTAGTAACTCTTCAGACAAGCGATCTTCAACATGCTTTTGAAGTGCTCTACGAAGTGGGCGGGCACCATATTCCGGATCATAGCCTTCCTTCGCAATCTTCTCTTGTGCTCCTTCAGTTAACTTAAGATCGATTTCTTGCTCTTTCAGGCGCTTAGTTAATTGAGCAGTCATCAATGTTACAATTTCTTTCAAGTGTTCTTTTTCTAATGAATGGAACACAATCATTTCATCGACACGGTTTAAGAACTCCGGACGGAATGCTTTTTTCAACTCTTCCAGCATTCTACCCTTCATATCTTTATATTTTTGTTCGCCATCTTGTAAATTAAAGCCAACATATTTGTTTTTCTTCAACGCTTCAGCACCTACGTTTGAAGTCATAATCACAACGGTGTTACGGAAGTCGACAGTACGACCTTTAGAATCCGTTAAGCGACCATCTTCTAACACTTGCAATAAAATATTGAATACGTCAGGGTGAGCTTTTTCAATTTCATCTAACAAAATGACCGAGTACGGTTTACGACGTACTTTTTCCGTCAATTGCCCGCCTTCTTCATGTCCTACATATCCAGGAGGAGAACCAACTAGTCGTGATGTCGAGTGTTTTTCCATATACTCAGACATATCAACTCGGATCATTGCATCTTCATCACCAAACATGCTTTCCGCAAGCGCACGAGCAAGTTCAGTTTTACCGACACCTGTAGGTCCTAAGAAAATAAATGAACCAATTGGACGTTTTGGATCTTTTAGTCCAGCTCGAGCTCGTCGTACAGCACGGGAAATAGCTGTCACAGCTTCCGCTTGACCAATAACACGTTTGTGCAACGTGTCTTCTAATTTCAACAATTTGTCAGACTCGGTTTGCGCAAGTTTCGAAACCGGAATCCCCGTCCACATGGATACGACAGCTGCGATATCTTCGACTGTAACTTCAGATTCCGCTTTTCCTTGCTCTTCTTTCCATGCTTTTTTCGTTTTTTCAAGTTCTTCTTTTAGTTTTTGTTCTTTATCACGGAAAGATGCCGCTTTTTCAAATTCTTGGCTTTGTACAGCCGCATTTTTCTCAGAACGAATCGCTTCTAAACGAGTTTCTAATTCCTTTAAGTTCGGTGGTGTTGTATATGAACGCAGGCGAACTTTTGATCCCGCTTCATCAATTAAATCAATTGCTTTATCCGGTAGGAAACGGTCGGAAATATATCGATCAGACATTTTTGCTGCCGCTTCTACAGCCGCGTCCGTGATTTTCACACGGTGATGCGCTTCATAACGATCACGTAGCCCATAAATAATTTGAATGGATTCTTCAACAGACGGCTCATTAACTTGGATTGGTTGGAATCGACGTTCTAAAGCCGCATCTTTTTCAATGTATTTTCGATACTCATCAAGTGTCGTTGCGCCGATGCATTGAAGTTCCCCACGTGCAAGAGATGGTTTTAAAATATTCGATGCATCGATTGCACCTTCTGCACCGCCTGCGCCAATCAACGTATGAAGTTCATCGATGAAAAGAATGACGTTCCCGGCTTGACGAATTTCATCCATCACTTTCTTTAAGCGATCTTCAAATTCACCACGGTATTTCGTTCCAGCTACGACAGTACCCATATCCAAGGTCATCACGCGTTTGTCACGTAGAATTTCAGGCACTTCATTAGACACAATTTGTTGGGCTAAGCCTTCA
>Ga0209013_10003581_pt1 | contig 13771 bp, 10 predicted proteins | sample Cruoilmetagenom2_FD_187291 | JGI IMG/M metagenome (GOLD analysis project Ga0209013, IMG submission 187291) | Oil polluted marine microbial communities from Coal Oil Point, Santa Barbara, California, USA - Sample 2 (SPAdes) (version 2) | ecosystem: Environmental > Aquatic > Marine > Oil seeps ... | reverse complement strand
TTCGATGGCGCCATCAACCAATGCTACGATTTCGCTTCCCTTGGGGAAGATGAAACCGAGGAAATCACTGGACATGGAGGGACCCACCAATTTCAGTGCCTCAGCATTCTCACCGAGATAGCCCTGTCCTGCGACCTCATCGATGATCACAGCGTCAATATCACCGGCGATCAAAGCCTGAACAGCAAAGGGGAACTGCTCAAAAGCTTGAATGCGATCCTCAGGCAGATAGGTAACAGCTGTTTCGTAGTTGGTAGTTCCGGTCTGGGTTCCCAGTTTCAGATCCGTATCAGCAACGATCTCTTCAATGGTCTCAAAACGATCTTCATCGATTCTGACCAAGAGGCGCTGCTCAAGGGCAATATAACCTACCGAGAAGTCCACGATTTCGGCGCGATCATCGGTGATTGTGATGCCATCGCCGGCGGCGTCAAACTGTCCATCGGCAACAGCCTGGATCATACCTTCCCAGGCAGCTTCGACATAAACCGGGGTGCAGTCGATCAATTCGCAGATTGCATCCCAAACATCATAGTCCCAACCAGTTCCTTCACCGGTATCCGGGTCAATATAGTTGAAAGGCAGATATGCATTTTCAACGGCAATTGTTACTTCCCGGCCACCAAGATCAGTCAGGGGACCTTCTGGTTCATCTACAACTACCACTGCAGGTTCTTCTTTGGGAGCGCAAGCGCCAAGAAGAACCCCGGTAATAAGTAGAAATACCAATAGAACAGATAGTTTCTTCATACTAATTCCTCCTTAGGATAAATGGATGGGTCTGGTACATATTTTATTATAAACTAATTTTTAGTGCTTTGTATTTTTTCCTCCTTAGGTTGCTCTGGAAATAAAAAATCCCCGGATTAGACCGGGGATGATTTATTCATAAATGACGGGTTTTTGTACGCACAAAACCGTCTCCGGTCAGGGGAGGTTTTTCATACGCATATGAGGTTTGTGCATCCCATAAATAGACATAGGATGTATCCTAGCATTCCTGGGTTCACATGTCAAGAAAATTTTTCCCGTAAATACTCAACTACTTTTTTGTCAATCAAATTTTTATCACCGTTCCAGCGCTCTTCAAGATTTTCTTCTCCAATGAGAGCTTTTAATGCCGAGACAGTATCCTCAGTAATCAAACCGGAGATCTCGCCCTTGAAGTGGCCGGTTTTTTTCATAATTGTCTGCAGTTCCCGGCCAACGCCGGGGAGGGAGATCAGATCCTCTGGATCTACTTGACCAAAATATAGATGATGGCTTTCGGTTAGTTGTTTTAATTTTTGGATCGGATAAGGATGATCATCTACTCGTAAGTCGAGGTACCGATCATTATCACCTCCGTACCCTCCCCCTTCCCTGACTACCAGTAGGCCAGCTGCCTGACGACCTCTTTTATCCCCACCAGCTTCCTGTCCTGCTTCCAGGGCGGCTACCAACCAGTCTGCCAGTTCACCATATCCCTGTCGGGCTTTTTCAAATCTCTCGGCCATGGCCTCAACAGTACCGGGGATCAGAATATTTCCCTGGCAAGCATAACCTTCTCCTACTACATGTCCAGCCCATTCATGGCATTTTTTACCAGTGAAAGAGGCAGCGTTTCCAGCTTTATCAACAACTCCTACCTGCCGCTGTTCCATATTTTCATCGTTCTTAATTAACAGCTGGACAGTATCTTCAGCCGTATGACCCTCCTCCATCAGATCCAACCCCCGATAACCATACGATACATTTGCGTAAGATTGGGTGGCAACAGCTCCGGCATTTGACCTGGCCCAGGATACAACAGCTGCAGCCGCTAAAAACTTAGATTGGACAGCAACTCCCCACTCGTGTTTTTTGGGGTCGTATGCAACAATGGAAAAAGTATGAATAAGTTTGTCCACGGCAGTATAACTCCCCTGAAAGATAGGATTAATTCAGAACTTTAAAATAAGCTTTACAGGTGGATCCTTCTTTTTCAATCCCGGGTGTGATCAACTCAAGCATATCTTTTTGAGCGATCATATTAATTAAGGCTTCCAGCAGACTCGGGATTGGGCATAAAGTCCCTTTCACTGCTGCCCCACCTACGCCTTTGGGACATATGCGGCACGTATTCCCCTCTATCAACAATACAACCTTGTTATCACCTGCCTCTTGCAGGTCATATTCGCCAACCATGGTAAGGATTTTATTCACATACATGATCAGGTTCTTAATGATTTCTATCTTCGTATCACCTGGGACCGCATTCATGTCTGGAAGAATTTCTTTCGCATCAAGATACGAATAGAGATAATCAGCCGCCCTTTTGGAAACGATGTTAATTGATCCCTGGTTAAGCATTCCCAATTCACCTAACCCGGCAAAGAAAGAAGCAAAGAATGAATGATAAGGATTCAGATCCCTTTCAATCACAATTTTTTTAATATCTGCCATCCTGACCTCCTTGAAGCTTCAAACTGGAATAATTACTAAAGGATTTCACTCAATTTTTCAATGCATTTTTTACACTCATAGAATAACATGCCAAGGCGGACTTCTTTCTCAACCAGAGCTACTAAAATTGCATATTCACCTATGCTTCGAATGAGTATATATCCATTTGTTCCCTCAACAAGGACGCGGGTCATCTCCCCCCGATCCAATTCATCACCACTACGTGAACTTATAGAAAGAATAGCCGCTCCCATCGCTCCAATTCGATCTTCTTCAACATCTTTTGGGAGTCGGGAAGCGATCACTAATCCATCAGTACTGACAACAGCAGTTGCCTGGACATGAGGTACGCTCCGTTCGAAATCATTTAAGATCGCATCCAATTGGGCAGAAATTGTTGGAACCATGAGAGCACTCCAGGTATGAATAAGACAAAAATAACATTGAAGAGGAACCCCTCTCCCCTACCAATTATAAACCTAACTCCGCTTGTTAATCTTCAAAAATTATTATATTGAATGTTAACCATGCCTATTAAATAAACTGAGATTGAATTTGGAGTTCAATCTCAGTTTGAGCATTATGTTATGCCTTGTACTATCAGGGATCGTAAAGATTCAGGAATCAATGACTTCATCAACTTCATCCAGTTTAAGGCTGAGTACCTGGCTGGATGAATCTGAAGACATTATGATACCGTAAATAATATCTGCGACCTGGACAGTATTCCTGTTATGGGTGATTACAATAAACTGGGTCTCTGAACTCAACTCCCGGACAAGCTTTCTGAATCTGGCCACATTGGATTCATCCAACATGGCGTCCACTTCATCCAGAACACAGAAAGGCGTTGGTGAAATTCTCAATAATGAGAAGATCAAAGCTGTTGCGATCAAACTTCGTTCACCGCCTGAAAGGAGCGACAAACCTTGAGTTCTTCTTCCCGGCAAACGGACATTAATATCTACACCAGATCCCGTTAAATCATCCGGGTCTGAAAGGATCAACTGACCTTTTCCCCCACCAAATAATTGGCTGAAAATATCCTTAAACTCAATAGCAACGGCATCGAAAGTCTTTCTGAACTCGCGTTCCATGAGGACATCCAGCTCAGCAATCACTTCTTTTAGGTCTGCCTCAGCTTTTCTCAGATCTGACAGCTGTTCAGTCAGAAAATCATGGCGTTCATTAACTTCCCGGTATTCATGTTGGGCTTCAGGATTGATAGCGCCCAACCGTCTTAACTGCGCCCTTTGTTCACGAATAGTCCCACCCAGGTCCTTTGGGATCTCCTTTACAACCGGAAGTTTTTGGACATAACCTTCCAGGGGCAGCGGGGTTGGACCTGAGATATCTTTGTTGTAATCCAGCTCCACTAAGCCAATATCTTCTTTGATCCGTTCCTGGATCGATTCCAGTTTCTCCCTATTTCTAGTGAAATTGATATCAGACTGGGCATAAGAACGCTCAGATTGGTTCAAAATCCGTCTGGCATCGGCTTCTTTATTCTGCAGTTCGCGCTGGTCTTCTTCATCCTTGCCCAACTCAAAGTCTGTTTCATCAATCAACTTGGTCAGTTCACTGATCTCCTTCTGAATTGTTTTCTCTCCGTCCTCCAGAAATTGGGATTCGTCAGCAAGATCCTTAATTTGTTTCTTGTATTCCTGGCTCAATTTCGAATTCGTTTTGAGTCGATTATCAGCGTCCGTCCAGGCTTTTTCTCTTTCATTTACTCGTTGATTTACATCCTGCAGCGCTCTTTCAGCGACCGCCACCTGAGTTTCCCAATGAGCAAGCTGTTCCCGTTCTTCATCCAAAGCAAATCCACGTAAAATACTGCTGGATTGTGAAGCTCGTTCCTGAGACAGGGAAATATCTGTCTGGATCTTTTCCAGATCCCCCTTCAATTGAACGGCATCTTTTTCAGCTTCCGTTATCTCGCTTAACAGCAACTGATGCTGAGCTGATTCCCATTCGATCTGCCGATCAGCTTCAATCTTGTTATGGGAACTCTGGCGAAATTTTTCATCTATCGCATCGACAGTTTGTCTGGCTTTCGCTAGTTTTTCCTTGAGGCTGCTTTCCTGTTCAGAAAACTCGGAAAGCTTATTATCTACCTGGTTCAGGCTGTCTTCCAATTTCGATGTTTCCTGGCCTGCTGATTTAATTTTTTCCTGCCAGCTTTTTCGCTGCCGGGACCGGCTCAGCACACCCGCTTGACCTTCATTACCAGCCACAATTTCCCCGGTCGTATGGAAAACCTCTCCCTTCAGCGTAACGGCTTTTGTACCGGGCAGCTGATCACGAAGCACCCGATTTAGATCCTTTTTATCTTTTAAAACGAAAACACGGCCCAGCAGCAGTTCGATCGCGGGGCGATATTTGGGCGGAGACTGAACCAAATCTGCCGCAATGCCGATTAATCCCGGGATATTATTGCTCAATTTAGGACGATCAATAGCTACCAGCCTGTTTAACGGCAGCAAAACACCTTTAGTCGTTTCCTTAAGCAGGAGTTCGAGGGCTTTATCGGATGCTTTATCCTCTTCGAGGATAACTGCATCCAGAAAATCCCCCAGAGCTGCAGCAATAGGTTTTTCATATTCTTCTGGAACTTCCAAGAAATTACTGATCGTTCCCAGCGCTCCGGGAAGTTTCCCCTTCCGGGATTCGGTCAATAACAATTTGGCGCCTTCCGCATATCCTGCAAGTTTCTGTTCGGATTGTTGAAGCACCAGCAATTCAGCCGTTAACTGGCTGTATTCGGTTTTCTTTTGAGAAAGCTGAGCATACAGATCCTGGCGGATCTTTTCCCCTTCTTCTTTTTCAACAAGGATTTGATCCAATTCTGTTTCGATCTCTGTTTTCGCGGCACTGTCCCGGTCATATTCTCCTTTGATCTTTAAGAACTGCTTATGGATATTCTCAAAGCTGTCGCTGGCTTCCTTGACCTTCTTCTCCGCAGATTGAACACGCTCATTCTTCTTATCAATCTGGTCTGTTCGGTCAACCAACTGGGATCGAAGCCTTATCTGCTGATTTGTGAACTCATTCAAATCATTCTGGGCATCAGTCGCTTCCTTTTCAATTGCGCCCATCTGAGACCGTTTATCATCCAGGGCTTTTTTCGCCTGATCTGCTCTGCGCTGGAATTCAGCCAGGTTTTCCTGATCTGTCGTCAAATCACCCCGGGAATGATCAAGCCGCTCATGGGTGAGGACCGTCTGTTCTTCCAGGCGAACACATTCAGTTTCCAGATCCTGGATCCTTTTTTCGAGCGAGCGGATCCTCTCCTCAATAACTGCCCGTTCCCGGCTGATATTCTCTTTTTGACTGTGATGTTCTGAGAGTTCTCTATGCCAGGTATTCAAACGAGAACGCTGGCTCTGCACACGAGCCTGATTTTCAGATAGGTCCCGGTCAAAATCTGCCTGGTTCTTGCGGGCTTGTTCTAATTCCAACTTGTACTTGGTTTCCTGTTTTTTTGCCTGGTTCAGATCACTTTGAACTCTGGCCCAATGATAGCCGTACCATTCCTGCAGCAATACTCTCAGATCAGCTTTTACCTGGTCATACTGTTCCGCACGAACTGCCTGGCGCTGCAAACTTTTCAATCGAGGTTTTAGTTCCGAGAGAATATCCTCAACACGATCAAGATTGCGGTGGGTCTTCTCCAGCCGCCTTTCAGCGTCAGCCTTTCTTGATCGATATAATCCAATACCAGCAGCCTCTTCAAAAAGCATGCGCCGTTCTTCGGCTTTCAGGGAAAGGGCTGCATCCACCAAGCCCTGGCCAATAATAGTATAGGTCCTATCTGCCAGACCTGATTTCCCCAGGAGCTCATACACATCTCTCAACAGCACTTGTTGACCATTCAGGAGATATTCGTTCTTGCCATCACGGAACGCGCGACGAGTAATTGAAACTTCAGAAAAATCTATCGGAAGCCAACCATCGCTGTTATCAAATGTGATCGTAGCTGCTGCCATACCTGCTCTGGGTCGCTGTTCTGAACCAGAGAAGATCATATCCATTGTTTTTTTCCCCCGCAGCAGTTTATAGGATTGTTCGCCAAGCACCCAGCGTACCGCATCAGCAATATTGGATTTTCCAGATCCATTTGGTCCCACAATAACTGTGATTTCATCCGCGAACTCAAAATTAGTTTTGGTCGCGAATGTCTTAAATCCATTCAGTTCAATCGATTTTAATCTCATGAAATCTTAGTTACCTTTTTTCTTTTGATTGTTCAATTGTGATATTTTACCCAGTGCTTCTTGGGCTGCCAATTTTGATGCTTCGCGTTTGCTGTTGCCAATTCCATTACCTGACACTATCCCGCTTACACTGACATTTACCTCAAAGACTTTTTCATGGTCTGGGCCGGATTCCCTGATGGTTTTGTACACTGGAGATTCCTGAGATCTGGCCTGGGCCCATTCCTGCAGCAAGCTTTTGGGATCTCGATGATGGCCGTTTACCAGGATCTTTTCTATTGCCTCTTGAATATAAGGATCAAAGAAGTCTTCTACAGCTTTTACTCCCCGATCAAGATATATACCTCCGACCAGTGCTTCAAACCCAGCGCAAAGTAAGGCTCGCCGGGATCTACCTCCGGAGATGATCTCACCCTGTCCAAGGCGCATTGCTCTTCCCAGATCAAGTTTTCTGGCAAATTCAGCCAGCTGTTCTGTTCTGACTAAAGCAGTCCTCACCAGGGTTAAATCCCCTTCTGTCATTTCTGGATATCGATTATAAAGCCAGGCACCTACTATAAAATCCAATACAGCATCACCCAGGAATTCCAAGCGTTCATTATCTTCCAATGCGTCTTGATTTTCATTGATATAGGATCGATGCGTTAAGACACGCGTTAACAACGCAATGTTCTTAAAACCAAGTCCAACTCTTTGATTAAATTCCAGGGGGGTTTCGATAAGTTCCTGACCCTTCACCTGATCCATATTATTCTCCTCAGAACTCAGGGTCAGCCAAACTCCTCAGAGCATTGTTAAGAATTTCGCTGTCCATCAGTTCCATTTCTTTTTTAGTAGTGGTAAGGATTTATTATACCCAATGGCGCAGGATAGGCAACGGTTCAACCATTTTTCAACCCATGTCCGGTGATGATGCAAACTATTGGTTCGGGTATCAATTCGTGGATTTGCTCCAATCCGCTCCATACCAATGCTGATGTCATTTCTACATAGAAACCAAGACCTGCCAGCTGGGTCTGAGCTTTTAGAATATCGGATTCCTCTACAGCCAGGATCGATCCTCCACTGCGGCGTACAGCAGCCAGGACCTCCTTGCCATGAAAGGGGTCTGAAATTCCTACGCCTGCAGCCAAAGTTATCCCTTCAGGCACGGGACTGATTTCTGGACTATCAGTTTGAAAAGCTTCATATAAAGGAGCACAAACCGCCGCCTGGACGCCAATCAAGGCGGGAATTTGGGAGATCAATCCCGCTTCCAGTAAACCCTCAAATCCGAGTGCGATTCCGAGCAGTAGACTTCCATGGCCCACTGGTAAGATCACAGTACCCGGAGCGACGCCGATATCTTCAAATAACTCATAGGCGATGCTCGCAATACCTGCGGTTCCCTGTGGTAAATAGGCATGGGATGCATATACTGCCCCTGATCTAACCTCTTTCAGGACTGCATCTGCAGCATTGGATCTTTTACCGGGAATTGGGATAACTTCTGAACCGTAGCTTTCGATCTGCCGTCTTTTGGGACCTGATGCGGAAGCTGGAATAAATACCTTTCCTCGAATACCAGCCCGTGCGGCATAAGCCGCAAAAGAAGCTCCTGCATTTCCCGATGAATCTTCAACTGCCTCCCATATGCCAGCTACCTTTAACCAGCTCATCAAGACAGCTGTGCCCCGGTCTTTGAATGAACCTGTTGGGTTTTGGCTCTCCATTTTGAAACCGATCTTCTTATCATGAACCGTACTCCATACAAGAGGAGTATTCCCCTCTCCCAAACTGATCACGGGGGCATCATCAGGGAGGGAAAATCCCATTCTATAACGCCAAATTCCAGGAAGATCCGGTGATAATTTTTCAGGTTCAAATTCAAGTTCCGAGGAAAAACCAAACAAACCTCCGCAATCTGGGCAGCGGTGGGGAAATCGATCAATAGGAAAAGGCTTATGACAAGCCCGGCATTGGATCATGGGAATCTCTGTTTAATTATTATTGGCTATGCGCAAATATTAGTCGATCTAACCGCCACTGACATGAGGAAAAAACGCTATCTCTGCTCGGTCAGGTAAGATCGTTTCGTCTCCTGAGAAAACCTGGTTCACAGAACTGAACATATTGCGTACTGTGGGGGCGGCATCAGGATATAAATCTATCAGAACTAATTTCAGATCATTAACAGAAGAACCAGCAGGAAGCTTTAGTTCCAGCTGTTTTTTTCCAATCCGTGCCCGTATTGTGGAAAATAAGAAGATCTTTACAATAATCATCCACCTGCACCTCTAATGAACATCCCGCAACCAGGGATTCAAGGATAACTCTCTGGAGAAATTATACCGTACTCAACCTCTGAGCCAAAGAGACAGGCCCCGAATTGAAAAATACCCCCGTGATATAATGCAATCGATGGAAAATAACCTTGAGAAATGGAAAATCGGTCTTTCCAAGACCCGAAAATCGACCTTTGGAAAGATAGCGGCTTTTTTGGGTGCCAGCGAGATCACTCAAGATACCTGGGATGAACTGGAAGATCTTTTTATTCAATCGGATCTTGGAGCACAAACCAGCCTGGAGATAATTGATCAGTTAAAAACCCGCAGCGAGAATGCCGGTATCATCCATTCGGAGGAACTGAGCGGATTGATAAAAAACGAACTTACTTCCCGGTTGATCACTCCTCCGGAGCACCAAATCAAGGAAAAACCACAGGTCATCTTGATCGCAGGAGTGAATGGATCAGGAAAAACAACAACGATCGCGAAATTGGGTAAATATTATCAAGATCAGGGATACAAAATTCAGTTTATCGCCGCTGATACTTACAGGGCTGCAGCTGTGGAACAACTGCAGATCTGGGGCGAAAGGCTGAATATACCTGTCACCGCAGGTCAGCAAAATGGGGATCCCGGGGCAGTTGTTTATGATGGCATTCAATCTGCCATATCCAGGGAAAAGGACCTGGTATTGATCGATACTGCTGGCAGACTGCACACAAGCTCTAACCTGATGGAAGAGCTGAAAAAGGTACACCGAGTAGCCGGAAAGGCACTGCCAACAGCACCCCATCACAGCTGGTTGGTAATGGACGCCACAACCGGCCAGAATGCCCTGTACCAGGCTGAATCCTTCCACGAGGCAATTCACCTTGATGGCATCATCCTGGTCAAGTTGGATTCGTCAGCCAAAGGCGGAATGGCATTTGCAATCCAGAACAAACTGGGATTACCCATTCTTTTCGCAGGGTTGGGTGAAGACCCGGAAGACCTGGTTCCGTTTGACCCTGGATCATTTGTAGAAAGTATCGTAAATTAGGAACAGGAAAAATATGCAGCAAAAATTGAAACGCTATCAAAAGGAATTTGATTTTTCTTACTGCCTGGGTGTGTACCCTACGCTGGAATTGATCAATACCCGACCTGAATCTATTCAGGCGGTCTTGCTGCATTCCAAAGGATCATTTAACCAGGGAATTGAAAAGATCCGTCTCCTGGCCGGTAACCTGAAAATCGAGATCATAGAAAACGACCGCCTGGTCGAAAAACTGGCTCTACGGGGCAATACTTATGCGATCGGCGTATTTAAAAAGTTTCGCTCGGAGTTAGATCCCAACCAGAACCACCTGGTGCTGGTCAATCCATCCAGTATGGGAAATTTGGGTACGATAATGCGCTCAATGATTGGTTTTGGCCTCAAAGACCTGGCCCTGATCGAACCAACCGCAGACCCCTTTGACCCCAAGGTGATCAGAGCTTCGATGGGAGCAGTTTTCCATTTACGATTCCAGAAATTTCGATCATTCACGGATTATTGGGGCGTCCAGACAAAACATGCCATTTACCCATTTATGACCGATGGCGAAATTGCTCTTCCGAAAGTCAGTTTCAGCACACCTGCTGCTCTGGTATTCGGTGGAGAAGCACCTGGTCTTGGAGAGGAGTATCATCAATTCGGAACAAGTATCAATATCCCACAGGCAGATGCTGTGGATTCGCTGAATCTAGCGCAATCAGTTGGAATAGCCCTCTACCAATTCTGGGTGGAACAAAACCTTTAAACTGCTTTAGACATCCCAAGCCGGAGATCAGAAAACGGAGTACAGTCATGGAATCCTTAACCAGCATCCTTTTAGAAAGCCAGAAGAAGATCCAAAATTTACTGGAGCGTCTTTGACGTAGCTGGGAAACAAACCCTTCTGGACAACCTGAGAAAGGAATCTCAGGCAACTAACTTGTGGGATAACCAGAATCGGGCCAAAAAAGTGATGAAAACCCTGGCAAACCTGGAAGGGGAATTAAAAAGCTGGGCAATCCTTGAAGAACGACTTAGGGATGCCATGGAATTAACAGAAATGGGGGATGAAAGCCTTGAGAATGATCTCCAAAAAGAAGTCTTAGCGCTCCAGGAAGAAATAGAAAAGAGAGAATTTGATGCCATGCTCTCAGGAGAATATGATCGGGGAGATGCCCTGCTCGCAATCCATGCCGGTGCAGGGGGTAACGATGCCCAGGATTGGGCGGAAATGCTGCAGCGTATGTACCTCCGCTGGGGAGAAAAAAGAGGTTTTAAGACAGAGACCCTTGATCTGACCCCTGGTGAAGAAGCCGGAATAAAAAGCACGACTATTTCAGTGAGCGGTTTATATGCCTATGGCTACCTGCGTTCAGAGAAAGGTGTTCACCGCCTGGTAAGGATCTCTCCTTTCGACTCCTCCAATCGCAGGCATACATCCTTTGTGCTGGTGGAAATATTACCGCAGGTCGATGATGATAATGATATAAATCTCAATCCCACTGACCTGAGGATCGATACTTTCCGTTCAGGGGGAGCCGGCGGACAGAGTGTCCAGAAAAACGATACCGCTGTCCGTATCACTCACCTGCCAACCGGAATTGTAGCCAGCTGTCAGAATGAACGCTCTCAGACCCAAAACCGGGAGATGGCATTAAAAGTGCTGAAAGGCCGGCTGGTTGCGTTAAAACAACAAGAGAGAAAAGGAAAAATCGAAGAACTCCGGGGGGAATACCAAAAAGCAGAATGGGGCAGCCAGATCCGTTCTTATGTACTGCATCCCTATCAAATGGTTAAAGACCACCGCACTGATTTTGAAGTGGGCAATACCGAAGCTGTCCTTAACGGAGATCTGGACCCCTTTATTGAAAATTATCTGCGAATGACGCTGGGTGAGAAAGATTCATAACTACCCCAGCTGGTGAAGTGTTTTAGATAACAGCGCAGGATCAATATTCCTTTTATTTGAGATTCCTATCTACACGTCAGAAGGAGGACCCCAATGGCGAAAAAGATCGGGAAGGTCCTTATTGGCACAATCATTGTTCTGGTTTTCCTGGCAGGTATCACAGCCCTTATCGCTCCTCCCTTAATCCGCAGAACAGCGAAGAAATCTTTTCCCGTAGTTGATGGAGAGATCCAAATCTCTGGACTGGACGGCCCGGTCCGGATCTACCGGGACGGCTACGGAATTCCCCATATTTATGCAAGCACCCACCATGACCTATTTTTCAGCCAGGGTTATGTTCATGCCCAGGATAGGTTCTGGCAAATGGATTTTTGGCGACACATGGGTGCAGGCAGACTGGCTGAACTTGTCGGAAAACCCATGCTGGAAACAGATAAGTTCTTGAGAACCTTGGGGTGGGAAAGAGTTGCCCAGCAGGAACTGGAATTGCTTGGCCCCGATGAGAAGGCTGTTCTGGATGCCTATTCTGCTGGAGTGAATGCCTATATATCTGAGATAACAGGAACAGATTTAAGCCTGGAATATCTATTCCTTGGCATATTAAATTCCGAATATGCACCTCCGCCCTGGACCTCCCTGAACAGTTTGACCTGGGGGAAAGCCATGGCCTGGGATTTACGCGGCAACCTGGACTCAGAGATCGACCGGGCAAAGCTGCTGAAAACCCTACCGCGCAACCAGGTTGAGTTCATTTATCCCCCCTACCCGGCAGATCATCCATATATCGTAACCGAGCCTTCTAGCGAAAAAGAATCTGATCAGCAGGGATCCGTTCCAACTGATACTGATCTCTCATATCTGACTGAATCCATCTGGCTAGAAGTTACCGAATCAATGGATAATATCAAGAGCAATGTGGCAGTTCTGGACCGGATCACCGGAGGAGGTTTCGAGGGAATCGGTTCCAACAGCTGGGCTGTGCATGGAGATCTGACCGATACCGGGAAACCATATCTTGTGAATGATCCTCACCTGGGTTCCCAAATGCCATCGATCTGGTATGAAGTTGGCCTGCACTGCCAGGAAAAGACCGAGGAATGCCAGCTGGATGTGACTGGGTTCTCTTTTGCCGGCGTACCTGGTGTTGTTATCGGCCATAACGATCATATTGCCTGGGGCCTGACCAATGTGGGCCCGGATGTAATGGACCTTTATATAGAAAAGACCAATCCTGAACACCCTACTCAATATCTGACATCTGATGGTTGGGCAGAAATGGAATCAATCGTGGAAGTGATCCAGATTGCCGGGAGTGATCCGATAGAACACCAGGTCTACCTGACAAATCACGGGCCGATCATCGGATCCGAATATGGTTTGGATGATTTTGATCAAACAACAGGGTTGGCCATCCCTGAAAATTATGCCCTGGCTTTAAAATGGACCGCCCTCGAACCCACCTGTATATTCTGTGCTATATGGGATATCAACCTGGCTAAGAACTGGGAAGAGTTCCGTCAGGCTGCTGCCTATTTTATGGTGCCATCGCAGAACTTGATCTATGCTGACATTGAGGGCAATATCGGCTACCAAATGCCCGGCAATATCCCTATCCGTGTAGAAGGACATGATGGTATGCTCCCGGTGCCCGGCTGGAATGGAGATTATGATTGGCAGGGTTATATTCCCTTTGAGGAACTGCCGAATTCTTTCAACCCTCCCTCAGGCTATATTGTCACAGCCAATAACGCTGTGGTGGGGTCTGGTTATCCTTATCTGATCTCAGAAGAATGGAACCGGGGCTTTCGAGCCCAACGCATTGTCGATATGCTGGAAGAAGCCCCTAAACCGATTAACATCTCAACATTGAAGGCCATGCAGGGAGATAATTTTGACCAGATCGCTCCCGTGCTTGTGCCGGAGATCCTAAAACTGAATT
>Ga0209013_10003579_pt1 | contig 13781 bp, 8 predicted proteins | sample Cruoilmetagenom2_FD_187291 | JGI IMG/M metagenome (GOLD analysis project Ga0209013, IMG submission 187291) | Oil polluted marine microbial communities from Coal Oil Point, Santa Barbara, California, USA - Sample 2 (SPAdes) (version 2) | ecosystem: Environmental > Aquatic > Marine > Oil seeps ... | reverse complement strand
CTTCATTTTCACCCCGTTGTTGCCTGGCCGCAGCTTGCAAATGGCTAACCAGCCTGTGGCTCATTTCCGCAGCCGCTTTGCGTGTAAAGGTGATCGCGACCACTTCTTCAGGGTTTTCAACATGTGCTAACAAGCCCAGCATACGTTGGGTCAGGAGCTCGGTTTTACCGGAGCCGGCCGGGGCCTGGACAATGTAGGAGTGGTGTAAGTCACGCCCCCGTTCCCGTTGTTGCCAATCAGAAGGATGGTTCATGTCGAAACCTCCTGCTGTTCGTTTTTTTGCTCAGTTTGCTGGCGTTGCACCAACTCACCCACGCGACAAAGTGACTGAAGCTCGCAATAACTTTTATCACAGGTTCTCTGGCCGGTTTTAGGATCAGTTTTTGGGTCAACGGCGGCTTCGCCGGCCAGGAAATCTGCCATTAAGTGGTGTAAGACCTGGCGCCAGGTTTCAATGGTTTTCGGCATTTCATAACCGGCATCAATAAGGTATTGATTTGCTTTAGTCGCTTTTGGCGGCAAGCCGGGCAACAGCCCACCTTGTTGAACCACGCCTTTATACAGGCAACCATCATCACGAATGATACCAAACACCACTGCTGCCGGCGTTTTCTCAGCGCTGATGGCATAGAGTGGTAGTTGGGGGTTTTCAGGCCGGTCGCCAAACCACTTCTTCGGTTCTTCTTTGCCGGTTTTATAGTCGATAATAATCTCTTCACCGGATGGCAGCCTGTCAACCCGGTCTATGATCAACCGAACGGTTTGGCCTTCTATTTCAGGCAGGATTTCTTTTTCAAAACCTACAACTTCGAAGGTATCGCGGTCTTTATCAAGCTCCAGGTAATCCATCACATGACGGTAAACACGCTCGGCCTCCACGCCGCGAAAAGCGGGGCGTTGTTTCAGTCCCCGTTCCTCGGTGGTCACAAAATCCACGTGTTTACGAACCCGCTTGCCCAGGCTTTCTTCATCCAGGGCCAACAAAGCTGCCTGGGTTTTGGTTTCTATCCAGAAATGTTCCAGCACGCTGTGCACCAGGCTACCGTGCAGCATCGCGCTGATGCCATCGGCCGGTGTCTCCAGGCCATCGGCACCCAAACGATTGCTGGCAAAGGCGCGGAAGGGGCAAAGCGCCTGGTGTTTAAGGATGGAGCTGCCACCCCTTGCTGTTCCGTGTGTAAGTTTGCCCGGCATCAACAATGGATCAAGCCGCGGATGTTCGGCGTTGGCAACGGTGGTCCGCCAATCGTCTTCTTGCCAGGCAGGCAGGTCTTCTTCAGTTATGAGAGTAGCGCTGTTGAGCAGTGGGCTGGGTAGCACGCCTTCACCATCAATCTGTCCCGGGTAGCTGAAAATACAATCCGGGGCTGTCTCCAGCAGTCGTTTTGTGATGGTACGCGCCACTTCCAGTTCGCGCTGGGGACTGGAGTTAGGAGTCTGCGCCGCCCGTTGTAGCTTGCCGGGAATAAATGGATTGGGCCTGGCGCTGGGTGGCCAGTTATCGTTGTGCAGGCCCAGCACCCACAGGTGGTCAAAGCGTAAGCCGCTGACCTCGTACAATCCCAGTACCTGGATGGACGCGGGGGCAGTGCTGGGCTGAAAAATCTTTTCCCGGCATATCTGTTTTAGCTGGTTGATGGCTGCTTTACGTCCAAGTTTGATCGTGGTGGCATCCAGCGATGCTAGTTCACGTAAACCGTCTCGCCAGGCTTGCAAGGTTTGCCAGTTTTGCCCGTGTTCTTCTGCTTGTACCTCGGCTGGCGTTTCCTTTCCGGATTCTTCCGCCAGCGGCCAGCCCAGGCTCACCAGTAATTGATCAAAGGTTTCAGCCCAGGCAGATGGCGAGCGCTGTCCCTGGCTTTCCCCGTCAAAGCGGGTCAGCTTATTGAGGATTGTGCTCAGTTCCGGGCTATTCCAGGCCTGGGGTTGGTGTTGATCTTCCGGTAATTCGTTGTGCTGGCGGTCATGAGTTTTAATTTCAGCTGCGCGGTAACGCACTTCGCGCAGTTTTAGCTGACGTGGATATTTATCCCGCAGACACTTTTCCAGGAGTGCCCGGTTATTTCGCTCAGTGACGGCACCACGCAGCCAGGGGCTTCTTAAAACACGGCCAATATCCTGGATGTCGATACGGTCATCCAGCAACTTCAACAGGTCGAACGCTGTTTCGATCATCGGTACACGTGCAAGAGCTACGCCCATGGATATATTCCAGGGCTTTGGTTGTTGTCCGCCGGTTTTATTGCCAGGTATCAGGACTTCTTCAAGTTGTCGTTCAACTTCCCGCCGTCGTGCCTGTAAATCGGGCACCACGATGGCGATGCTGGATTCCGGTTCTTTTTCAAACCAATAACGCACCCAACGAGCCATCTGTTCAAGCTCGTTTTTGCTGTCCTTGCTTTGCCAGGCTACGGTTTCATCTTGCCGGGGCGAAATGGTCAGGTGGTTGACCGGATTGCCATTTTCAACCAGTGCTGACAACAGGTTTGCCTGGCCAGGGTTAAATTCATCAAAACCAAGTAAGTCAACGGCTTGAGGGTGTGACAGCAGCTTGTTTTCTATGGCATTGCAAAGCAGTGCTGTCCGGTCTTCCGGGCTAATCCAGTTGTCCGTATCGCAGCGTTTTTCAAAGGCTTTGTTCCAGTAGTAAAAAGCGGCGTAATTTTCATTTTCATCGCCAAACCATGCTGGATCTTTGAAGCTCAATTGCCAACTGGTAATAAGCTTACGGGTCTCCAGCAGTTGGTTTGCCAAGGATTCCGGGCGCAACAGGTCATGTGCCAGCGGTTCGTTTTTTAAGGTGTTCTCCCACAAGCTGATCAATTGCCTGCTACCGGGTACGGCACGGTCGGTGCCGGCAATACCGTTCAGGCTGGCAGTTTCCCAAAGCTTATCCAGCCATAGATTCCAGGAAATAATCTCCGGGCTTTGCCACTGGCTGTCACCCCTGTCGATGCGCCATTGGTTATATTGACCTGCCAGCACGCGCGAGAGCCGGCTATTTCCGGTTATTAATGTATTGCCTGCCCGTAAACGATCAAATAACGACTCGTAGTCCAGTATTTGAGTCGAAAGACCCGGTATTTGAGCTGAAAGGGCTGAGTTGGAAATAGTCATGGGGCTATCATACTGGTTGGATTCTCATAAACTGAGATTGTTTTGATAAAAATTGAAGTATTTGCTTTTGTCAGGTGCAACGGGGCCACGAATTAGCATGCTGGTTGTTGGCTGGGAACCCCAGGTAAGTTACCGTGGTCTAGGAGTTAACCCATAAGTAATTGACTGTGAAGATATTAAAAGACATTGTTATCTATCGCGTTCTGCCCGGCAGGGTAATGCAACTGCTGGTTTGCATGTCATTGCTCGGCGCTTGCGCTTCACAGCAGTTGGTCGAAACCACACCACCTCCGTTACTCAATATGGGGCCCGAACAACAGGTCGTCGATGTCGATGTGCTGGCAGTCTCGCCCGCCATGGATGAATTCCTGGCGCGCTACGTCATGAAATACTCAGACCCGCAAACGAGGCTGTACCTGTTGATGAGGTCTGTCACCAGCGCCGGTGTATTGGGGTTCGATTACGATGAGTCGTTCACCCTGACTGCTTCAGAAGCTTTTGACCGCCGTGCGGGCAACTGTATCGGTTTTGCCAATATGATGATTGCCCTGGCGCGCAGGGCCGGGCTGAAAGCCGAATACCAGGAGGTATTCAGGCAACCGGAATGGTCTAGCCATGAAGATACCGTGCTGCTGGTCAAACACATTAATGTCGTCGTTGAGAGTCATCGCTACACCTACGTGCTGGACGCCAGTGGCATCAAGATCAATCCGAATACGCGTCGACGGATCATCGGGGATAATTATGCCAAAGCCCTGTACCTGAATAATATCGGTGCTGTAGCCTTGCTCAACAACGATTTACCAACAGCCCACGCCTACATGTCCAAGGCCATCGAAACGGAACCACAGATAACAGACCCCTGGGTGAATATGGGTGTGGTTTTCGGTCGAAACGAACAAATGGATGATGCGGAATTTTCCTTCCACAGGGCCCTGGACATCGATGATTCAGAATATGCGGCAATGAGTAACCTGTACGAGGTTTATCTTGCGGAGGGGGATCTGGAATCAGCAGAAATTTTACATGCTAAAGTTGAAAAGTATCGCAGTAGAAACCCCTACTACCTTTTAAAGCTTAGTGATGAGGCACTTGAACTGGCCAGGTTCGAGGAATCCACACGTTTGTTAGAACGTGCGATCAGGAAAAAGAAGGATGACCACCAGTTACACTTCGCCCTGGCCAAAACGCAGTATTTATCCGGGGAGATAGCGGAGGCGGAGGACAGAATGATTCGGGTGCGTGAGCTTGCCCCGGAAAACATGTTGACCTATTACGACCAGCCACTTGATGTGTTATTGGCAGAGGAATAGGGTAAAACAGTAGTTTTACTGCGCCTGTTCCCCGGTTTCATCAGCACCATTTTCAGTATCTTCTTCAACATCATAACCACCAAGGTGTGCACTGATCCGCCACACATGGTGAGACATGCGCTCCAGCCAACGGTAGGCAGCCAGCCATTGGCCGCTTTGTGCCACGCTGATCTCCTGTTTCACGGCCTTGGCAATGGTTCGGTCTCGAGCCTGTTCCGCGTCGAATCGCAGTCGTTGGGCAAGTTCCATGCATTCGCTGTACAGGCTCTCTTCAATGCCTTCAGGTAGCGCACCGCGGAGTTGGCTGCAGAATGCACGCATTTCTCCGGCAAGCGGGGCAAAGCGGGCTTCGTTACGCAGGGTAAAAATGCTGTCCCCCTGTTGTAGCCGGCTTAACATACGCCGCATATGGTCCAGGGCGTGAATCGCTGTAGTGATCTGTTGCCGTACACCAACCATGTCGCCACCGGGGCCACCATGTTGGCTGGCAGCAGGCTGTTGATGGTTCATTGCATCAAGGAAATCGCGCGTGTCGCGCAGTTCCCGCCGGACTTGATGTGAGGGTGGGTCAAGCGGAAAAGTCCCATCTTTCAATTTTTGCTCCACACCCCGCAGCATGTAATCGAATTCTTCCCGCAAGGTGGCTTCCAGCGCCGCATGCGCTGCCTGGGGCTCGGCCAGCAGGCGCTTGTCCAGTCGCCGGGCGAGGCCGGTGTCCCTTTCCGGCACAAGTTTTTCCATGAGCCAGGCAAATTGCCCTGCTACGGGAAGAACTATCACCAGGGCGGCTACATTAAACAAGGTATGGAAACCGACCAATGCAAACGCCGGGCTATCCTTTATCAGGTTCGGCATGGCTGAATCCAGAAACCACGTGTAGGGCGTGAGCATCAGTAGGGCGGCCACGGCTGTAAAAAGGTTATAAATGGTATGGGAAAATCCTGTGCGCCGCGCAGACTCTGAACTACCAATGGCGGCAATCACGGCCGTGACCGTGGTTCCGACATCCATGCCAATAACCATGGCTGCCGCCTGGGGGAAGTTGACTGCACCCACACTGAGCGCAGTCATCGCCATGGCGACACCGGCGCTGGAGGACTGTGTGATCATTGTGACAATGATGCCGATACCCACCAGCAGCAAACGCCCGGTGAATGTATCGGGCGGGAAAGTTGATGGTGTGACTTTCCCTTCGAGCCCTGACATGCCCGTTTGCATCAGGCTGATGCCGATCAGTATCAGCCCAAAACCGGCAAGGGCTTTACCGGCTTCAGCCAGCCGGTTCCGGCCAAATATCCGTATCAGCATGCCTGCGAGAACCAATGGCATGGCCGCCACGCCTAATTTCAGTTTAAAACCGAAGATGGCTACCAGCCATCCAGTGACCGTGGTGCCAACATTGGCTCCCAGCACGATACCCAGCGATTGGGGGAATGTCAGCAGGCCGGCGGCAACAAAACCCACCGTTGCGACAATTGTGGCACTGGATGACTGAAGCAGACCGGTAACGACCGTACCGGTTACCGCACCCGTGCCCGGACTACGTGTAAAAAGCTTCAGCCAGGTATGCAGGGAATTGCCTGCCAATCCACGCAAGCCTTCTGTCATGACCAGCATGGCCAGCAGGAACATGCCCAGTCCACCGAGTGTTTGCAGAATATGTTGTGTCATGGCCATTCAGATTTGACGGTTTACTGCTACAAAGCTACCACCACTGCCGTGCCTTGAACAGCTTCATTTGTTAGCGAATAGTCTTGACGCGGCTGGTTACATTGGGTGTACTCCTCCATTACGGTTTTTTTGTTTCAGTAGCGCCTGTTACCGGTGTGCCAGGAAGGCGGTGTGCTGTTAATCGCCAACGTCGGTGCCTACGGTCGCGTCATGAGCTCAAGCTACAACCTTAGAAGCCCGGCCCCCGAGGTCATAATCTAACCCATAGGGCACCGGGATCAGGTTACAATTCGCGGGAATGAGAGCCATGAGACACATAATTTCCAGCTCATTTGCACCGCTGGTATTTAGCCTTTTCCTGGTAGGCTGTGCCACGGCACCACTCGATTTCCCAAAAGAACACAGTGAAGCGATCGCTGATACCAGTGATACCCACCTGGGCAGGGAAGTTGTCGAGTGGACGTCAGACCATCCGAGTCAATCCAGGTTTTATCCGCTAATTGAAGGGCTCGACGCACTTGGAATAAGGCTCGCGCTGATTGATCGGGCAGAGCGCACGATTGATGCCCAGTACTTCCTGATGAAACCCGATTCGGCCGGTCGTCTTTTTGCAGGCAAGTTGCTGGAGGCTGCCGACCGCGGCGTACGTGTCAGGCTTCTGCTTGATGATATATTCACAACGGTCGACGATCGCGCTTTCATGGTGTTAAACAAGCACCCGAACATCGAATTGAGGCTTTTCAACCCGATTGGCAGGCAGGGTAGTTACTACGTCAATTACGTGGGCGATTTCAAGCTTGCCAACCGGCGGATGCACAACAAGTCATTTACCGTTGATAACCAGATGAGCGTTGTTGGCGGGCGTAATATTGCAGATGAGTATTTCGAGTTGTTGACGGATGCCGAGTTCAGGGATTTCGACATGCTTGCTGCCGGGCCTGTTGCAGCTGAGATTTCCAGCACATTTGATCGCTTTTGGAATCACAGGCTATCAGTGCCGATGGAAGCGTTCGAAAGAGGAAAAGAGCTGCCTGATCTCGAAACGGCACGTGCCAATGTGGATAAAAGTATTGTCGAAGCCAGCTATTCAATCTATGGCAAGGCGCTGGACTCGCCGTTGATGAGGGATATAGCTGAAGACCGGGTTGAGCTTTTCCCCAGTGACAGCCAGGTCATTACCGACGACCCGGAAAAACTTTTGAATAAGGTTTCGAAGGAACACAAGACACTTGTAACGGTGCTTGCCGGAGTCGTTGACGAGGCCGAGTCAGAAGTGGTGGTGATCACGCCCTATTTCATTCCCGGTAAAAATGGTGTGGAGTTCTGGCGCAGCATTACGGATAAGGGTGTAAGGGTCGTCATCGTTACCAATTCACTGGCTTCAAATAATCATACACCGGTGCATGGAGGTTATGCCCGCTATCGCCATGACATGCTTGATGCCGGTGTTGAAATGTACGAAGCCAGGGTAGATGCGTCAAAAGCGCGGGAGGGGGGCGATCAACAGGCTTACGACTCCCTCACATTGCATACAAAGGGCGTTCTCATTGATCGCCGTTACACTTTCGTTGGTTCTCTGAATCTCGACCCACGGTCAATTGATATCAATACGGAGTTCGGGGTGTTGGTTGATAGCGCAGAGCTTACCGGTGGATTGACGGATGGTTTTTTTCAAAACCTGTCGTCGTTCGCCTACCGGGTGACAGAGAATGAAAAGGGCAAACTCAGGTGGACCACGGTAATTGACGGCGAGAAAGTTATCGAAACCAAAGAGCCGCAGGCAAGTCGGTGGCTCAGATTCAAGGCAATTCTGTTCCGAATTTTTCCAGAGGGGCAACTATAGAAAACCCCGTCACTCCGGACGCCTCCCGTCTCCCCGGACGCCTCCCGTCTCCCCGGACTTGATCCGGGGCCCACTTTATAAAGAAAATTCCGTCTCCCCGGGCTTGATCCGGGGGCCACTTTATAAAGAAAATTCCGTCTCCCCGGGCTTGATCCGGGGGCCACTTTGACCTTTCGGCTTCTTATTATTGTAAGAAAGCAAAATGGATACCGGATCAAGTCCGGCATGACGTAAGCGGGTCCGGCATGACGTAAGCGGGTCCGGCATGACGTAAGCGGGCCCGGTATGCCGTACGTGGGCCCGGTATGCCGTACGTGGGTCCGGTATGACTATTGTAGATGACCCAAGACTTTTGACCCTGTTGCGTGGTAACAAAACAGTGGATACTTGATGTCGGTCAACAATCGTCGGCTTGATTTGCGCAATGCTATTCAACCGACCGAGCATAAGGGAGAAATAAAATGACTGGCAATTCTTATTCAGTGTTCAACGCGATGGTGGATATTGTCGCTTCCCCGGGCAAAGCCCTGGACGAAATCAAACAACATACCTCCTGGTTATGGTGGCCCTTGCTGATCACGCTTCTGATGGCGTCCGGCATGATGGTGTATTACTACAGTTGGGTGGATTTTCCGTGGCTGATTGAAGAAACCATCCGGCAGATCCCGGCAGAGAATCGTGCTGAAAGTTCGGAGGCCATCCGAAAATTCATGTCACCCGACACCAGTACGTGGACAACGGTGGCTGCGATTGTGATCATTACATTCGTTATTTACACCATCCAGTCGACCTATTTGCACCTGGCAAACAAACTCATCACCGGCGCGGAAATCGGCTTTGGCCAGTGGTTTTCTTTTTCAGTCTGGACGAGTTTTGTGGGCGTGTTCGGTGTGCTGGCAGCGTTTGCGACCATCTTCATGGCAGACTCGAATCAGTTGTCCACACAGGACCTGCAAGTACTGTCGTTGAATTCGCTACTGATTCATGCGAGTCCGGGTGACCCATTGTTCACCTGGGCCAGTTCATTGACACTGATTAATTTCTGGACGCTTTTCCTGATGAGCATTGGATATGCCCGCTGGACGGGTGCTGAGATAGTGAAATCAACCATCATTGCGGTACTGCCATGGGCGGTGATATTCGGTGTTTGGGGCCTGATGGCCTGACGGGACCACCTCATGAAAAAAATTCTGATTTTTGCCGCACTGGCGGTGTTGCTGGTGGGTTTGCCCCTGCTTTCAAAATTCACCGGTGGCACAGATGCCAAACAGGTTGAAGTTCGGAAAGTCGAACTCAAGCCGATCAAGAGTTCGATCCTGGCTTCCGGCACCCTCGCCTTTCGTGAACAGGTGCAATTACGCTCCGAGGTCATCGGCCAGGTCACCGAATTGCATGTCGAAGAGGCGGATCTGGTTAAAAAGGACGAATTGCTTATCACGCTGGATCCCAAGACCTACCAGGCCCAGGTTGAGCAGGCAGAAGCAAGGGTTCGTATTCAGCAGATCGCCATTGAACGGCAACGTCTGCTGATCAAGACCCTCACGGATCGTTTCGCACGCCAGCAGGCCATGTTTGCAAAAAACCTGGTGGACGAGGACAGTTACGAGGCGGTGGAAAGCGAGCTGGCACTGGCTAAAGTCGATCTTCGGTCCCTGCAGGAATCCCTGGCACAGGCGAGTGCAGCACTGGACCAGGCTGAAGATTTACTGTCCAAGACGCGCATCAGATCGCCGATTGATGGCGTTGCTATCCAGGTCGATATTAAGGTGGGCGAAACGGTTATCGCCGGAACCACGAATATTCCCGGCTCCACCATGATGGTTATTGCTGATCCTTCGGAGACACTAACCGAGGTACAGGTAGACGAGGCGGATATCGCCCAGGTCCGTGAAGGTCAGAACGCTGATATCTTTACCGCGGCATTCCCCGATACCCCGCTTTCCGGCGCGATCCAGTCCATTGCATCCGTTGCCCGGCAGTCACCGGGCCAGGCGAGCCTGTCCTTCCTGGTCAAAATCCTGCTGGATGAACAGGACACCATGACAATCCGCCCCGGAATGAGCGTACGTGCAGATATCTATACCCAGAGTAGTGAGGCGACACTGGCGGTTCCGGTGCAGGCTGTGCTCTATGACGAGGATATGGGTGAAGACGACGAGGGTAAAAAGGAACAAACCTACGTCTTTGTCATGAAAGATGGCAAAGCCGTTCGTAAAGATGTGGAAGTCGGAATATCGAGTGATAGTGACCAGGAAATTAAATCCGGACTTGAAGAGAATGAAATTGTTATCTCCGGGCCTTTCAGAATTTTGCGGCACCTGAGTGATGGTGAGGAAGTCGAGGAGGTTGAGGAGTCTGATGAAGACGAAGAGGACGGTGATGTAACTGTGGAAATCAGCGACTGATGCAAGCGGGTGACAAAGAAAGCCCGGTTATTCAATTGCAGAATGTTTACCGGACTTACGAGATGGGTGACCAGGTGCTCAATGCACTTGATGGCGTGGATGTTGATATTGCGCGCAATGAATACGTTGCGATTGTGGGTGCATCCGGTTCGGGCAAGTCAACGATGATGAATATCATTGGCTGTCTGGACCGTGTTACGAAGGGCAATTACCTGCTAAATGGCACCAATGTGGGTGATATGAGTGAAGCAGACCTGGCAAAGGCCCGCAACCGGGAAATCGGCTTCGTTTTCCAGAGTTTTAATCTTTTGTCGCGTGCATCCGCACTAAAAAATGTGATGCAACCGCTGGTTTATCGCCAGATACCGCGTTCTGAACGTAAACGCATCGCCAGCGAAGCACTTGAGCACGTTGGCCTGGGTGACCGCCTGGATTCACGTCCGAACCAGATGTCCGGCGGACAACGTCAGCGGGTTGCCATTGCCCGTGCACTGGTGGGACACCCGGCCATATTGCTGGCGGATGAACCCACGGGAAACCTGGACAGTAAAACCAGCCAGGAGATCATGGCATTGATAGATAAACTGCACAAACAGGGCCAAACCATCATTATGGTCACCCATGAACCTGACATTGCCGCCCATTGCGACCGGATCATTCGGCTTGAGGACGGCAAAATAGACTCCGATGTGCGGCAGGAGGGAACAGCGCGCTGATGTTCATGCTACTCGAAAGCATCCGTTCAGCCTTTGAGTCCATCTGGGCTCACGGTTTCCGTTCATTGCTGACATCCCTGGGTATTATTATTGGGGTGACCTCGGTTATCGCGGTCGTATCCATCGTGCAGGGTCTTTCCTATACCATCAACGAGCAGTTCGCCGGGTTGGGCGGCAATTCCCTGACTATCCGTTCTTACACACCGTTTAAAAAACAATTGCAGGGCCGCCTGGCCAAGTTACGGGATACCGATATGCAGGTCATTACCCAGCGTGTCGATGGCATTTCCGACATCACGCCGGTTTTATTCGCGCAATCAGGTTCCCAGGGTCAGCTAAGCTATCGTTCGCAGATATCATTTTCACGTGTCGTTGGAATCGGCTCCAGTTATCCGGAAGTCAACAGTTTGAATATGCAGGAAGGACGCTTCTTCACAACTGATGATGATGCACGACGGCGATTGGTATGTGTGGTCGGCGTTGATGTTATTGACGATCTTGAGATGCCGGACGATTCCGTCGGTGAGTTTTTCCGCGTGGGCAACGAGTGGTGCAAAATCGTTGGGATACTGGAGAAACGCGGTGAGTTGCTGGGCTTTTCCCGGGACAATATTGTTCTACTGCCCTACGGCACGGCCAAGCGCATCATGGGTGCATCAAGAGACCTGGACATTCAGATTCAACTGCTGGTCGATGACATGAGTCGTCAGGATGAAGTGAAAGACCGTGTGCGCCGCGTATTACGGCAGGAGCACGGGCTTAGATCTGGTGAGCCGGACGATTTCAAAGTACAAACCGCCGAGCAATTAACCGAATCATTCAATGCGGTCATCAATATGGTGACGGCTGTGTCTGCCGGTATCGTTGGAATATCACTATTGGTCGGTGGTATCGGCATCATGAACATCATGCTGGTGTCGGTGACTGAAAGAACACGCGAAATCGGGATCCTCAAGGCGCTGGGTGCAACCCGACAGGACATCCTTTTGCAGTTTCTGATCGAAGCACTAACCTTAACCATGATTGGCGGCCTGGTAGGTGTCGCCATCGGCTATGGATTGGGAGCTTTGGTAGCAGCATTGTTACCCGGATTTCCGGCAGCGCACGTGCCGCTGTGGGCTGTGTTGCTGAGCTTTGGTTTCTGCGCTGGCGTGGGAATCATTTTCGGCATCGTGCCAGCAGCCAAGGCTGCAAACCTGGATCCGATTGACGCCTTGAGATACGAGTAAAAAAGGCGCTCGGGTTCAGAAGAGGGTGAGAGGATCCTTCAAAACCAGTGCTAACCGACCGCCAGGCTACGGGTGCCTCCCCTCTGGGACACGCTTCAAGCCCGTCCGTGGGCCGCTCGGTCGCCGACGTCCTGTCGGCTCACGGTCCCAGAGGGGAGGCACCCATATCCTGGCTTGGCAGTTATGGATTCTTTAGCTTGAATCCCCGCCATTTTTGATTAAGGCCAGTCGGGTATCCGGCCCGGTGTCCAGGGTGCGCCTTCGGCCTGTAGCGCGGCCTCTACTTCTGCAAGATCGGTGGCGATGGCCCTCAATTCCACCAGTACATCCTGGAATTGCTGATCTGCAATTGCATAGGAATCGCGGTAATTGCCGGTTACGGCAGACTGGCTATCCCAGTGGCCGCCTACGATGGTGTTGATGCGTCCGGTGATGGACATGGGGGCCTTTTCGGCTCGGCTGGAGATGGTGCTGTCGCCGTTAAGTCTGACTTGCAGGTTCTGCATGCGTGTATTTAGTGCGCGTAAAGACTGTGCATGAGATTCGCTGGATGATGGCGTGTCTGTTGCAGCCTTCAGTAAGTGATCGATCCGGCCCTGGATTTCTTTAGCTGCACGGTCTGCACCTGTTATGGCCCGGTATAAAGCAGCTGACTGCATTTCAAAATCAAGCAGCGCCTGGCGGTCTTCCGTTACCAGTCCGCCTTCGAACAGGGGTTTCAGCGCAAAAGACTGGGCGCTGGAAATATCTACCAGTTCACCCTGCACGCGTTTCGACATGGTCACGCTGTAGTTGCCGGGTAAAGCCATCGGGCCCTTGGGTGGACTCATCCAGGGGGCGTAATCGGTTTTTGGCTTGAGGTTGATCGGGTCAGGTGCGGGGTAGCGCATATTCCATGCTACGCGGTGGAAGCCTTTGCCGGCAGGTGCGTCGATGCGCTGAATGACATTGCCGCTTGCGTCACGCACGGTGAGGGTGATGGAGGGTGCTTCCTCGCGGTCCTCGCGTCGCAGTTGGTCCCAGCTTGGGTAGGGGTTGTCGCCGCCGTCTTTTGCAAGTTCCGTTTCGGCCGTGTGGCGTTGCTCTTTCAGGGACTGCAGGTCCTCCGGAAGGTAGTAGGCAAAAACTGCGCCGTAAGGTGGGTTGTCGGCGGTGTATCGGCCTACACCCCAGTCACCTTTACCGCCCCAGCCACGGCGGGCGTCCGGCATATAAAGCCAGGCATCACGAACGCCAAAAAGCTTTGCTCCGGCACCCAGTTCACTGGTGCTTGATCGCAATGGTGAATAATCGTCCAGGATGTAAACACCACGGCCGAATGTGCCAACTACCAGATCGCCCTCACGGCGCTGGATTTCCAGGTCGCGGACTGCAACGGTTGGCAGGGAGGTCAATTCAGTCCAGCTGTCACCGCCGTTGTTGCTGAAGAACAGGCCGAATTCGGTACCCACGAACAGCAGGTTTGGATCGACATGATCTTCGATGAT
>Ga0209013_10003578_pt1 | contig 13785 bp, 12 predicted proteins | sample Cruoilmetagenom2_FD_187291 | JGI IMG/M metagenome (GOLD analysis project Ga0209013, IMG submission 187291) | Oil polluted marine microbial communities from Coal Oil Point, Santa Barbara, California, USA - Sample 2 (SPAdes) (version 2) | ecosystem: Environmental > Aquatic > Marine > Oil seeps ... | reverse complement strand
CCGCCGAGCCGTTGCCCTCGCACACCGCCACCGCCTCGCCCATGAGCTCGGGCTCCGCGCGCAATCTCGCCGCGAGAGGAAAGAGGGGGATGAACAAACAAGCGATTCGCGTCATGAGTGCTGAACTGTTTTTGAACCACCAAGACACCAAGACACCAAGGGGGAACACCAAGAAAAACGCAGAGACGCAAAGACGCAAAGACGCAAAGAAATTGTTGCTGATGTGATGCGGCAGTGCCGAAGATTGACGGCGGAACAGTCGGCGATCATTCGATCGCCGCCCGCCGGTAGAAAGCCCGTCGACTCCGGACGCGAGCGTCCGTCGTCGTCGCGCTTTCCACCGGCCGACGCGCCGGAGGCGCGTCGGTTTCGCCTCTTCCAGCCATTGAATGGAGAAGAGAAGTGGCGAGGCCTGCGCCCTGAGAGCGCAGGCCGCTGGGTCGGGGCATCGCGACGAGCGCTTGCGTTCGGAGCGATGACCCGGCCCAGCGGTCCCTGGCCGCCGTTCGGCGGCCGGGACCTCGCCGTACGATGAAGACCCGCAGACGCCTCTCTGCGCCTCTGCGCCTCTGCGTCTCTGCGATAAAAGGTGGGCGGTTGGGATGAGCCTACCGATGAAGTAGACCGACGCGATCCACGTCGGGGGAAGCATCTGCGTTTATCTGTGTGATCTGTGGGCTTTATGGGTGGGTGACCTTGGCGCCCTTGGTGTCTTGGTGGTGAAATCACTTTGGGCTCACATACAAAAAGCAAGCACCAAGAAGCAGAACCCGAGTACGAGTAAGCCGCAGGCCTCGCTCGCGAGCTCGAGGAAGTTCGGTCCGTTCATCTCAAAGGGCTGTGACATGTTCTTCTCTCCTTTTTTCCTCGATTTCAGAAAGCGCTGAATCCCGAGGGTGGGCGGGCTGAAATTCCGAATTTCCAAAAGCCGCCTCGGGGAGGGTGAGGATGTTCGGGGCGGCCTCGTGATCCGAGTGGCCAGTACGGCGAGCCAGGTGGAGCCATGCCCGGAGCCCGTTGAGCAGGCGGGACGCGCCACCGCTGCTCCAGTCACCCCGTCCGCGGCCCCCCGCCACCACAACGGTGGCGGCACACCCGGTCAACCGGTAGGGCGAGCCCACCAGAACCGCTGCCCGGTGGGTGACGGCGTTGCGCGCCAGGCGCAGCCAGGCGGCCAGCGGTGCGCGGCCGCGCACCGGCGGCAGGCCGAGATCCAGGGTGACCAGGGGAAAGCCGGTGTGGACCAGGAGTTCGGCCGCCGCCAGGGAGTCCCTCAGGTTTTGCGGACGCGCCCACAACAGGCATTCCAGGTCGACACCCGCCTCCTTCGCCGCCTGCGGGTCCAACTGCTCACCCTGGTCGATAAGAGCCGCGGGCTCACCGGCGCCGGTCACCGCCCGCAGCGCCGCCAGCAGGGCGGCGAAGCGACCGCAGGAACCCCGCCCCACGAGCTCCACCAGCCCACCTCGGGGGAGCCCGCCTCCGAGCAGGCGGTCGAAGCCGGCCAGGGAGGTGGGCAGAGGGCTTTCATGCAGCTCGGTGTGGCGCTTCCGGACCAGCTCCGTGGCCCGGCATATCATGGGACGCAGCTCCTCCGGCAACGCGGCCTGCAGCGCGTGGGCGGTGGGCAACTGGTTCGGGACAACCATCATCCTTCCTCCGGGTTGAAGGCTCATTTTTCAGTATAAGTATAAATAAGGCATAAATCAAGCTTATTCAGGTTTCCTGTATCTAATCCGTTGGAAACAAGTGAGTTGGAGTTAGCCGAAGACGTCCAATTCACAATTTTGAGTTTCGGGATTGACAGACTAAGAACTTAGTACTATGTTATTAGTATGAAGAATCCAAAACAAAAGCTCACCAACGCCGAGCTCGAGATCATGCACGTTGTGTGGGAGTTCGAGGGAGGGACCGTACGCGAAGTCCACGAAAGCCTCAACAAACGCCGCCCGCTGGCGTACACCACAGTGATGACAATGATGAACATCCTCGAAGAGAAGGGACATCTGACCCGGCGCAAACAGGGACGTGCCTACCTCTACGAGCCCGTGCGACCGAAGAGCCAGGTCATCTCGGGGATGGTCGACGACTTTCTGGGACGGGTCTTTGACGGCTCGGCGCAGCCGCTCCTTCTCAGCCTGATCAAGGACCGCAAGCTCTCGAAGAAGGACCTCGAGGAGATCGCTCGCATGATCCAGGAGGTGGAATGAACCTCCACGAAGCCGCCGCCGGCCTTCTCTCCTACGCCCTCCAGAGCGGGCTCCTGCTGGTTGTCGGGCTGTTTCTGCCGCGACTGCTCCGCCTGCGTCACCCCGCGATTCTCCTCGCGTACTGGCGCGTCCTGCTGTTGGTGGTGCTGTTGCTGCCCCTGATCCTGTCCTGGTCGCCCCGGCAAACGTCCCTGTCGATCTTCGAGTTCGAGGGCCTGGCGGTCGATGCCGTGGTCATCACGACCCTGCCGGCCGCGGTGCCGGGGCTCACCTGGAGGATGGTGCTCCTGCCCCTCGCCGCCGTGGCCGTTCTCGCGCTGCTCCGGTTGGCGCTCGGGCTCGCCCATCTGCGCCGCTGCCGGCGCACGGCGGCGCCCCTCGGTCCCACGCCGCCGGTGGAGGGTATCCAGCGGCGCCTGGGTCTGCGCGTGCCCTTCCTCGTCTCCGACCGGCTGCCTGCGCCCATCACCTTCGGTTGGCGGTGCCCGGCGGTGCTCGTCCCCCCCGCGTTTCATGAGTTGAGCGTAGAAGAGCAGGAAGGGGTGGCCTGCCACGAGCTGCTGCACGTCAAGCGCGGGGACTGGCCGATGACCTTCCTCGAGGAGCTTCTGCGGGCGTTGCTGTGGTTCCATCCCGCGGTCTGGGTGCTCCTTTCGAGGATCGCGCTCAGCCGGGAGCAGGTGGTGGATGCGGTCACAGTGCGGATGACCGGCAATCGGCGTCAGTACCTCGATGCCCTGTGGCAGATCGTGTGCAATTGTCGGCTCCAGGCCTCCGTGTTGGCGGTGCCCATGGTGGGCAGGAGGCACCTCGTCGAACGGGTGGCCCTTTTGAAGAAGGAGATTTCCATGTCGAAAGCACGGATCGTGATCAGTGTTTTGGTGCTCGCAATAGCGGTCGTGGCGGCCGGAGCCCTCGGGGCCTCGGTATTCCCCTCCACCTCGAATGTGGCGGTCGGTTCGTCGGCCGCGTCGACAACGGACGAGAAACCGCAGAAGGCGAGTGAGGAAGAGCTCACGCCGGTGGAGGGCGAGTGCGACGAGATCACCCACCCCGTAGCGGTGGAGAAGGTGAACCCCTCCTACCCTGAAGAGGCGCGCAAGGCGAAAATCACGGGCGTCGTTCTCCTGGACACAGTGATTACGGAGAAGGGGCTCGTTCAGGAAATCGAGATCGTCGAGTCTCCGGACGACTTGCTCTCCGAGGCTGCGGTGGCGGCGGTGAAGCAGTGGCGCTTCAAGCCGGCTCTGTGCGACGGTGTGCCGGTGGGCGTCTGGTACAAGCTCACGATCAAGTTCAAGCTGCAGTAGCGCGGAAGCGTGGCTCTCCGCCGCTCGAACCCGAATAGGGCACTCGGGCACTAGGTCACAGGTCGCAGGTCTCACAGGCTTCAGGTCTCGTTGAAAAATTCACGAAAGTCACAAATAGGGCTTGACATCGCAGGGGTCCAACCGACGATTCTGCTTCGACTTGCGATGTACGGTGTGCGCCCTGAGACCTGAGACCTGTGATGCGCGATACCTGCGATGAGATATGCGGGTGAAGGAGCAGCGCGCCGCGTTCGGTGGCGCGCTTTTTTTGGGGCGTAAGTATCAAGAAATTGAGACACATGTTTGATTTCTGGACTTGAAAATATCGCCGCCTGGTTGTACAGTACGCCCGCCCCGGGGGAAAACCCGGGACGAGGAGGAAACCGGTGGCTGAGCTGCTGAAAATCGAGGAGATCGCGCCGCTCTTCAAGCGTTATCTCGTCCACACGCCCGAGATCGCGCGCAAACATCGCGCCGGACAGTTCGTCATCGTGCTCCTCCACGAGCGCGGGGAGCGCATTCCGCTGACCATCGCCGACTCGGACGCCGAAGCCGGCACCATCACCCTGGTGGTACAGGAGGTCGGTAAGTCGACGATGGAGATGGGGACCCTCGAGGAGGGCTCTCAAATCGAGGTTGTCGGCCCCCTGGGGACCGCGACCCACATCGAGAAGGTGGGCACCTGCGTCTGCATCGGCGGGGGTGCCGGCATAGCGCCCCTGCTGCCAATCGCCCGGGCGCTCAAAGAGGCCGGCAACCAGGTGGTGTCGATTCTCGGGGGACGAACAGAGGAGTTGGTCATCCTGCGACCCGAGATGGAGGCAGCGTCGAATGAGATGATCTACACCACGGATGACGGCAGCTTCGGTCGCAAGGGACTGGTGACACACGCTCTCGAGACCTTTGTCGAGGAACGGGGCAAGCCGGAAATTGTGATCGCCATCGGTCCGGCAATCATGATGAAGGCGGTGGCGGAGATGACAAGGCCTCTGGAGATCCCAACCGTGGTCTCCCTTAACACCATCATGATCGACGGCACCGGAATGTGCGGCGGCTGCCGGGTGGCGGTGGGCGGCGAAAGCAAGTTCGTGTGCGTCGATGGGCCCGAGTTCGACGCCCACAAGGTGGACTTCGACCTCATGATGAAACGCCAGCGAACCTACCTCATCAAAGAAGAGGAGGCGCGCAAACGCTTTCTCGAGCTGCACGAATGTAAGGCCCTGCAGGGCACGGAGGCGAGCTGATGGCCCGACCGCAGTTGGAAAAAAAGGAACGGCTGAAAATTCCCCGCCAGGACATGCCGGTGCAGGATCCGCTCGAGAGGATTCGGAATTTCAGTGAAGTGGCGTTGGGCTTCACACCCGAGCTCGCGGTGGCGGAGGCCGACCGTTGCTTGGAATGCAAGAAGCCCCTGTGTATCGACGGGTGCCCGGTTGGCATCGACATCCCAGCCTTCGTGGCGGCCATCCAGCGGGAGGAGTTCGGCGAGGCACTGGCTATCATCAAGAAGGACAACACCCTTCCCGCGATCTGCGGCCGCGTCTGCCCGCAGGAGGACCAGTGCGAGCAGGTCTGCGTGACCGGCAAGAAGTACAAGCCTGTGGCCATCGGCCGCCTCGAGCGTTTCGTCGCCGACGTGGAGATCGCAAGCGGCGAGATCAAGATGCCCGACCAAGGTGTGGACACCGGCTTCCGGGTTGCGATCATCGGCTCGGGCCCGGCGGGCCTTGCATGCGCAGCCGACCTCGCCATTCGCGGGCACCAGGTGACGATATTCGAGGCGCTGCACAAACCAGGCGGGGTGCTCGTCTACGGCATCCCGGAGTTCCGTCTGCCCAAGGCCGTCGTGGATGGGGAGATACACAACCTCGAGAAGCTCGGGGTCGAGATTCGCTGCAATTTCGTCATCGGAAAAATCGCGACCGTGCACGAGCTTCTTAACGAGTGGGGGTACGATGCCGTGTTCATCGGCACCGGCGCCGGCCTGCCCTACTTCATGGGCATCCCGGGTGAGGATTTCATCGGGGTTTACTCCGCAAACGAGTTCCTCACCCGCGTCAACCTTATGAAGGCCTTCGCATTCCCGGAGTACGACACCCCGGTGGAGATGGGCTCGAGGGTGGCAGTGGTCGGCTCCGGAAACGTAGCCATGGACTGCCTGCGCACGGCGCTGCGCCTCGGCGCCGAGGAGGTGATCTGTCTCTACCGGCGCACGCGGGCCGAGTCGCCGGCCCGGCTCGAGGAGCTCGAGCACGCCGAAGAGGAGGGAATCGATTTCCGGTGGCTGGCGTCGCCGGTGGAGATCTACGGCGACGACAACGGCTGCGTGACCGGTGCGCGGGTGCAGAAGATGGAGTTGGGTGAGCCGGACGCCTCGGGGCGGAGACGGCCGGTACCCATCGAGGGTGAGCAGTACGACATCGAGATCGACACCGTGATCATGGGTATAGGTCAGGGGGCCAACCCGTTGGTGACGCAGAGTACCGAGGGCCTGGATCTCAATCGTTGGGGCAACATCGTGGCCGACGAGGAGAGCATGGCAACATCGATTCCTGGGGTCTACGCCGGCGGGGACATCGTCACCGGTGCGGCGACGGTGATCCTCGCCATGGGCGCCGGGAAGCAGGCGTCGAAGGGAATTGATCGCTACCTGAGGGAGACGGTGAAGGTGCCGCAGGGCGCCCGAAGTACTGCCTGAACGCCGCGGCGCGTCAATTTGATTGAGAGGGCCGGTGCTGCCGGGGCGAGCTTATGGCGCCCGCCGGGCACCGTGGTATACTTCTTCTGGAGCCGTAAGTTACGTGTTTGAGGCATTTTGGCAGAACTTCGACGGGTCCATCCAGTTGGATGTGCGCCCTTTTTGCGCTCGCCGAGGCGTCTGAGTGTCGATTAGCGGCAACCTGCGCACGATGCCGTTTGCGGATCTGCTCCAGTGGGTTTCGCAAAGTCGCAAGACGGGAACACTGTCCGTCGAGGGTGATCCGTTCAACAAAAAGATCTACTTCCGCGATGGCTTGGTGGCTGCGGCTTCCTCGGAGAACCCCAAGGAGTTCCTCGGTTATTACCTCGTCGGGTGGGACTACCTGGGAGAGGAAGAGCTTCAGGAGCTGCTCGACATGCAGGACCAGTACGGCACCCTGCTTGGAGAATTGCTGATCATCATCGGGCGTCTGAACCGGGAGCAGCTGCAGCACATTCTCCAGGTCAAGACCGAGGAGACTATTTACGAGCTCTTCCTGTGGACTGAGGGTGACTTCCGTTTTCTCGAAAACATTCTGCCTGCGAAGAAGTTCCAGCCCCTCAACCTACCCGTGGAGATGATCACGCTCGAGGGTGTGCGCCGTATGGACGAGTGGGCGCGCTGCCGCGACACCATCCCCGATGAGAGCTGGGTGCCGAAGGTCGTGCGCGCTGTGAACGTCCAGGAGCTGGGTGAGACCGAGCTTCTGATTCTGCGCGAGATCAACGGCGAGAACAGCATCGAGCGTATCGCCCTCAGCTGTCACCTAGCGTTCTTTCATGTGTTGATGTTCGTCTTTCAAGGGATGCGGCACGGGCTTTTCGAGGTCGGCGCGCCGGACGGTGGCGGCCCCCCCCCAATCCCGGGGTTTTCCGAAGGAGCCTGGAGGACCCTCGTCCGCCAGGTGGAGGAGGTTCTGAGCGAGGGCGACCTTCTCGCGGCCTACCAGCGGCTGGGGGAGATTCGGGAGAAGTACGCCGACCAGCGGGAGGTCAGCGAGCTCGCCAACATCGTGCAAGGCAAGATCGAGGCCGCGGTGGACGATCTGAACCTCACCGAGTCCGCGGTGCTTGAACTCGCGATCCCCACGGCGGAGCTCACCAGCCTCCACTGCAGTCCCCAGGAGGGGTTTCTCCTCTCCCGGATCAACGGCGCTTACTCACTGGGCGAGATCCTCAAGATGATTCCGGGTTCGGATATCGAGAACAGGCTGCTGCTACACGGCTTTATGGAGCGTGGAGTGGTCCGCCGCGGGGAGAACCGTACGCGGTCGAACTCCGACACCCAGGATCTCTTTACTGCCTGAGGCAGGTCCCAGGCTACACAGGCTTCAGGTCACAAGGTCCAAGTCTCAGGTCTCAGGCTTCAGGTCTCAGATTTCATTGAAATTCTCACGAAAGTTGCAGAAAAGGCTTGACATCGCAGGAGTCCAATCAACGATTTTGGTGCGACTTGCGACTTGCGACTTGCGACCTGAGACCTGAGACCTGAGACCTGAGACCTGGTACCTGGTACCTGCGACTTGCTCACCGTCCGACGACGTTCGGATCCGGGGCGAACTCGAAGTCGGTGAAACCGTGGGCACGCTCGCGACGGTCGAGGGCCCGTTCCTCCTCGAACGAAGGGAGGACTCCGAGGTGGACCAGTTGCTCCCGGTACTCGTAGCGCAGGCGAACGCGGGCGGCGGGTTGGTTCTCGAGGGCGAGATGGACGCGCCGGACCGGGTTGTCGATCCGTCGTCCGATGCCGGTAGCCGCGAGGTCGTCCGACAAAGCTTCGCCCGCAGCCTCCTGCTCAGGGGCGCTCGGGCCGGCGGCCGAAGACTTTCGTTCGCGCTTGCTCCCTGTGAGCGGTCCCGGCTCTGCCACAGGAAGAGGCCGGCGTTCGCGATAGACCACCGCCTCGATGAGGCCGAGGTTGTCGGTACGCCCGAGCCACGCGCCGTAGGAGCGGTCTTCGGTGGTGAAGAAGAACCGGCGCGCCGACGAACCGCTCACCTGCCAGCCGCTGACGGTGATGGTCTCATAGGGGCCCAGAACCCACTTACTCGCCATCTTCGCGGACGTCGTCTTGGCGTCGATCGAGTTTAGTCCGTCCACCGCGAGGGCGACCGCGATGCGGCGGCCGGTGTTATTGCGAAGGCGCACGGAGTACTCGCGGTCGCGGAGCGCCTCGATGTACGCGAGACCCCTGGCCGAGTGCTCTTCGAGGGGCACGTCGTCCACGAGAACCTCCATCGTGAAGGCGCCCACCCCGAGCGCCGCCGCCTGGGGGATGAATAATGAGGCGATGAGCATCACTGCGAAGAAGATCCCCGCCGCGCCGCCCCGAGTTTTGCTTTTCGCGTTCGATTGTCTTGCCATGGTAACCTCCGATTTACGTCGCGTTCATAGCAGTGAGAGGGCCGGGTTCAGAAAGAGTTCCCGAAATGAAGTTGGAGAGATATCGAGGTTAAGGGGTTTGCATGTCGGTCTTCGATTGGTTGGGTCTGAATTCGAAGCCATCGGCGCAAGAGGCGGGCACGGGATCGGTAGCCGTCCGAGATATCGTCGATCGCTTGGAGGAGCTGCCGCCCGAACGGGCCCGCTGGATCGCTGCATTCGCCATGGTCCTGGCGCGAGCGGCTCGGGCGGACCTCGAGATCAGCTCCGACGAGCTGCGGGTGATGGAGGAGATCGTGCGCAAGTACGGGGAGCTGCCACCCGAGACGGCGTCGCTGGTTGCCGAGATGGCCGCTCACCGCAACGAGCTGCTTGGGGTCAGCGAGGATTACCTGGCCACCCGCGAGTTCCGAAAGGTAGCGGACGAGGGCGATTGCGAGCGGCTGCTCCACTGTCTCTTCGCGGTCTGCGCTGCGGATGACAGCATTTCTCTGGTCGAGGAGGAAGAGGTGCGGCAGGTGGCCAACGAGCTCGGTCTCGAGCACCACCGCTACACCCAAACCCGTTCCGCCTTCAGGGACAAGCGCGCCGTTCTCCGGGGCGTACCGAAGAAGCCAGGCTGAATCAACCTGTAGTATGGATAGGGCTTGAATCGAGGTTTCGGGAGGAGCCGCTGGGTGGAGAGTGGTGGGCAGGTTCCAGACGTTGCGACCGTGATCCTCGCCAAGGACGAGGAGGGCACCATCGCCGAGGCCGTGACCGGCGCGCTGCGCTACTGCGCTCGCGTGGTCGTGATGGACGGGCACTCCCGGGACGCCACCGCCGAGGTCGCCCGTCAGTCGGGGGCCGAGGTCCATCTCGACCCTGGAGGCGGCAAAGGGGCGGCCATCAGGGAGAGTCTGCGGCTGGTGTCCGAACCGGTGGTGGTGTTCATGGATGCGGACGGCTCCCACGATCCGGCCGACATCCCGCGCCTCACCGCACCGGTGTTGGATGGGAGTGCCGATCTCTGTATTGGCAGCCGGTTCACGGGTGGATCCGAGGAGCTGTCGATCACCGTGGGGCAGCTCGTGCGCACCATCGGCAACATATCCATGAACATCGCGATCAACAAACGGTGGGGGGTCGAGCTCACCGATACGCTCAACGGCTATCGTGCAGTCCGCCGCGAGGCAGCGTCCGAGGTCGGCCTCCGTGAGGATATCCACACCATCGAGCAGGAGATGGTGATGAAGATGCTGCGGTCAGGCTACCGCGTGGTGAATATCCCGACCCACGAGTACCCGCGCCGCTACGGTGAGAGCCACATCAAGATCTGGCGCCAGTGGCCGCGGTTCGTGCTGTGCGTGCTAACCCACGTTGTCAGCCCGTCGCAGCCTTCCGGGCAACCGCCCACATCGAGAGATTCGAATTAACGCGGCCAGTGCGGAAATCTCCGAAGGAGCGGCTGAGGGCCCAGACGAAGGACTCGCGGGTGAACGGCGAAATGTGATCCGCCGGTCTTCGCGTGATCAGGGAGTGGAAGCGCTCGGCGAGGATCCACCGTACCGAGTCATAGGGTGGCGTGAAAACGATGGCCACACCTCCGGGCCGAAGCACCCGGTGAAGCTCCGAAAGGGCGTGTCGTGGCTCGGCGGTATGCTCGATAGTGTCGATCATCAGGGCGGCGTCGACGGAGCCGTCCGAGAACGGCAATGGGGCGTCGAAGTCGAACCGCACCGGAAAAAGACCGCGAGCCTGCGCCACTCGGAGAAGGCCGAGATCATGATCGCCCGCGATCTCCAAGTTCCCCGGCAGAGCGAGTCGCTCCAGAATTGCACCCGAACCGCACCCCACGTCGATCACGACGGCGCCGCACGGCAGGGAGGCGAGCTCGCGCTGGATCACGCTCACCTTGCGGTGATCGATCCACCGGAAGAGCACCCTGTTCAGCGGGCGCTCGTAGTAACCTGAGAATGATGGCCGCTGATCAACCACTGAAGAAGCCACGCGCGCATTTTAGTGTACCCCGCCACAATTGGGATGGTATTCGGTCGCCGATGCATCCATCCTGCCTGCACTTCGCTTCCTCTACATACGGTAAGGTATCTTTCGGTCGCGAAGCACAGGCAGGAAGGCGTCTCGGCGCCCTCGGTACTTCACCCCAATTATGACGGGGTACACTAACAGTGCGGTGGGGAAAAATTTCGCCTTGAGGCGGTGGGCCGGCCTTTCGGTCGTCGCGCTCGTGATCGGGCTGGCGTTGGTGCTCGCTCGCGCCGAGGCCACGGGCGGCTTCCGAACGGTCGGAGTCGCTGTCTTGACGGTGGGCTGGGCGGCCGTGTGGGCCCTTGCCGCTCTCGGGGCGGGGCGTCCGGTCGTGCGGTGGCTCACGGCCGGGGCGGAGCGCAATTGGGAGAACGACGTGCTGGCGTCGATCGCAGGGGCTGGCGTGCTCACGGCCTGCGCCGCCGGTTTGTCGGCGTTGGGGTTGTTTCTCCCGTGGCCACTGATGATCCTGGTTCTTCTGTGGGCGATTGCTGGAGGCGTGAGCCTCGGCAGGACCCCGATGGAGCGCTCGCGGGTAGAGGCGCAGATTCTACCGCTTGTAGGTATTGCCGGCGTCGCGCTGCTCGTGGCTGCGACGATTTCGCCCTTTTATGACCAGTGGCACCAACACCTCGGCTTCCCCTGGGTCTGGCTACAGGAAGGGTCCATCCATCCGCTGCCACGCAACTGGTATTCCTATATGCCGGTCAACTCGAGCCTGCTCTTCGCCTTTGGCTTGAAGACCCTTGGGCCGTGGTCGGCGCAGGTCGTGCACTGGTGGAGTGGCGTCGTGACCGTGCTTGCGGTGGCAGCCCTTGCGCGGAGAGCCGGCTCGGGTACGGCTGCCACCTGGGCGGTGTGGATCGTCGTCACGACGCCGACTGTGCTGCATCTGGCCACCACCGCCGGGTCGGATCTTGTGGTTGCGATGTTTGCCGCCGGCGCCTGGATCAGCTTGCTCCGCACGGCTGACGACGGAGGTCGACCCAGTCGTTGGTGGGTCTTCGCCGGTGTGTGCGTTGGACTCGCGGTCGGCACGAAGTACACCGCCATCGGGACGGTGGCGATCCCGGCCGCTGTGGGATCGGTGGTGTTGCACCGCCCATGGCACGGTGTCCGTTCCTTCGCCCGGCTATTGCGCGGGTCGGCGGCGGCGACGGCGGCCGCGGTTGCAGCTTTCGCACCGTGGGCCATCCGCAACCTCGTTGCCACCGGGAATCCGCTCTTCCCGTTCCTCAATCGACCGTTCAGGGAGATTCTCCGGCTACCGTTCGAGTCTGCGGAGCAGTTCGCTGCCTGGCTGTCGGGCTTCGACCTGTCGTTCCAACACCTGATCGCCGGTCTCGACCTCGGGACCTTCCAGCCTCAGCTCGATGGCTTTCCTTCGATTGGCCTGGCCTACCTTCCCCTGATCGCGGTCGCAGCAATCATCTGGCGCCGTCTACCGGGTCGGGCGGTTCCGGCCCTTGCAGCTGGGGCCCTGGCGGGTGTCGCGTTCTGGCTGGCGAGCCTGCACGTCGACCGCTACCTGCTGGGCGCCTTGGTTCCGGCGACAGCGGTTCTGGCGGCCTCGTTGGCGGCCACCCTCGAGGCGACCTCGAGGCGGGTCCGATTCGGCCTGGTAGCTCTTATGGGCCTGGTCTTCACCTGGAATCTCGCGGCCAGCGCCTCGCAGGTTGGCATGGAGCGTCTAGGGTGCACGCTTGGCGTGGTGCGGCTGGAGCCCATTCTCGCCCACTGGGTCAGCTCGTCGCCGGCCTTCGAACCGGTGGCCGCGCTTCCCCCCGACGCGAAGCTGCTCCTGGTGGCAGAGGCCCGGGCTCTGGGATTCGAACGCTCCCTGGAGCTCGAGCACCCTTTCGGAGAACCACGTCTGGAGGAGCTCGCCCGCGTGTCGGATGATCCGCACGATATGGCGGAACGGCTCACGGCTGACGGTTTCACCCATGTTCTGGCCAACCGCTGGGAGGCCGACAGGACCGCGCGAATGCAGGAGCGACGGCGTTACTTCGAGCCGGCTGATCCGGTTACTTTTCGTCGTCTCGACAGATTCTCCCGCGAGTGCCTGACGCCGATTTGGAGCGATCGGGGAGTCTTTCTTTACCAGTTGATTCCTGACTGCACCGCCCCGCCACCAGGCGCGGGGGACCTGGCCAGGTGGTGAGGTATGTGGGCTAGACAGTCCGCGAGTAGACCGGGCCGTCGGTGGGTTGCTTCAGGTAGGCGTCGAAAGGCATACAGAGATTGCGGAGAAAGAACCGTCCGGGTGGAGTGACCTGGAGGCCGCTGTCGTCAATCTCTACGAGCCCGTCCGCAGCCATCGGCTCCAGTGCCTCGAACGCATCGTCAAAATGGACCCGCGGGTCCATACCAAACTCCTGCTCCACCCAGGCGTTGTCGAGTTTGAGTGTGCAGATGATGCGGTGGATAACCGCCCGCCGGAGCTCGTCCTCCGAGCTGCGGAGAATGCCCCTCTCGACCGGGAGGCTTCCAGCCGCCACCTTTCGCTGATAGGCGGCCAGCCTCTTCTCATTCGCGGCATAAGCGCCGGCCAGGTCTCCGATCGAGCTGACTCCGACTCCGACCTGGTCGGAGGCCGGCATCACGGTGTAGCCCATGAAGTTGCGGTGCACCCGGTCGTCGTCGAGTGCGCGGGCGAGCTCGTCGTCCGGGCGGGCGAAGTGGTCGAAACCGACAAAACGGTACCCGGCGTCGATGAATTCCTCAGCCGCACCGACGAAGAGCCGGAACTTCTCCCATCCGGTCGCCATCGTGGCGCGGTCCAGCCGCCGCTGGTGGGGCTTGATCCAGGGCACGTGGGCGTAGGAGAAGCAGGCCACGCGGTCCGGCGCAAGCTCCCGGATCACCCTCTTGACCGTGTCCCGAAAACCGTCCTCGGTCTGCAGCGGGAGCCCATAGATGAGGTCGACGTTTACCGAGTCAAAGCCCAGCCGCCGGGCCTCTTCGACGTGCTCACGGGTGAGCTCGAGGGACTGCACGCGCTGCACCGCCCGCTGCACGTCGGGATCGAGGTCCTGGAGCCCCATGGAGAGGCGGTTGAAGCCCAGCCGGCGGAGGGTGGCGAGGTGCTCCATCGTGGTGACGCAGGGGTCGAT
>Ga0209013_10003577_pt1 | contig 13791 bp, 10 predicted proteins | sample Cruoilmetagenom2_FD_187291 | JGI IMG/M metagenome (GOLD analysis project Ga0209013, IMG submission 187291) | Oil polluted marine microbial communities from Coal Oil Point, Santa Barbara, California, USA - Sample 2 (SPAdes) (version 2) | ecosystem: Environmental > Aquatic > Marine > Oil seeps ... | reverse complement strand
GGACCGCTCATTGAGCGGCATTATTATCATCTTGTTTTCACTTGGTGGCAGCTTGCTGCTATCTCCACCGCTAACCGCGCTGCTGACCCTCATGCTGGCAATCCAATTGCTGGCACTCGGGCGGGATATGTGGTTCAAAGATCCACATCGGCAGCGACGATTATGGTTGCTCTTGCTGGTGATTGCTCTGCTTGTTACCGCTGGGGTTTGGGCGAGCTGGAGTAGTTTTGCTCCCCAGTCGGTAACCAACCCACTTGAATTAGTTGGCTGGTGGGCGAAAAAGACCGCGGAGTGGCAAGCGCACCTTACTGAGCGGTCTTCTGGGTGGGTCCAGAAGGTTTTTGCCGCTACCCCCGAGTGGTCACACACTCCACTCATAATCCTTTGGGGCATCGTGCAGCCATTTATGCCAGCTGCGATTGCAGACGTCTCTGGCAGCCTGTTGTGGCGTGGTGTAGCACTTTGGCGAGCTCTAGGGTGGACACTTATGTTGTTGCTGGTTTCATATGCTCCCTGGCGGGTAATTCGTTGGAATGATAAATGGGAACTGGACACAAAACGTTCCAGCATAAGTGCGCGCGCCTTGGTGTTAATCGTCTGGTTAGGAATTGTGATCGCTGCATTCCGGGGGGGCGGCGATCAATGGGATAACCCTCGCTACCGGGTGGCATTCATCGGTTTGCAAGCTGCCCTATTTGGATGGGTCTGGGCAGCCCAACGTCTCAAACCAGATAAATGGTTATGGCGCGTCTTAGTTGGTATCGCGATCGCCATGATCTGGTTTATCCCTTGGTATCTTGAGCGCTACATCTATCTGAATTGGCCAATACAAAATGTGTTCGTGCTGCTATCGATAGCAATTGCCAGCGTGATTTTGTACTGGATCATCAGTATCCTGAAGGATCGCCGGTCAGGGGATAAGTGATCTGCCGATGGATATAAATCACAACTTGAACTCTATTTTGGCATAGGGTGTCGCGATGGGCTCGACATTTACTCCCACTCGATCGTGCCTGGGGGTTTCGAGGTTATGTCATAAACCACCCGGTTGATACCCGGCACTTCGTTGACAATCCGGTTGGAAATCTTGGCTAGTAATTCGTGCGGCAGCCGGGCCCAATCGGCGGTCATAAAATCTTCCGTCGTTACTGCCCGAATAGCGATGGTTTCCTGGTAGGTGCGCTGGTCTCCCATAACACCGACCGACCGGATAGGCAGCAAGACAGCAAAGGCTTGTGCTGTACCCTGTACTCCACCGTGGTCGCCGAGTGCCATGTGCAGCAGTCCGGCACCTTCCAGTTCTTCGATTAAGATCGCATCAGCCGGTCGCAATTGTGCCAGCCGCTCGGTATTTACTTCTCCCAAACAGCGAACTGCCAAACCTGGACCCGGGAAGGGCTGGCGGAACACCAATTCTGATGGCAATCCAAGTTCCACTCCAACCTTTCTAACTTCATCTTTAAACAGATAACGTAATGGTTCAACCAGCTGGAACTGCATATCCTCTGGTAAGCCACCGACATTGTGATGAGTTTTAATACGCGCGGCTTGCGCACGGTCAGGCGCACTGGACTCGACTACATCAGGGTAGATTGTCCCCTGGACGAGGTACTTGGGTTGGTTCAATCGGCGTGCCTGCTGTTCAAAGATGCGGATGAAGAGTTCGCCGATCACCTTGCGCTTCGCTTCTGGCTCGGTGATCCCCTGAAGGGCAACCATAAACTGCTCAACTGCGTCGACAAGGATCAGCTCAACCCCGAGCTCATCATGTAACACCTGCGTGACCTGCGAGACTTCGCCTGCACGGAGTAAGCCGGTATCAACGAAAATGGCGATAAGCTGATCTCCAATCGCTCGCTGTACCATCGCAGTAGCTACGCTGGAATCCACTCCCCCGCTGACCGCGGAGAGCACCGGGCTGTCGCCAACTCGAGAGCGGATATTCACTACACTATCTTCAATGATTGAAGCGGGTGTCCAATCTGGGGTGATATGGCAGATATCGATCACGAACCGCTGTAATATCTCTGCGCCGTTCGGTGTGTGGTGGACTTCTGGATGGAATTGGACACCGTAGTAGCCGTTTTCCTGGTTGCCAATCGCTGCGATGGGGGAGTTTTCACTCCTGGCAAGCACAGCAAATCCGGGTGGTGGTACTTCAATCCGGTCGCCGTGCGACATCCAGACGGGATAGCTCCCAGCGGGCAGCAAGGGATTGCCCTCTGCTGCCGTTAATTGGGCGGAGCCATACTCACGCTCCTGTGAGTGGGCAACTCGACCCTGGAGGGCATGGGTGAGCACCTGCATCCCGTAGCAAATCCCCAAGATGGGAACTTGGCTTTCCAACATATACGCCGGCAGCTGCGGGGCCGATGTGTCGTACACTGAAGATGGCCCACCTGACAAGATGAATCCTTTTGGTTTTACTGCGAGGATTTCTTCTGCAGGAGTATCCCAGGGGAACAGTGCCGAATACACCGCCATTTCACGAACACGCCGGGCAATGAGCTGGGCATATTGGGAACCGTAGTCCAAGATAGCGATTGATTCGTGCATATCACCCCTCGTTCAGATAGAGAGCAGTATATTGATTTCTGGTGTTTAGTTTCTTAATGGTGGGCCGCGCTAATTGTCCTCAAATATGATCTCATCACCTTGCATAACTTTGATGCGTGCCAATGCTCTGATTGGCACATCGAGGTGGGCAAGTGCGGCGCGCCCGCCTTCAAACACCTTCTCGATTAATGCACCTATCCCGATCACTTGTGCACCCGCAGACTGAGCCAGACGGACAAGCCCTAATATGGTCGCACCGCTCGCCAGGAAGTCGTCGATAATTAACACCTTTTCCCCACCGGCTAAATACTCCGGGGAGATGATCAGTTCTACGGTGCGACCTTTGGTGTGCGAGGGGGTCAAGGTTAAGAAAACCTGGTCGGGCATGGTAATTGGTTTATGCTTGCGAGCATAAACGACTGGTAATCCCAAATGCAATGCGGTCGTAACGGCAGGGGCAATACCGGATATTTCTGCCGTCAGCACTTTGGTGGCACCGATATCTTTGAATATCTGCGCAAATTCTCGCCCGCAGGTGTTCATCAGCACAGGATCTACCTGGTGGTTGATAAAACCATCCACTTTAAGGATTCCGCCACCAAGATTTTTTCCCTCTTTGAGGATACGGTCTTTGAGCTCCTGCATGCAGCCTCCTATCGATTTTGGTTGTCGATCTGTTGTGGTTCCCTGTCTGAAAGTTACACTTAGGCTATTCTACATTGCCTTTAATGAGATTGCCAAGTGGATTATGTTAGAATCGCCGATTGATGTTAGTTCTGGCTTCGCATTCACCCCGTCGCAAAGAGTTGCTGGCGTTGGGGGATTGGGATTTTACGGTTAATGCCGTCGATATCGATGAGTCACCATTATTGGGTGAGCGTCCAAAAGACTATGTCGAGCGTTTAGCCAAGCGCAAAGCATATTGTGCGGCTGACAAGTCTTCGGCAGGAGATATAGTCATTGCAGCGGATACGACCGTTGCGGACGGCGACAGCATACTCGGCAAGCCCGCTGACAACCGTGAGGCTGAACAAATGCTGCGCCGGTTGCGCGGGCGCACGCATCAGGTATTTACTGCGGTCGCTGTTGTAGAAGCCAGTAGTGATGATATGATCAGTGAAATATGCGAGACCGATGTACCGATGCGTTCGTATTCAGATGAGGAGCTTTCAGCATATATCGCCACTGGAGACCCGCTGGATAAAGCCGGTGCTTACGCGATCCAACATACTGGATTCCGCCCCGTTGTCGCTTTAGATGGGTGTTTCGCGAATGTAATGGGGCTGCCGTTATGCCATTTGGTGCGTGCGTTGGCCAAATTTAACGTTCATTCGATGACAGATATCCCTCAAGCCTGTCAGGTGAAGCTTGGGTACGAGTGTCCGATCACTGCTGATGTTTTACGTGGAGCCTATTGAACTGCTTATGAAATTGCGAGTATGGTTTTTCACCCTCTTGGTCGTTCTGATATCTGGCTGTAACCAGTCGCCAGACTCCACCGCTACACTGACACCAAAGCCAACCGCGACATTGAGCCAACCTGGGATCAATACGACCAGCGTTCCCGACCCTGGCCGCGCTGCCAAACGCTATTTGGACGCCTGGCAGGATGAAGATTACCAGCTGATGTATGATATGCTGACTTCCATCAGCCAAGATGCGATCCTGGCCGAAGATTTTGAACATTTCTACCGCAGCATCGCCAGTGAGGCCGCGTTATCGGACATCAATTATGAGATCCTCTCCTCTTTAGTGCTCGATCCAACCAGTGCTCAGATTAGCTTCCGGGTGTTGTTAGAGAGCGTGCTGGTTGGGGAGCTGCAGCGCGACACGCTGATGAATTTAACCCTTGAAGAGGGTGAATGGCGTGTGCAGTGGGATGATGCCCTTGTGCTGCCTGAACTTGCTGGAGGCAACTACCTTGGCATGGAGCGGTATATCCCCTCGCGTGCGAATATCTATGATCGCGAAGGCCACGCCTTAGTCGCCCAGGCTGACGCGACCGCGATCGGATTGCGGCCAGCGGTCATTGACCCTGGACAGGAAGAAGATCTATTCACCGTACTTACTCGTTTAACCGGTCTCTCCTCTGAGACGATCCTGGCGAAATACGAAAACTTTCCCATCGGTGCAGACTGGTACCTCCCGTTAGGTGAAGTGCCGGCTGACGAGATCCAACGCCGCTTTGGCGATCTATCTGGGTTCAGCGGTTTGGTGCTTAATCCCTATAAATCGCGCTATTACTTTGAGGGCGGGATCGCGCCCCACATTGTGGGCTATGTCAGCCAGATCCAGGCTGGCGAAGAAGAGGAATACTTGCGTCAAGGCTACCGGATTGATGAGCGGGTTGGTCAGGCCGGGATTGAATATTACGGTGAAGAATACCTGTCTGGGAAACGCGGCGGCGCTTTATATCTATTCAACCCGCAAGGGGAGCTTGTGACCAAGCTGGCAGAATCGCAGGCGGAACCCTCCCAAGCCGTCTACACAACACTCGACAAAGATTTCCAGCTGGCTGCGCAAAAAGCGATGGAGGGATTTCGCGGCGCTGCAGTTGTTCTGGAACGCGATACAGGGCGGGTGCTGGCAATCATCTCTTCACCAGGATTTGATCCGAACGCATTTGAACCGACAAATTACAATTACTACTCATTGCTCTCGGATATCTCGGGAGACCCAGACCTACCCCTGCTGAACCGTGCTACTCAAGGGCAGTACCCCTTAGGATCTGTATTCAAACTTATCACTATGGCAGCCGGACTTGAGAGTGATCGATTTACTCCCCAATCGACATACCAATGTGGCTATTTCTTCGATGAACTGGATGGGGTTACGCTCAACGATTGGACGTATGACCACTACCAAGAAGATGGGAAAACGCAGCCGAGCGGGCTGCTCACCCTGCCGGAGGGATTGATCCGCTCCTGCAATCCTTATTTCTGGCATATCGGTCTGACCTTGTTCAATCAAGGGTTAACAACAGCTGTCTCCGATATGGCAAAAGGTTATGGTTTGGGTGCAGAAACCGGCATTGAATATGTGAATGAACTCGGCGGAAATATCCCTGAACCTGTAAGCCAAGTTGATGCGACCAACCTTGCTATCGGGCAGGGTGACACATTGGTGACGCCGCTGCAGGTGGCAGTTTTTACCGCGGCGTTGGGAAATGGGGGCACTTTGTATCGCCCGCAGGTTGTGGAATCGTTCCTTTCACCGGATGGCGAAGAGATATCAAGCTTTGAACCGGAAGTAGTCGGTGAGCTGCCGGTGAGCCCGGAGAACCTGGAGGTGATTCAGGATGCGATGCGCGGCGTCGTGGCGAGCACGGACCCATATGGCACCGCATGGCATCGCTTTACCGGTTTAGATATCCCTGTGGCTGGCAAAACCGGGACCGCACAATCTGGATATGGTGATCCGCATGCTTGGTTTGCGGGATATACTTTTGCTGAACGGGAAGACAAACCTGATATCGCCGTAGCAGTTGTCATGGAAAATGCGGGTGAGGGTTCAGACTTCGCAGCTCCGGTTTTCCGCCGCCTGGTTGAGATGTATTTCTACGACCGCCCGGCAAAGCTTTATCCATGGGAATCTGGGTTTTATGTCACCCGGACGCCAACACCCGAGTTCGAAGAGGAAGGTGAGTAACGAAAGGCAATATGGACCAGGGGCGGGCTTACTCAGCAATTTCCAATCATATATATTCACTTGTGTTAGGACCACGATTTATTCTTACTAAACAATCACATTTGACGGAACACTAGATCAGTGCATATTTGCATAAACATAAAGAGAAAGTGTCACCAACACGCACGCGCGGTTTAGTCATTAGTTCGCAATCAGGGTTCTACACTGTCCAGAGTGATGACGGGCAGTGGGTGTGCCAACTGCGCGGCCGCTTGAAAAAAGGTCGCCGTGAGGGGGATGTGGTAGGCCTTGGGGATTGGGTACGGATCACACCAATTGGTGTAGAACGCGGTGTGATCGACGAAATAGAACCGCGTAAACGTATGCTCTCGCGCATGGCACCACTGCCGAGTGGTGAGTACCAGCAGATCATCATTGCCAATCCCGATCAGGCGGTTTTTGTCTTTGCCTGCCGCGACCCGGACCCTCGTTTTGGAATGCTGGACCGCTATTTGGTTATCGCCGAGAAAGGGGAAGTGCCTGCGCTGATTGTCGCCAATAAAACGGATCTGGTCAGCAATTCCCGCCCGGGCGAGCTGTTTGGCTTGTACTCCGAGATTGGCTACCCGGTTTTGTACACCTCCATTGTGAATGGCGAAGGCCTGGCGGAGCTTAAAGACCACCTGGTAGGCAAGATATCCGTATTGTCTGGACCTTCCGGTGTGGGGAAGTCGAGTCTGCTCAACACCATGATGCCAGGTTTAGATCTGGCTCACCGTACCGTGAGCCAAGCGACCAGCAAAGGACGCCACACCACAGTCGCAAAAGAGATGTACCCATTGGAAGGCGGCGGGTATATTGCCGACACGCCTGGTCTGAAAGCGCTTGCGCTTTGGGATATGGAGCCGGACGAATTGGATGGCTATTTTCCAGAGTTACGAGAGCGGGTGGCTGGGTGCCAATTCAGTGACTGCACCCATATACACGAACCGGGCTGTGCAGTTCAAGCGGCAGTGGATTCTGGTAGGATCAGCCGGCAGCGATACGAATCGTACTCGCGCATGCGCAGCGGTCAGGAAGAAGAGTATCTTTAGAATAAATATGACTATTAGAGTAAACTTAACTTACATTCGACACTTTTTTTCTTCAACGTATGAAATATAATCGATTTTCCTGAGCCGTATATCTTTTAGCAAAGTATTACTTTGAACCTCGGATGATTTTCTAGCGTATATTATTGAGGAGACGTACACTCTCAGCGCAGTGAGTCGATATTTTATTCATGGATAGAGAAACCGCGCCAAACCTTCAAGACGCCCGCCTTGGGGGTATATAGACAATATATGCCAGCAGAATACAAAACCCCGCACCCATATCTGGTTTTGTACGTTTGCTATGCTGTTCCCCTGATTCACCGAACAAACAGAAATTTACACGATCTGCCGGATGATGTGAACGCTCATCCGGATGCCCCCGCGTCATTTGCAGGTGCTCTTTCTAGATGCAGTATAATGGACCCGCGTGAATAATTTGGTACAAACCTGTTTCGAAAAGTAAGCTCTATACCACATTGAATCCACATCAGTGGGAGGATGCTTTGGATAAAAAAGTCATTTTGGACATACAAAATCTGAACACCGAGTTTCACACTCAAGACGGCATTGTTCATGCGGTCAATGATCTCTCATATCAACTAGGTGAAGGGGAGTCATTAGGGGTCGTAGGTGAGAGCGGATGTGGAAAAAGTGTATCCATGCTCTCTGTTATGAGACTGCTGCCAATACCTCCCGCAGTCATTAACGCCGAAAGAATTGAATTCTTCGGCCGCGATTTGCTCGAGTTTTCTGATGCAGAAATGCACAACGTGCGCGGCAGCCAGATCGCGATGATCTTTCAAGATCCGATGACCTCGCTCAACCCTGTGTTGACGATTGGTTTCCAGCTCAAAGAACCACTGAAGCTGCACCTCGGTTTGAGCGAACAGGAAGCCGAGGAACGATCCGCTGAACTGCTGCAATTGGTTGGCATCTCTGACGCACACTCTCATTTAAGCGACTACCCCCACCAATTTTCCGGCGGGATGCGCCAGCGGGTGATGATCGCCATGGCACTTTCCTGCAACCCGGCTTTGTTAATCGCCGATGAACCAACAACGGCATTGGATGTAACTATCCAGGCGCAGATCGTCGACCTAATCAAACAACTGCGGGAACAGTTCGGACAAGCGTTGATCTGGATCACTCATGACCTAGGCGTTGTGGCAGGATTAGCCGAGCGAGTTGTCGTCATGTATGCTGGTTACATTGTTGAAGATGCGTTAATTGATAATCTCTATCACAATACAATGCATCCATATACCGCGGCGCTGCTCAGGTCCTTGCCGAGGGTCGATGGTTCCCGGGAGACCAAATTAGAAACGATCGAAGGATTACCGCCTGACCTCATCGCCTTACCCAAGGGCTGTCCATTTGCTGCGCGCTGTGATTTTACGAAGGATAAATGCCTGGAGAAGAACCCGCCGCTGGAGATGCGCGAGCACCAGCATAGAGTTGCTTGCTGGATAGACTTAGAAACCGGGGAGCTGCGATGACAAACAATGAAGTCTTAGTTAAGGTCGAAAACCTTACCAAACATTTCCCAATCACGCGCGGGATCATCGTCCAGCGTGAGATAGGTGCTGTGCGCGCGGTTGATGGTATCAGTTTTGAGATCAAGAAAGGTGAGACCTTGGGGCTGGTTGGCGAAAGCGGCTGTGGCAAATCAACCACCGGGCGCACGATTATCCAACTGCACCGCGCTACCTCTGGAAAGGTGTATTACAAAGGCGAGGATCTCACCGAACTGAAGGGGGAAGGGCTGCGTAAACTCCGCCGCAATATGCAGATCATCTTCCAAGACCCGTATGCATCGTTGAATCCTCGTATGACTGTCGGGGATATCGTTGGTGAACCCCTGGAAGTCCATGGCATCATGCGTTCGCGCAAAGCACGTCGTGAAAGGGTGCAGGAGCTGCTGCGCCTGGTTGGACTAAACCCGTATTTCATCAATCGCTATCCACATGAATTCTCCGGGGGTCAGCGCCAACGTATTGGCGTGGCGCGCGCCCTCGCTTTACAGCCCGAGTTCATCGTCTGCGACGAACCGATCTCTGCGCTGGATGTCTCTATTCAAGCCCAGGTCGTCAACTTGCTGGAGGAACTCCAAGATAAGTTCGATTTGACTTATCTCTTTATCGCACATGACCTGAGTATGGTGCGGCATATCTCTGACCGCACCGCAGTGATGTATCTGGGGAAAGTGGTTGAGCTGACACAGCGTGAAGAGCTGTATAACAATCCGCTCCACCCTTACACCCAGGCATTGCTGTCGGCAGTACCGGTACCTGACCCGGTCGCCGAACGCAAACGACAAAGGATTATATTAACGGGCGATGTGCCCAGTCCGGCAAATCCACCATCTGGCTGCTATTTCCACCCTCGCTGTCCGATTGCCCAGCAGGTATGCCAGGAAGCAGCCCCTGAGTGGCGGGAAGCAGTCCCTGACCACTGGGTGGCCTGCCATTTGGTGTGATTGACCCGGTCCGAAAGGAGGTGAACTGAACCAAATACTTAACGCAACGATTTCCCGAATCCACGTTCATATGTAGTAGAATTAGTGGTCAACAAGAAACCGCAGGTTTCTTGAAATTTATATTCTTCACGGAGGAGCAAAATCATGAAGAAAAGTATCACCATCATTTTTGGCTTGCTGGTTATCGCAAGCATGTTGCTGTCGGCCTGCCAGCCGGCACCAGCAGAAGTAATCACCAAAACCGTCATCGTCACCGAGGTCGTCGAGAAAGAAGGCGAGACGATCATCGAGACCCAGATTGTCGAGGTTATCGTGACGCCAGAGCCGGAACCCGGCGAGGTAGAACCAGTGACACTTTACTGGAACTTTGGCACTGAGCCGCCGTCGCTCGATCCCTCGTTGGCAACCGACACCACGTCAGTAGATGTGATCCGCAATACCTTCGTCGGGCTGACCCAGTTCCATCCTGAAACGGGTGCCGTTGAACCATACCTGGCGACCGAGTGGGAAGCCGGTGAAGATGCCGATGGCAATGCCACCTTCACCTTCCATCTGCGCGATGACGTCCCCTGGGTGAAATACGATCCCACCACGGGTGAGACCACGCAAGAGGTCGACGAAGAGGGCAACCCGCGCTTTGTCAATGCTTATGATATCGAGTATGGTGTGAAGCGCACCATCAACCCCGAGACCGCCTCAGACTACGCTTACGTGATGTATGTCATCAAGAACGCCCTGCCGGTTAACGAAGGCGAAGAGGGCTTCACCCTTGACGACATCGGCGTAAAGGCGCTGGATGAGACCACGGTCGAATTCACGCTCGAGTACGCCGCGTCTTACTTCCCCTCGATTGCCGGCATGTGGATCGCTAACCCGATGCCGCAGTGGGCGATTGATGAGTGGGACGTGAAATGGACCGAGGCCGGTCTGATCGTCACCAGTGGCCCGATGGTAGTCGATAGCTGGATCCACGGTGGCGAGCTTATCCTCGTCAAGAACCCGCTTTGGATCAACGCTGACGACATCCAGATCGAGCGCGTTGAAGGCTTGATGATCCAGGAGGCTTCAACCGCCTTTGCTCTCTATGAGAACAACGAGCTGGATACAGTCCCCGTTCCACTGCCCGAGATTGACCGTGTCAAGGCCGACCCCGTGCTGAGTGCTGAGTTCTTTAACGCCCCGGCAGCCTGCACCTACTACTACGGTTTCACCACCAACAAACCGCCGTTCGATGACGTGAACGTGCGCACGGCCTTTGTACAGGCCATCGATCGCCAGAGCCTGATCGACAACGTCACCAAGGGCGGCCAGATCCCGGCGACGACCTTTGCGCCTCCCGGTATCTTCGGTGCGCCCGAAGCCGGCACCCTGGGCCTGCCCTCGGATGCCGCCGCCGCCCAGGCCGCATTCCAGACATACCTGGATGAGAACGGCATGACGGTCGATGACTTCAACGCACTGGGTGTTACCCTGATGCACAACACCAGCGAAGGGCACGCCCGCATCGCGGCTGCCATCCAGCAGATGTGGAAGGACACCCTGGGAGTGGATGTCAACGTCGAGAACCAGGAATGGAAAGTCTACCTGGACACCATCCAGAACAACACCCCGCTGGCTGATATGCCGCATGTCTGGCGGCTCGGTTGGTGCGCAGACTACGCCGACGAGAACAACTGGGTGCACGAGGTCTTCAACGCGGAAGAGGGCGCTAACCGCCTGCGCCGCGGCTGCTCCGATGACACCTGCACCGAGGTTACGCCAAGCGCATTTGACGAATTGACCGTGGCCGCACAGACTGAGCCCGATCCTGCCAAGCGCCTTGAAATGTATGCCCAGGCAGAGCAAATGCTCGCGGGCGAAGAGGTTGCCTACGCACCGATCTACCACTACACAACTGTGAACGTTACCAAGCCTTGGCTGGTACGCAACTTCACACTGCTCGGTGGTAACGACTTCTTCAATTGGACAATTGACCAAGCTGCACAGCTGGAAGCTAGGTAGTCCATTTCATATCCATTTACATGGAGACCGGGGTCACCCCGGTCTCCAAGACGGTAAATAACCTTGCGAAGGTTATAAACCTTCGCAAGGTTAGGTTGTAACTGATGTCATCTTGAGCGCAGCAAAGGATCTTTATGATGCTTCGCTCCGCTCAGTATGAGATTGATTAGTCAACTTGAACCTTCCTTTTCAGCCTGGCGTAAGTTATAAAACAGCCTGGCTTAAGATATTAGGAAGATGGAGGTGCTTATGACCCGTTATATCATCCGTCGTATTTTGGGTTTTATCCCCGTGCTGTTCACGATCACCTTGTTCACTTTCGTGCTGATGCGCGCCATCCCCGGCGGGCCGTTCGATTTCGCCGGCGACCGCGCGTTGCCCCCGCAGATCGTCGCCAATATCGAAGCCAAATATCACCTGGATTGGCCGTTATGGAAGCAATTTTTGTCTTACTTAGTTGGAGACGATATACTGGGCGAAGAAGGTACCTCCCGGGGTGTTATTCGCGGAGATTTGGGACCTTCACTGCGCTACCGCGCGCAAACTGTAAACGATATCATCAAGGTTACTTTTCCGACATCAGCCCAGTTAGGGTTGCTGGCCGTATTATTGGCATTATTGATTGGAGTGCCAGCCGGAATACTCGCCGCGCTGAACCAAAATACATGGATAGATTACACCAGCACATTTGGAGCTGTGTTATTCCTATCTATTCCTAATCTGGTGCTTGCACCGATCTTGGTCTGGGTTTTCGCGCTCAGCTTAAGCTGGCTGCCAGTGGCCGGTTGGGGCTCGCAGCCACCCTACTTGCTCGGGTTTCTGCCGCAGTTATCTGAACTGCTCAGCTGGGATTACTGGTCGCATGCGATCTTGCCGGTATTCGCGCTTGGCACCGCCTCAGCAGCTTTTATTGCCCGTCTGACGCGTGCCAGCCTGCTGCAGGTGATCCGCGAGGATTATATCCGCACCGCGCGTGCGAAAGGCTTGCGTGAGCGTGTCGTCGTGATTGTGCATGCTTTGAAGAACAGCCTGATCCCCGTAATCACCATTATGGGACCGCTCTTTGCCGGGTTGGTGACTGGCACTTTCGTTGTTGAGCAGATCTTCGGCATCAATGGTATGGGCAAACACTTTGTGCTGAGCATTGGCAACCGCGATTACCAGGTGATCACAGGTTTGACTTTATTGTTTGGTGTCATGCTGGTTATCGCTAACCTGCTGGTGGATATCACGTACGCCTTGCTGGATCCCCGGATCCGGTACGAGTAGTAGGAGGCATATATGGCAGTCGCAGAACTCAATCCTGATGAGACCCTAGTCCGCAAGGAACGCAGCCTATGGGAAGAAGCGATGATCCGCTTGGTGCGGAACAAGGTCGCGGTGGTCAGCGGGATATTTCTCATCGTGCTGATTCTATCTGCAATCCTGGCGGACTTCATTGCGCCCTATGGTTATGCCGAACAGGATCTCATAAACAACAACGCGATACCGGAATGGATGTTGTTCCTGCTGCCGGAAGGGGCCGAAAATTATGCCACCATCTCGGATAAGTTCCCGCTAGGAGCTGACCATTTGGGACGTGATTTATTCAGCCGTGCCTTATACGGTGCCCGGGTTTCCTTGGGGTTTGCCCTGGTCGCCGCCACCGTGAGCCTTGTGATCGGCACGATTTACGGGATGATCTCGGGTTATGTGGGCGGCAAGGTCGACGACTTCATGATGCGCATCGTCGATTTCTTATACGCTTTCCCCTTCCTGGTAGTCGTCATCCTCTTGCAGACCTATTTCAAAGCACTTGAGCGGCGAGGGGGTGCCAGCTTTATTTTTGACCTGAATGAAAGTATGGGCGGCATGTTCTTCCTGTTCATCGCCATCGGATTGATCGACTGGATCGGTATGGCGCGCATCGCCCGCGGCCAGGTTCTGCAGTATAAGCGTATGGAGTTCGTTGAAGCCGCGCATGCGGTCGGCGCTGGCGATTCGCGCATCATCATAAAACACCTGCTGCCAAACATATTAGGCCCATTAATCGTAGCT
>Ga0209013_10003576_pt1 | contig 13792 bp, 10 predicted proteins | sample Cruoilmetagenom2_FD_187291 | JGI IMG/M metagenome (GOLD analysis project Ga0209013, IMG submission 187291) | Oil polluted marine microbial communities from Coal Oil Point, Santa Barbara, California, USA - Sample 2 (SPAdes) (version 2) | ecosystem: Environmental > Aquatic > Marine > Oil seeps ... | reverse complement strand
CGGCCAGCCTCCGAGCAGGCAAACGGCGGTGCCGATAGGCATGGCAGCATAGGGGATAGCAGCAACCCGGGTGAAGGAAAGTGAATCGAGCAGGCGCTGATATGCACCTGCAGCCATTTTGAGTAAGACAGGATAGCTCGCCAGCAGCCGCAGGTCAATGTAGATGGGAGAGATCAATCCCGATTTGAGCGTGAATTTTCCGAACTTCACGCAGCCGGCATCGAGCAATCCGTCCGCTATTTCAGCCAGCTGTGAGTCCAATGCGGAGGGGACGGGAACATCTGCAGATAGTTGGCGGTCGCTTATTTTATTGCGCATCTGGTTGATCCTGTCAACCAGGTCTTGCGCGGCAGCATGCGGGTCTTGAGCTCGCGAGATTCCGCGTGAGACCGGCACCAGTACGCCCTTACCATCCGCTCGCAGACCGGCACTCAACGCATCCTCAAGGCTGGCTCCCTGCGCACCGACACCGGGGGCCAGGATCCACAAATCCGGTGCCAGCTTACGCACTTTCTTAAGCGCATCCAACTGCGTGGCGCCAACAACCAGGCCCACGTTGTCGCTTTCGTTCAGCTCATTTCCCAGGATTGCGACCGTTTCATAAAGCGTGTGCATCGTCCAAGCAGGCTCATCACCCATCTTAGGTGCGACCAACCGGTCCTGAAGGTCCACAGCGCCAGGGTTTGACGTCTTGCACAACATAAAAACACCCAGCTGTGGTTCCTGTATGAACGGCGCCACGGCATCGCGGCCCAAATATGGATTGATCGTTACCGCGTCTGCACCATAGGTCTGAAATACCGCTCGTGCGTAAGCCCGGGCGGTGGAGGCGATATCGCCCCGTTTGGCATCCAGGATGACCGGTGTCCCATCTGGTATCTCCGTTATCACCCGCTGCAGGGCCGAAATGCCTTCAGGACCCAGCGCTTCGAAGAAAGCCATGTTCGGTTTATAAGCCGCCGCCAAATCCGCAGTCGATTCAACCAAACGCATGCAAAAATGATACGCTGCTTCTGCGCTCGCTACTGGCAAATCCTGCGGGTGCGGGTCCAGCCCAACACACAGGAGCGAATTCACCTGCTCGACTCGTACCACTAATCTAGTAAAAAATCCCATATCTGGTTACCTCAACACCAATCACATTCCTCAACCATCAACGATAATTCCGAACACGCATCACGCACCATATACCAACGATAATCCAACTACAGGAAATACAATTCCTCACTCCACCTTTCACTTATTACTCATTACTTGTTACTCAGTACGCCTCACGCCTTCCCTAACACCATCGCCAACAGCGCCATCCTAACGTAAAGCCCATACTCCATCTGGCGGAAATACGCCGCGCGTGGATCATCATCCACATCCATGCTTATCTCCCCAACACGTGGCAGCGGGTGCATAACGATCATCCGCTCTTTAGCCTGTGCTAGAGTTTTGAGCGTGATCACGAACGCCGACTTAACACTTTCATACAGCGATTGATCCTCAAAGCGTTCCTTCTGTACACGCGTGACATACAGCACATCCGTCTCCGGCATCACCGTTTCCAGATCAAAATACTCACTCTGGGGGATACCTTTCTCATCTAATTCGCCGATGATCTCAGTTGGCATGCGCAGAATCTCCGGCGACACATAATTAATGCGCACATCAAATAATGAGAGCAGGCGTGATAGTGAATGGACAGTGCGCCCGTACTTCAAGTCTCCAAGCATCGTGACGGTCAGCCCATCCACAACCCCCAACTCCTCAAAGATGGTGAACAGGTCTAATAATGCCTGGGTGGGATGTTCACCAATCCCATCTCCGGCGTTGATCACGGGTTTTCGGGCGTATTTCGCCGCCAGCGTAGAGGCGCCCACCTCCGGATGCCGCAAGACAAGCACATCCGCATAACACTCCAATGTGCGTACGGTATCGGGCAGGGACTCGCCTTTTGAAACCGAGGAGTAGTGCACCTCATTAATGGGAATTACGCTTCCCCCGAGGCGCTCCATGGCAGAGGTGAATGATGATGACGTCCTGGTTGACGGCTCGTAGAAAAGGCTGGCCAGGATTTTGCCCTTGAGCAGGTCGAATGTCCCGATACGAGCAACCATCTCCTGCATCTCATGAGCGACACCAAAGATATAATCCAGATCTGAGCGATTGAACTGCTTCACGGAAAGGACGTCTGCCCCATAAAACTGCGCTGATTGCTGATCACCAAGAGGCAAATAAGGATTTTTGTTCGTCGCGGGTAAATCGTAAGTTGACATACTGTGTCCTCCAATATCAAAATATTAATAAAAATACATTAATCCAAAGGAATTCGGAGAAGGAAGCAAGAACCACCCCTATCACTTATCCTTTGCCCCTGATCTCCTAACATTCCTTCCAGACCCACACTTAGCAAGCACTTCACCGTCTCGATACACTTCTATTCCGCGCAGGACTACCCGGAGCAAACGGCCGCTGACTTTCCATCCCTCAAAAGGTGTCCAGGCGCACCTTGTGTGGGTGTTTTTTGCCTGTATTATCCACTCATCCTGTGAATCGAATTCAATCCAAGTCTGCTGCTGTTCTGGGAGATGAAATATTCTACGCGGGTTGTCGTGCATACGGGAGATCACCTGCTCCCACGTAAGGCGACCATCTTGGACGGCCGTCCCCAACAACGGCAGGGCCGTTTCTAGCCCTGGAAATCCCGGTGGTGCATCGCTGCTATCCTTTTCCTGGAGAGTGTGCGGAGCATGATCGGTAGCAAAACAATCGATTACCCCCAGGTTATCCCATAGCGCTTCGCGATCAGCTGGCGAGGCAAGGCGGGGACGGACTTCGGACCGGCCACTTCCCAGGTTTTCAATGTCCTCCTGTGTGAGAAACAGGTGGTGCGGCGCAACCTCACAAGTCACATGCAAACCGTGATTTTTTGCTGCCCTAATTATGAGGATTTCCTCGCGTGTGGATACATGCGCCAGGTGTATGGAACGTTCGCACAGAGCGGCCATCAGAATGACCGCAGCCATAGTGCGACCTTCTGCATGGGCTACGATGGGCAGATCCCGGGGCCAGCTCCTGAAATGATCCAACCATAAAGTCATATCATCCAGACGAAGTGGACCGTATGTCTGGTCTAGATACAGCTTAAGACCTGCTGACTTAAAGGCGATTTGGGATAACGATCTAGCGTTGTCCGCTCCCGCACCAAGGTACTGCCCATAGTCGCAGCGCGCTTTCGCTTCTGCCGCACTCAGCACCCTGGTCATATTCTCTTTATTTGTGATCGGAGGCTGGGTGTTGGGCATGGCCAACACGGTGGTAAATCCACCTGCGAGCGCTGCTGCGGTGCCTGAATCCCAATCTTCTTTATGGGTGGCGCCCGGCTCGCGAAGATGTACATGAGGGTCAATCAGCCCGGGTAGTTTCATAGTGATAAGTCAAGGTTTTCCACCGCGCCTGGTTTAATTTCATCCTTCCTGCGGCGATTCTCCATCCTCTGACACCCATTGCCAGTCAATTAATGTTTCCAATTTATCGTATGAAGTAAGATCCAAATGCAATGGCGTGATCGACACAGCACCTTGAGCCAGCGCCCCAAAGTCTGTTCCATTCTCCGGAACTCCGGTTGGCGCATCTCCACCGATCCAGTAATAGGGACGCCCACGCGGGTCCTCACGGCGCACCAATTTATCTCGGTACACCCTAAGACCCAGACGAGTTATGCGTATGTCAGTGAGCTGATCTTGGGGTAGATACGGAATATTGACGTTCAACAAGATATCCTTCGGAAAGCCTTCCCGCAGACATGTGGAGACGATCCGGTGTACAACCCTGGATGCGATACTATAATCTAACTGCTCCTGGTGGTATTCTGGCGCGTCAACGGAAACTGCTATTCCAGGAACTCCGCAAATCACGGCTTCCATGGCGGCCGTAACTGTACCCGAATAAGTCACATCGTGCCCCAGGTTAGCATTAGGGTTGATACCCGAAACGACCAAGTCAACTGGATCCGGTAATAGTCCTAATAACGCCAATGCGACACAATCCGACGGAGCACCATCGCTCGCTAAAACGGAAGTGCCGTCGTCCAGCTGCGCTTCCGTCACACGCATAGGTCGATGCAGGGTCTTTACATGCCCGGACGCCGACCAGTTCCGATCGGGAGCCAGCACACTTACCTCCCCCAATCTGCGCATTTGCTGTACCAGGGCTAACAAACCTGGTGCGCTTACACCATCATCGTTCGTAACAAGAATATGCATAAAATCTAAGTTTCCTGATTATGTAAATGCTGTACCGGGTGAGATTATTCGTTTGGGTCATGAAATATTTGATATATTTTTATATAATCGATTATACCCTCATGCCGAAATGTAAAACATGATGGTAAAATTAGCTAAATAGAGAGAACTGGTTGGAAATATATTTCTCTCGAAAGTGAGATAACATGAATTCAACCCTAAGTCGCATCATTGGAATCATCCTTATCCTGGCTGCCATCGCTGGTTTAGTGCTCAGTGTATTTGGTGTCTTAGCTACCTGGAGTCTCAAACCCCAAGTGACAGAAAGCCTGCTGAGTGGAGTCGAGTTAGCAACTAACACGTTGGAGACAACTGCTACGGGACTCGACCTGGCCAGGGATTCATTAACAATAGCCGTCTCAAGCATTACCGCGCTTCAGAACACGGTTGAAGCAACGGCTGCAACCTTTGAAACTACCTCACCAATGCTGGATTCAATTATCTCGCTTTCACAAGAAGAACTGCCCAAAAGTATCGCAGCCGCGCAAGGCGCTTTGGATTCGGCCGGGAAGAGCGCTGAAATCATCGATGGTGTGCTCAGAGCGCTGACGATATTTAGTAAGGACCTCTACAATCCGGATGTCCCGATGCACATTGCACTGCAGCAGGTTTCCGATAGTATGGATAGCCTGCCTTCCACCTTTGAGACCATGGAGACCAGCGTCAGCGACGCCAAGAGCAATCTCGAAACCATTCAACTAGAGATCAACCAGATTGCATCAGATATCGACGAGGTATCAAACAGCCTGGAGGACTTCGATAAAGTAATCAGCCAGTACCAGGACCTGATATTAGATCTTCAGGAGAAGTTCGGAAAACTGGAGACGAATCTTCCGACTTTCGTCTCCATTGGCGCTGTGGTTATCACGCTCTTCCTGCTCTGGATGGCGGTCGCCCAACTTGGATTATTCACGCAGGGACTGGATCTCTTGAAGGTAAAGTCTGCAGAACCACCCTCCGAAGACAAGGTTCCACCAGGCAGCATCTCCTGAATTACGCCGCCATGTTACGCAGAACTGTGTGCAGGATACCTCCGTTACGGTAATAATTTACCTCCACAGGCGTGTTCAACCGGGCTTCGACATTAAAAGAAATCTGGCTGCCATCCTCCCTGACTGCACGCACAGACAATTCACTCATTGGCCCTATACCATCAGCCAGGCCTTCGATGTTGAAGGTTTCTTTGCCCGATAAACCCAGGGTCTCCACACTCTCTCCTGCTTTGAACGTCAATGGAAGAACGCCCATCCCCACCAGATTCGAACGGTGAATTCGTTCGTAAGACTCGGCGATTACGGCTTTTATCCCCAACAAGAGCGTTCCTTTCGCCGCCCAATCTCTCGAAGAACCTGTCCCGTATTCTTTACCAGCCAGCACAATCAGCGGCACGCCCTCCTTCTGGTATTTCATTGACGCATCATAAATACTCATGTGCTCGCCATCCGGTAAATGGATCGTCTCCCCGCCTTCCACACCAGGTACCAGGAAGTTTTTCAATCGGATATTTGCGAACGTCCCGCGCGTCATTACTTTATCGTTCCCTCGGCGCGAACCGTAGGTGTTGAAATCTCGCGCTTCTATCCCATGTTCGATAAGATATTTGCCCGCCGGGCTGTCGGCCGAGAAAGTCCCGGCTGGAGAAACGTGATCGGTAGTCACCGAGTCTCCCAATAAGACCAGTGCGCGTGCGCCATTGATACCCTGTATTGCTGGCACATCTAAGGTTAAATCTACGAAAAATGGCGGTTCCTGGATATAGGTTGACTCCATATCCCAATTATACAGCTCACTCTCCTCAGCCTGGATAGCGTTCCAGGTTTCGTTGCTTGTGAACACGCCGGCGTATTTCTCAGTGAACATTCGAGGGGATATCACGCTCTCTACCGCGGCCTGGACTTCAGCGCTGGTGGGCCAGAGATCGGCCAAGTACACCGGCTGCCCTTCGCGGTCCATGCCTACGGGATCCTTCGTTAAATCGATATCTACGGTACCCGCCAGGGCATAAACCACAACCAGAGGCGGAGATGCCAGATAGTTCGCCCGGACGTATGGATGTATGCGCCCTTCAAAATTTCGGTTACCAGAAAGCACTGCAGCGGCAACCAGGTCGGCGCTGGTAATCGCTTTGACAACTTCACCCGGCAGAGGACCGGAGTTGCCGATACACGTTGTGCAGCCATAGCCAACGACATTGAAACCAAGTTCAGCGAGCGGTTCCAACAGACCGGCTTTTCCCAGATATTCGGAAACCACCCTCGATCCGGGCGCCAGACTTGATTTCACATATGGCTTGACCTGCAGGCCGCGCTCGATGGCCTTCTTTGCCACCAAACCTGCACCGATCATAACCGAGGGATTAGATGTATTAGTGCATGAAGTGATGGCGGCGATCACTACGGCCCCATGGTTCATGTCCACGCTGCCTCCATTGGTACCCATGGCTGCCATGCGTATTAGTTCGTCATCCTGAAGCTCATAACCACCTTCCTTGACTGGAGCAGTCAAGACAGAATTAAACGACCCCTTCGCACTTGAGAGAGGGATACGGTCTTGAGGACGTTTTGGTCCCGCAATGCTTAATTCAACGCTGCCCAGGTCCAGGGCTAACGTGTCAGTAAACTCAGGATCCGGTGTCCGATCATAGCGGAAGAGATTTTGGCCCTTACAGTATGCTTCAACCAAAGCCACATGTTCTTCCGATCGACCAGTCAGGCGCAAGTAGCGCAGCGTCTCATCGTCAACTGGGAAAAAACCAATCGTCGCCCCATATTCGGGCGCCATATTTGCAATCGTTGCTCGATCGGTCAACGGCATTGTCGACAATCCCGGACCATAAAATTCAACAAATTTCTCAACAACACCTTTCTCACGCAGCATCTGTGTTACTGTCAGGGTCAAATCGGTAGCTGTTACACCCTCTTTCATCTCGCCGTAAAGCTTTAATCCAATCACTTCCGGTGCAACCATATCGATCGGTTGGCCGAGGATAACCGCTTCGGCTTCTATACCTCCCACCCCCCATCCAACCACCCCCAGGCCGTTGATCATTGTGGTGTGTGAGTCGGTGCCCACAAGGGTGTCTGGAAATGCCAGGAGCTGGCCGTCAGCCGATTGTGTTTGAACGACGGATGCCAGATATTCGAGGTTCACCTGGTGAACGATACCTGTTGCAGGTGGGACTACACGGAAATTGTCAAAGGCGCTCTTTCCCCAATGCAAGAATTCGTAACGTTCTCGATTGCGTTGGAACTCCAAATCCGCGTTGCGCTTCAAAGCATCCTGACTGGCAAAGAAATCCACCTGCACCGAATGATCGATGACCAGGTCAACCGGGACCAGTGGGTTGATCTTGCCAGGATCACCATCTAGGCGCGCAATGGCTGAACGCATGGCCGCCAGATCAACCACAGCAGGTACGCCTGTGAAGTCTTGCATGACCACCCGCCCAGGACGATATGGCAGGGCCGGTCTTTGTTCCGCGTTGGGCGTCCAGCCGGCCAGGTTTACTACATCCTGCTGACGTATTTCTTCTTCATTACATTGACGCAGCACCGATTCGAGCATCACGCGTATGGAGAACGGCAGTCGCGATAAATTGACCAATCCCGCTTTCTCCAACTTATCCAATCGATAAATCACGTACTCAGCCTGCGGGGTTTTCAAAACATCCCGCGCTGAAAAATAATCTTGATTCATTAAGCTCTCCTTTTTGTCCATCTTGTTCAATTCAGACGCGGCGGACTATTGCATCCGTCATGCGTGCCACGCGGCTCATAAAACTCACATCGTGTACACGCAGGATGTCCCCGCCCCGCGCAATGCCGACAGCGGCTGCTGCGGCTGTTCCTTCCAGGCGCTGGTCGGGTGATAGATCCAGGGTATAACCGATAAAAGATTTCCGCGAAGGACCAAAAAGGACAGGATAACCCAACAGCCTGATCTCTTCCAGTCGGTCGATCAATTCCAGATTTTGTTCTACTGTTTTTCCAAACCCTATACCAGGGTCAAGGATGATGTGATCGTCAGGGATTCCAGCTTCATGAGCCAGAGAAACGCTTTCCAATAATTCCCGCTTCACGTCGGACATGAGATCATCATAGGGCACGCCAACGTATCGACCACCCAGACGCTCCTTTACCTGCGCATGAGCCCAGGAGCTGCGATTATGCATCAGAATCACTGGTACGTTATTTATTGCAATTACATTGGCCAGTTCCGGGTCAGCGTGCAAACTCCACACATCGTTTACAATGTGCGCTCCGGCTTGGATTCCCGCCTCCGCCACCTTAGCTTTATATGTATCGATGGAAATCAACACATCCAATTCTGATGACAACAAGCGGATGGCCGGTAAAACTCGCTCCATTTCATCTTCCGGACCGATTTGCTCTGCTCCCGGTCTGGTGCTCTCCCCTCCGATATCAATGATATCAACGCCTGAAGCTGCGAATTCCCTCGCCCTCGCCAGGATATCAAGTAAGCTAACTTTCCCATTAGAATCAGTGGGAGATAACATCCCGTCTCCGGAGAAGCTATCGGGGGTAATATTGAGGATGCCCATCACATATGTACGGGCACCCCAATCAAAAACTCGATTTTGGATTTTCGTTCTTGGTATATGCATTCTACCGATAATTATTTAATCACGTTTTCAAGGCTGAGCTATTTATGGATTGGCGCGCTGTCAAGGATCAGGCATCAATAATTGCTATTATGCCCGACCCAGTATATGCCATAAATTCAAGTAAGTAGAGTAAGCGGGCGGTTGAGCCACTCTTCCGCCTCATCTATGTCTTCAAAAACTGCCATCTCTACGCCGCCAGGAGTAGTGAGAGCAGCGATTTGTTCCACCCCATCCCGGACCTGCTCATTTGCCACCACCACCGCCAAGCGAATATTTCGTACAGATGGATCATTGTTCACTTCAACAGCATAGTTAATCGCTTGCTCTGTTAGCGTATCAATTTGACGTAAATCGTACAGGTTGCGCGTTAACCGGTCCGAATCAAGTAAATGATCAATAGCAAACGTGCGCCATTTCTCCAGAGTATCGGCATTCACATCCGAAAACACGATGTTCATCCCACCATCCTGTCTGCGATTGACCGAATAGCCGATATCCGGTTCTGGATTCCATCGTAACGGTTTTGCCTCTAGTTCAGACATACACTTACCTCCTGGAATAACATATTGACCCAAACAAGGGTATCTTATACCATCGCTGGGTCATACAAGGTATGTGATCCCCAACAAATATATCAGATTTTACCCGAGAAAACACTTCAGGGATTAAAATCTCCATTAAACATTCGTTCGTTTATATAAACTAATTCCACTTGTATCCGTCTCGTTAAGCAATTCTTTGACCGTCTTTCCCAATACCGTATGCCTCAGGTCAGGAGCCAGATCAGATAGGGGCACCAGTACAAAAGCCCTGCCTTCTAATCGTGGATGCGGTATTACAAGATTCGAATTATCGAACACAAGTTCATCGTAAAACAGAATATCGATGTCAATGATACGCGGGCCGAATCGAAATGTTGGCACCCGGCCCATCTTTTCCTCAACGGCCTTAAGATAATTCAAGAGATCCTCAGGCGACAGCTCTGTCTCACCTTTAACGACTTGATTGAGGAACGTTGGCTGATCATCATACCCCCAGGGAGGAGTTTCATAAATTGGAGAGCATTCCAGGACATTCACAGCGACGGGCAGGTGATGCTGGACCGCTTCCAAATTGCCTTCGCGGTCACCCTGGTTAGTTCCCAGCGAGAGATATATCATATGTTCCATATTCGTCCATTAAAGCATACCATGAAGAATGGTAAAATGTCTCCTCGTTTGGTTCAACGCTCGGTTAATTAATCACGATAGAGGTAACCTCGAGTTAATGAGAATATTGTAATAAATTAAAATAGGAATAATAAATGGCTGAAGCAACCTTTCATTTTCCGCGGGGATTTTTATGGGGAACAGCCACTGCTTCACATCAGGTGGAAGGCAACAATACTAATAACAACTGGTGGGCCTGGGAATCGGATCCTGGACACATCCTAGATGGTCACAAGTCCGGCCTGGCGTGCGACTGGTGGGGTGGTCGCTGGCGGGAGGACTTTGACCGGGCGGCCGAAAGTGGACAAAACGCCCATCGCCTTTCAGTGGAGTGGAGCCGCATTCAGCCCACTCCAGATGCCTGGGACGAATCCGCGTTGGACCGCTACCGGGAGATCGTACAACAATTGGTCGAGCGCGACATGACACCCCTGGTCACCATGCACCACTTCAGCGACCCACTCTGGATAACGGAGATGGGCGGCTGGGAGAACGAAGCGATTGTCAAACATTTCGAATCGTTCGTCACCAAAGTGGTTGAAGCCCTACAGGAGTATGTCAACCTGTGGGTCACCATCAATGAGCCAAACGTGCTGGTAGTCTCTGCCTACCTGCTGGGAGACTTCCCGCCAGGCAAAAAAAGCCTGTTCATTACCCAACGTGTTATGGGGAACATGGTTAAAGCGCACGCCGCGGCGTATCACGCCATCCATAAAGTACAAACAACAGCTCGCGTGGGACTTGCCATTAATTATCGTGGCTTTATTCCCGCTCGGAACTGGTCTCCGCTTGACCATCTTACAGCGAATATACAGTCCAGCCAGTTCAACAATTTCTTCCCCAAAGCTTGTTCTAGTGGAGTATTACCCTATCCAATCCGCCACAATCGTGTACCACAGGCTAAGAATACCCAGGATTTTTTGGGGATCAATTATTACACCCAGGAACTGGTTGCCTTCAACCTGCTGCATGCCAGCGAACTGTTTGGACGACGGCACTTCCCACCGGATGCTGAATTGAGTGAATCCGGTTTTATAGCCAATCAACCACAAGGACTGTTCGAAGCCATAAAGTGGGGCTTGCAGTTTGATTTGCCCATAATCATCACAGAGAACGGGGTCGAAGATTCCGAGGACAGACTGCGCCCGCGATACATGATACAGCACCTGCATCAGGTCTGGCGGGCAGTTAATTTTAATTTCCCCGTAAAAGGCTTCTTCCACTGGACCCTGGTTGACAATTTCGAATGGGAGCGTGGTTGGACTCAACGCTTCGGTCTGTGGGAGCTGGATGTCGAAACCCAGGCGCGCAGCAAACGACCAAGCGCCGACCTGTACGCAGAGATATGCCACGAAAACGGCATATCATCCGCGACGGTTGCACGGTACGCGCCGGAATTGACGGGGGAAATGTTCCCGGATTAACCGGATATGCACAAGCTTAATAACTCATCATGCGACTGACCGTAATCTGCCGGTCCGCACGCGAGTCGGACACAGCCGATGTAATGGAAATTGCCCGTCATATCTGGGGTGGGGAGGACTACGTGCCCCATGTATGGAAAGATTGGCTCGCAGACCGGAAAGGGGTATTAGCGGTGGCTGAGCACCAAGGACGCGTTATTGGGCTCGGTAAATTAACCCAACTGACCCCGGATGATTGGTGGATGGAAGGTTTGCGAGTCCATCCGGAATACGAAGGGCGCGGCGTGGCTTCCCGGTTGCACGACTATATGTTGGATTGTTGGGAGAAGACCGGATGCTGCGCTATCCGCCTGGCGACATCCTCAAAAAATGAGTCTGTACACCACCTGTGCGAGCGGACTGGTTTTGAAAAGGTAGGAGAGATCACATATTTTAAAGCCAGTGTACTGCCGGATGGCAAAAACATCTTCAGACTTATTTCTATAAATGAAATCCCAACAGTGATCGAGATGATCGCGAACAACCCTCACCGAGATTTAACCCACGTGCTTATTGACCTGGGCTGGCAGTGGACTTCACCACACATTACACTCATTGAAGAGGCAGTGAATGAAAAAACTGCGTATTGGTGGCTGTCGCAGGATTCTGAGGTAAAAGGCCTACTATTGTTTTGGTTGGACGACTGGGAAAACACCGAGGCCCGCTCTAGCCCCGTTCCGATGATCAAACTGCTGATTTGCCGACCTGACGAAATGGCGAATTGTCTGCTCGATTTCCGGCGTCTTGCTGCGGTTATGGGTTATGACCAGGTCGGTTGGATGGCCCCTTTTCATACAGATTTAGTAAACGCCCTGGGAGATGCAGGATTCCAGACCGATTGGGAGGGCTCACTGTACATCTTTGCTAAAGCAAAAGAATAATATAGTATAATTCTGCCGCCAAACGAAAATTTACCGGTTGGCGAATTATGGAGAGGTAGCATAGTCTGGCCTAATGCGCGCGCCTGGAGAGCGTGTGAGCCATCACGGCTCCGTGGGTTCGAATCCCACCCTCTCCGCTGGATGGATAAGCTCGAACTAGTAAACACCGCCTAGCATGAGATTCATTGTTTTAGCAAAAAAAGGGGGGACTCCCACCCTCTCCGCTATTCCTTTGGCCCTTACGATTGCACAACACTTTGCCAGGGCTTCTATAATTTAAATTACATGTGTGGGACATACTAATGCACTGAAATGTTCTGTTAAAATTGAACATTGACCCATTCAAGGGATGGGTCAATGTTCATTTGCGAAATAAATTAATCGGTTAATTTTCGTACACAGCAAAATATTCGAACATAACTTTAAGTAGTTTCTCTTTAAACGTTAGTGTGATCAAGCCAACATTGCCATCCTTAAATGTGCTGTCCTGGACTTCAAGCAGCTTCTCTCCATTCACATATAAAGTCAACGTTTCACCAACACAATCGCCGCGCACGCGATTAACCTGGTCCCCGCGATGGATGACACCATTCTCGTCCGTCCCCTCCGCAAGGAATTCGAGCAGACCTTGTTCCATTTTTGCAATACCGTATGACCCGCTTTCGTTAATCACCAGAGCGTAATAGTTGATGCCGCTTTGATATCGACACACGACACCGTAATATCCCGCCTCCGCACCTTCGACCCGAAGGGCGTCCGTCTCTAAAGCAAGATCCACTAAGGACAGGCTCCTGACACTCCAAATGAATCCGTTAGGTGTCTTGACATTTATATAATACCCACCATCTTTCAGCGTGAAACCGTGCGTGTCCGCTTTGTAGAGCATCCAACCTGTATCGGAAGAGAAGTCATCTTCAAAGACCATATTGGGCAGTGGTGTAGGTGCTGGGATCGGAGTGAAGGTCGGCGCCGGTGTTTGTGTAGGCGCCGGTGCATCCGTTGGAGCAGGCGTCGCTGTTACAGCCGCCTCCTCCGCCGTAGGTACGATGACCTCATCAGCTCCAGTGAATGCCAATCTGCCCGTCTGGTTGGCGGTGTCAATGTATAGGTATTGGCGCTCGATGGAAAAAATTTCGGCTTCTTCCAACAGTCGTAGGAATCCATCCGCAAGCGAACCAGGAGGACACGCCGCCATAGTGGATGCACCAAACTCGATTGAGATGCCTTCATTATTCTCTCGATAAGTGCCTCCCACCCTATTGCAGTCAGCCTGCACGCTTACCTGTCCATTTGGCAGGAAATCCAGCGTATATTTATTCGGATC
>Ga0209013_10003575_pt1 | contig 13793 bp, 14 predicted proteins | sample Cruoilmetagenom2_FD_187291 | JGI IMG/M metagenome (GOLD analysis project Ga0209013, IMG submission 187291) | Oil polluted marine microbial communities from Coal Oil Point, Santa Barbara, California, USA - Sample 2 (SPAdes) (version 2) | ecosystem: Environmental > Aquatic > Marine > Oil seeps ... | reverse complement strand
AAAGGAAGGTACATATACATGAATTCAGTGAACACTGTGAACGAGCTGAACGACTTGTTAAATGGCCAAAACGTGCATGTTCAACTTTCAGTACCACAACTAGTGGAGAAAGCAACATCACGCGGAGAAGCTGTCTTAACATCGACTGGAGCTGTGAAAGCGGAGACTGGGAAATACACTGGAAGATCTCCTAAAGATAAGTACATGGTTGTAGAAGATGACTCTAAAGACAAAATTGATTGGGGTTCAGTTAACCAGCCTATCTCATCTGAAATTTTTAACTCTTTATATAAGAAAGTAATCACTTATCTGAAAACGAAAGAAGAGTTATTTGTATTCAAAGGCTTTGCTGGTGCAGATTCTGAATCTCGTCTTTCGCTACAGGTAATTAATGAATATGCATGGCATAACCTTTTTGCTCACCAATTATTCATTCGACCAACTGCTGAAGAATTAAAATCTCATGAAGCACAATTTACAATTGTATCTGCACCAACTTTTAAAGCAGATCCTGCTGTTGATGGTACTTCTTCTGAAACATTCATTATCGTGTCGATGGAACAACGCATTATCTTAATCGGTGGAACTGAATATGCTGGAGAAATGAAAAAATCAATCTTCTCCATTATGAACTATTTACTTCCAGAACAAGGAATCCTTCCGATGCACTGTTCTGCAAACGTCGGTGAAGATGGCGATGTGGCATTGTTTTTCGGTTTATCTGGAACTGGAAAAACAACATTATCTGCAGATGCAGACCGCAAATTGATCGGTGACGATGAACACGGTTGGTCTGATAATGGTGTCTTTAACATTGAAGGCGGATGTTATGCAAAAGCAATTAACTTAACACGTGAAAATGAACCACAAATATTTGATGCGATTCGTTTCGGGTCAGTTTTAGAAAATGTAGTAGTTGATCTTGATACTCGCGCTGCAAACTACGACGATATCTCATTAACTGAAAACACACGTGCTGCTTATCCATTACAAGCAATCGATAACATTGTTGATCCTTCTGTTGCGGGTCATCCAAAAACGATTATTTTCTTAACAGCTGATGCGTTCGGCGTGTTACCTCCAATCAGTAAGCTTACGAAAGAACAAGCAATGTACCACTTCTTAAGTGGTTTCACATCAAAACTTGCTGGGACAGAACGAGGTATTACATCGCCACAAGTAACGTTCTCAACTTGTTTCGGTTCTCCATTCCTTCCCCTTCCTGCAACTGTTTATGCAGAAATGTTAGGGAAGAAAATCGATGAGCACAACGCACAAGTATTCTTGGTAAACACAGGCTGGACTGGTGGAGAATACGGTGTTGGTAGCCGTATGAAACTTTCTTACACACGTACAATGGTTCGCGCAGCTCTTGAAGGAAAACTAAACAACGTAGAAACAGAAAAAGGTTCTGTTTTCGGTTTAGAAATTCCAAAAGAAATTACAGGTGTTCCTGCTAATGTACTAAACCCTCGTGAAGCATGGTCTGATAAAGCGGCATACGATAAGAAAGCAAAAGAATTAGCTGATCAATTCCGTACAAACTTTAAAAAATTCGGTTCCGTTGCTGAAGAAATTGTATCTAAAGGCGGACCAATAATCAAATAAACAAAAATGACTTGCACTTTAATGTGCAGGTCATTTTTTTACATCGGATGCTCTTTAAAGTACTCGGCATTTGCAGTATTGGGAAATAGCTTTTGAAACTCCTCTGCTTCTCGTGGATCCACTCCGTATAGTACAATTTCAGAACCATACTGTGAAATCTCCAACATTTGGATATCTTTCTTATAAAAAAACAATGTGAACCATTTTAATCCACCCTCTGGATCAAATGATTGTCCACGTAAATAAGCTCTATTGGTGTCATCTAATGTAATTGTAAATGACGTGATTAGACCTTGTTGTTTTATATGTGCTGCCATTGTGGCCAGCTCTTCGACATATTGTGTCTCTTCTTTCCAACAATGTATCTCAACAGAGGCAAAGTCTAATGTATAGTTATCCCATAGTTTCGTCCAATAGGTTACACCTAGCGGAACAGACACTTTTGTTTTCGCTGATGTTTTTGCAGTAGTCAGGTGAATTCGAATATGTTTCATACAGCAGATCCTTGTTGTTTCATCCATTGACATAAATCACGAAGTACTTTGATATTGATGGAAGTTGGAAAATAATGCGTAAGCTCTTTAAAGAACCATGTTTCTACTTCTTTTCCTTGATCAACTAATGCTGCTTCTAACAATTTAGCATGTTCAAATCCTACATTCTGATCTTTTTCCCCATGAATAATTAATACCGGAGCATGAATCTCCTCAATACGAGTAAATACGGTGCGCTCTTCATATAATTTAGGTGAGTTGGTTGGTGTGCCACCTATTACTCGTTTCATCATCCGTCTCATATCTTCTCGTTCTAAATAGGTCAATATCGTATCGGAAATTCCAGACCATGTAACAACCGACGTAATATCGTTCCGCATGATTGCTGTCCATAAAGCCATGATTCCCCCACGTGAAAATGAAAAGACGTGGATACGATTGGATTTTAGGAATTGCTTTAAAATGTCAACTCCGATGGTTGCATCAAAACGGTCTTCTCCGGCAAATTCATCCCGTCCTTCTCCTCCTCGATTTCCACGGTAGTATGGAGCAAAGACAATCATCCCTTGTGATGCAAATTGAGCTATACGAGCGGGTCGAACCATGCCTATGTTTTGAATTCCTCCTCTAAGATAAAGAATTCCTTCATAGTCCCCTGGTATTAGGGGTTCAGCAAGCAACCCCTTAACTCGATAGCCACATGACCAATAAGTAATCTCAGTTAATTGCACATGCGGATTGGGACTAGGATAAGGATGTATTTGTTCGATTGTGCCATCTGGTTTCATCTGCAATCACCCGCTCCATTATTTTTCTCATCCCATCATCCTTCATATGAAAACTTAGCTCTTTTGATTGGAAGAACTCCTCAAGGGAGAACCATATTGGTCCTTCCGTTTCATGCATTTCAAAGTTTTCATCTATTTGATCAACATTTGCACGGTATACCGTTTTACAAAAAGGCTTAAGATCGTGCACTATGTATTCAGCCAACCACTCGATATTTGAAATTCGAGCACCAGTTTCTTCGTATGTTTCCCTTAACGCTGCTTCTATCAACGTCTCATTGCCCTCAACTTTGCCCCCGGGAAATTCGTATCCCCTTTTTGGATGTTGCGTTAGTAACAATTTATCTTCTTGATTGGCTAAAACTAAAATATGTTTAGAAGGAATAACAAAGGCATTTTTTTCAAAAGATAATGTTACTTTTAGTCCGTTTAGATCTGTAAAAGAAAACATGCCCGCCACACTCCTTTTTATAAGTGTAGCGAAGGCATGCTAATCAATCAACGATAAAAGGGCATGGTTTCAATTTGTTGTTTCGCTTCATCATTTCCATATTCATGAAGGACTGCATATAACTTTTTCAACTGTAGATCAACCCCATCATTTTCAGGATCTAAGTGATAAGGAACATAGGGCACATGTGCTCGCCAAAAAGCTTTCGATTCAAATTCCTCTTTTTGCTCAAATAAACGATCGATTACTGTTAAGACTTCCGGTGCTGCGTCTATTTCATACTCCCATTGCGAGTCCTCTGGATGGAGGTAATAACGGTGATGCATTACTGATACAAATACTTTTGCCATGTTTTCAACCTCCTTTTCACTAGCATGTCTCGATGAAATAGAATCATGCGTAAATATGAGGGGAAAATAAATAAGCAAACTCCATAAGAGGAATTTGCTTATTCATGATTATTTGTTTGTGTCACCTAAAAATGCATTTAGCATCCATTGATGTTTTTCAATGGATTGATATACAGCATTTAATACATCTTCTGTCATATCATCTTCGTCTTTTGCTGCTTCATCCATCCCTTTTTTCAAAGATTTCATGATTTTATCAAAATCTTTTACGACGGCTGCTACCATTTGGTCTGCACTTTCATCTCCTTTAGCTTCTTTTACATCCGATAATTCGAGATGTTCTGCTAACGTTGCGGTCGGTTTACCACCAAGCGTTAATAAACGCTCTGCAATTTCATCCATATGTAACGTTGCTTCATTGTAAAGCTCTTCAAATTTTGCATGTAAAGTGAAAAATTGAGGGCCCTTAACATACCAATGAAAATTATGTAATTTTGTATACATAACCGACCAAGTGGCCACCTGTTTATTGAGTTCTTTGTTTAATGCTACTGACATAAAATATTCACACTCCTAAGATTTGTTTTTAGTTCAATACTTTCAATTTACCACTAAATTGCCTACAATAAACCTAGTGAATGGAGATGAGTTTTTTAATGCTTATATTTTTTATTATTGTAGCAATCTTAATTATGATTGGAATAACTTTGCTTTTCATGCTTTCTACTAAAAAGGCTTATTCGATTGAACATAAAATCGATCCGATACCAACAGAAAATAAAGATTATAGTGACACAAAGTGAAATATCTATTTATCAGCATCTTTCGTTTTTACCAAAAATTTATTTCGCCATTGAAACCACCAAGTTGTCGCTTTTATCCAACATGCTCTCATTACGGAGTAGAAGCAGTGGAAAAACATGGTGCGTTTAAAGGGCTTTATTTAGCGATAAAACGAATTTTACGTTGCCATCCTTTTGATGAAGGTGGATATGACCCAGTTCCAGATATGTGGCCAGAAAAAAAGACTCAGAAATGAGTCTTTTTTTGTGTCTTTTTACTTGTATTATAAATATCTTTCTTGTATGCTAATAAAGTTCTTGTTTCAAATCGTAATCATTACTATTTATAAAGGAGTTTCAAATGAAAAAAATAATACTATTTTGTCTAATTAGCACACTGATTTTTTTAACAGCCTGTGGTGACAATACAACCACCCCTTCTAAAAATTCGAATGCTCTAACTGTATATACTACCGTATACCCACTCACATATTTTACCGAACGGATTGGTGGTAATAAGGTAAATGTGAATTCCGTTTATCCTGCTGGTTCAGATGAACACACATTCGACCCCACACAACAAGATATGATGGCTTTAGCAGACGCTGACCTGTTCTTTTACATTGGATTAGGCCTTGAAGGGTTCGTTAACAGTGCCCAAAAGACCTTGGCGAATGAGAATGTGACGATGATTGCAACTGCAAATGCCGTCTCTGATGAAGAATTAGAGGGGGATCATCACGAAGATGAAAGCCATCATGAACACGAAGATGAAAGTCATGCAGAAGAAGGGCATGAAGGGCATGATCATGGGGAAATTGATCCCCACCTCTGGATATCACCACAACTTAGTAAGGAACTGGCTTTATCCATAAAAGAATCACTCATTGAAAAAGATCCAAAAAATGAAGAAACGTATGCACAAAACTTTGAAAAACTAGTAAGTGAGCTGGACGAGTTGGATCATGCATATAAAGAAATGGCAGATAGCTCTGTCAATAAAACATTCTTTGTTTCCCATGCAGCCTTCGGTTATTTAGCATCCACATACGGACTAGAACAAGTTGCAGTTGCTGGCTTGAATTCTCAGGATGAGCCTTCACAAAAAGAATTAACTGATATTGTTGAAGAGGCAAAGGAAAAGAACATTACGACCATCTTATTTGAACAAAATGTTTCTTCCAATTTAGCTAAGGTCATCCAAAATGAAATTGGGGCACAAGCATTAACCATGCATAACCTTGGTGTACTCACACAACAAGACATTGATCAAAATGAAACTTATTTCACATTGATGGAACAAAATTTAAAGACATTACAAAAAGCATTACAGTCTTCAAATTAAAGGATGAACCCACGGAATTGTTGATATTCCGTGGGTTTTTTATACACTAAACTGTTTTATTCTCACCAAAAATCGCTCGATTATGTCATGATTCCAAGAAACGCCAACACCCGGAATTGAAGGCAAGGAAATAAGTCCTTTATGTACATCGATTGTTTGTAACGTTAAATCTTGCTCCCAAAAATGGCTAGATGAGCTAAAGTCTCCAGGGAATTTAACACCTTCCAAGGATGCAAATGCCATATTGAATGCTTTGGAAACGCCAAATTCAATCATTCCGCCAACCCAAATAGGGAGATTCTCTTCCACACAACGTTGATGGATACGTATGGCTTGAGATAACCCACCTATTCTCCCTTGTTTCATAACCACTATTTTTCCTGATTGAGACTCTACCATTTCTTCTACATCTTGAAAACTTGATATACTTTCATCTAAAGCAAAAGGGGTTTCCATGTTTTTTTGAGCCATTGCAGATAGTTTATTCTGTTGTTCAGAAAATGGTTGCTCAATCAATGTAAATCCACAGTCATCGAAGCTCTTCAAAATATGTAGTGTTTCTTGGGTAAAATCTCCATTGGCATCTGCAAAAAATAAGATACTTGGATACTTTGCGATGATTTTTTTAAATAGTTGAGGATTTGAAGATTTTGATATTTTTATTTTCACCCGCTTGTACCCTGCCGTTATTGACGATTCGATGTCTCTCACCATCGTCTCATCCGTGGAAGTGGCAACGACAATCCCCGCTTCTATTGATGCTAATTTCCCCCCAATAACTTTCCAAAGAGGACTATTCATTTTTTTAGCGTATAGATCCCACAGTGCATGATTTATGCATGATTTCGCCATATGATGACGTTTAATTGAATTGACACCCTTGTCAAATTCATCTGGATGATGAATTGTTTTGTTTAGAATAGAGGGGATGATCCAATTTTCTAGTGCATCCCACGCTGTTTCAACCGTTTCTTCGGTATACCACGGCGAAGAAAAAGCCACACATTCCCCCACTCCGATCGTTCCATCTTCATCTAGAACTTCTACAAGAATACTTTCTCTTTCTTTAACATGTTGCAAATGGGTGATAAATGGTTTTTTGAGTGGCACACGAACTTGATATAAAGTTATTCGTTTGATTTGGAGGGTAACCACTCTCTCAACTCTCTTCTCAATAGTTTGTTAGATGCATTTCTAGGTAATTCATTCACGATGTAGAGGGCTTTCGGAATTTTATAGGATGCCAATTTGGATTGCAAGAAATCCTGCAATGACTCTAATGAGAGTTCTTCGTCCACCACCACGAAAGCCACAGGAATTTGACCCCATTGATCATCATCAAAGCCACAAACCCCCGCTTCACGAATCATAGGATGTTGGACTAATGCATTCTCAATTTCAGCAGGGTATACATTTTCACCACCAGATATGATTAAATCAGAACGACGGTCTACTACAAACAAATATCCTTCATCATCAAGATATCCAATGTCTCCTGTATAAAGCCATCCATTTTGTTGCGATGGCGTATTGGCATATTGACCAATATACCCTGGAGTTACGAGCCCACCCCGAATGCAAATTTCACCTTCTTCATTGGGACCATTTGCACCATCGATTCGAATAAAACTCAAAAATAATGGTTTCCCTGATGATCCAAGCTTCCTCACAGCATCTTCCGGAGATAATGTGGCAGTTTGTGAAGATGTTTCGGTCATACCATACGTTTGTAAAATCGGGATTTGTTTTGCCATTGCACGTTCTAAATAATTACTAGGAACAGGACCGCCACCAGCGAGCATCGTCTGAAACTTCGGAGAGACATTAATATCAAGTTTTTCTAATTCACGTAATATGCGTTCTAATGTAACCGATACGACAGACATTCGCGTAACCCTACCACTAACCAGGTCATTCACAATTGGATCTAAATCGAATTTTTCATAGAGCTTCACTTCCATTCCATACAAAACAGAGCGTATGACAATGGATAAGCCACTGATATGAAAAATCGGCATGGTGCATAGCCATACATCATTTGGTTGGACACCCATATTAAATGCGGAGGCAGTTGCATTTGTTGTGTGATTTTCTAGCGTTTGTCTTACGCCTTTTGGACGACCTGTCGTTCCAGATGTATACATAATGGACATGGTTCGTTGTAATGGCCATTCTTCTTCTACTTCAACTGTACTAGGGTTCTTCAACAAAATATCATCCCACGAAAACACTTTTTGATTGGTTATTTTCTCTCGATATTTTTCATCAATCAAGACAAGGTCTGGTTGTGCGTCTTGAATTTGATAAGTCAGCTCATCTAATGATAATCGTTCATTTAATAGAACGATTTCACATCCAAGTTGCCAACAAGCATGGATTCCTATTATTAGTTGTGGAGTTGAAGGAGAAAGGATAGCAAGCCGATTCCCATATTGGATTCCTGCTGTTTTCATAGAACCTGCTGTGACCATCACTTCATCAAACAGTTGTTGAAAGGTCCACGATTTATTTTCAAATGTTAAGCCTATTCGATTCGGTGTCATTTTGACACGTTGGACTAACCAGTTTGGATACATATAATAACCACCTTTAGAAAAAGCTGCCCTAGAATAAGGACAGCTTGAGAAATTTAATAAATCAAGGGAAACGTGGGAACTGACCAAAGTCAGGTTTGCGTTTTTCCTTAAAGGCATCGCGGCCTTCTTTCGCTTCATCAGTTGTGTAGTATAGAAGTGTTGCATCGCCAGCCATTTGTTGAAGTCCAGCTAACCCATCTGTATCCGCATTCATCGCAGCTTTTAAGAAACGAAGTGCTGTTGGAGACATAGAAAGCATTTCTTCACACCATTGCACGGTTTCGTCTTCAAGTTGCTCTAAAGGAACAACTGTATTAACTAAGCCCATATCAAGTGCAGCTTGTGCATCATATTGTCGGCATAAGTACCAAATTTCACGTGCTTTTTTATGACCAATAATACGCGCTAAATACCCTGAACCATAACCAGCATCAAATGATCCGACTCTTGGACCTGTTTGGCCAAAAATGGCATTGTCTGCAGCGATGGTTAAGTCACACACAACGTGTAAGACATGTCCCCCACCAATTGCATAACCAGCTACCATTGCAACCACTGGCTTCGGAATAACGCGAATTAAACGTTGTAAGTCTAATACGTTTAAACGTGGAATTTCGTCTTCTCCAACGTAACCACCATGTCCACGTACTGATTGGTCTCCACCTGAACAGAAAGCTTTCTCGCCTTCCCCAGTCAATACGATTACTCCCACCTTAGAATCGTCGCGAGCATATGTAAAAGCATCCAATAATTCTTTTACTGTTTTAGGACGGAATGCATTTCGCACTTCCGGACGGTTAATTGTGATTTTAGCAATCCCATTGTATGTTTCATATTTAATATCTTCATATGTACGTTCTGATACCCATTGACGTGTCATACTCTTCCTCCTCAAATAAAGTCTTTCAGTTGCTCCTTTATTATTGTAGCAAACTGAACAGGATTTTCCACATGAATTGCATGACCAACAGCCGAAACCTGTACATGTTCGGCGTTTGTCAGGCTGTTTTTCATTTGCTGCGCAATTAAATTAAACTTTTGATCCAGTTCCCCGGTAATCAGGAGTACCGGCATTTTTAGTTGGTCGAGGGAAGCCCAGTATGAAGGTTGTTGACCCGTACCTATTCCCTTCAAACTATTTGCCAATCCGACTGATGATTGTTGTAGGCGTTCTTGTCTGATCAATTGTTTCTTACTCTCGGTTAACTTTTTTTGAGACTGAAATAGAGGGATGTCTTGCCAAAAATCAATAAATGATTCCACTCCCTCTATTTCTATTCTTTTTGCTAATTTCTCGTCTGCAATGATACGATTTTGTTGTTCTTTATGTGTTATTAACCCTGGAGAAGCACTTTCCAAAATTAATCGATTCACCATATTCGGATATTCAAGAGCAAACGCGAGTGCAATCCGACCTCCCATAGAATAACCGACTAACGTAAAATTAGTCATGTGAAGCGAAACAAATAGTTCGTGAAGATCCATAAACTGTTCTTTTATTTGATATCGACTTGGTTCAATTGGTGAGTCTGTCTCCCCATGTCCCAATAGATCAACAGCGATGCATCTAATCGTTTCAGGAAATTGTTCGACAATCGGATTCCATGTTTTCGTGCTCCCAGTAAACCCATGTAAAAATACAACAGTCTCCGAAGCGATTGGGTTGGACATAGTATAGCTAACTTTTGTCCCTCGAACGGTAGTGGTTAGCTGTTCCATTGCCCATCCAACTCCTCAATGATTGTATCCCATAAATTACGATGACTTAACACATTTTCTTGTCGATTTGTTTTCACCTCAATGATCCGCAGATTCATTTGTTTTGGTGTTTCTAATGCAAGATGGAATGATTCTTTTGATTCTACATGGAAATATTCCGCATCATACATCTTTGCAACGGACTCGAAAGTTAATCCAGTTGGTGTACCAAATAAAGATTCGAAATATCTCTCTTCATTAGATTGAGGCAAATAGGAGAAAATGCCTCCACCATCGTTATTCATGACAACAATCGTTAAATCTGTCTCATGAAAACGAGATACCAATAAGCCATTAATATCGTGTAAGAATGAAATATCTCCAATTAATAAAGTAGCAGGTCGTTTTCGCGCTAGCTGAATTCCAAAAGCTGTAGAGACAACACCGTCAATTCCATTCGTTCCACGGTTTGCATAGATTCCTATATCTTTAGATGTTTGATTAAAGAAAGTATCGACATCACGAATCGGCATACTGCTACTTGCAATTAAGTCACTTCCGTTTGGTAACCCTTTAAACAACATACCTGCATATGCACCTTCATCCTGTTGTGTAAGGATATATGATTCAATATGCTTTGTGGCTATTGCATTGGCGTAGGTCCACAAGCTTAATGTTTCGTTTCGTTGACTATTTTTGATTTCTTTCCAAAACACTTGTGGAACGGTGTGAATATGTTGAGTTACCGCACCTAATGAGTCTCGATATGCTGGGTCTTCATCGACCGTAATATATACGTGCGGTCTAATTGCTTTTAAGTAAAGTGAAAGCGGTTTTGATACTGGTTGTGTTCCAAATCGAATGACCACATCTGGATGGACAGCCTTCTTAAAATGCTCACTTTTTAAAACAGCATCGTATTGATCAATCAGTAAGTGCTGACAATCCTCAGGCACGTTTGAACGTAACTGTGAAAGTGGATCTGCGATGACTGGCCACTGTATGGATCTTGCAAATGTCCAAAAATCTTTTTTTGAAAATTCACCTGACATCTCACCAACAATCAATAATCCTTTTGAGGATTTTACGATTGCGTCTTCCAATAATTGAACGCTAATAGGTGACGCCATAATGTCACCTACAATGGAATGCTGATATATCGATGGTTTGATTTCATAATCAAAGTCGAGCAATAAAGGTTCTCTAAAAGGTACATTAATATGTACGGGTCCCATTGGAGCAGTCTTGGCAGTAGCAATTGCTCTTCCTGTATGCCGCTCAATAAAAGGTAGAGTCTCCATGTGCCCATCCGCTAATGGAAAATCGACACTCCACTTTACATGATTACCATATAACTGAATTTGATCAATCGCTTGAGGTGCTCCAACTCCACGCAACTCGTGCGGACGATCTGCAGTCAAGACAATGAGTGGGATGCGTGCATAATATGCTTCCACAATTGCAGGGAAGTAATTTGCAGCAGCAGTCCCTGATGTACAAAGTAAAGCGACTGGTTTTTGCTTTGCTTTCGCAATACCTAAAGCCAAAAATCCAGCAGAACGTTCATCAACTTGCATATAGTTGTTAATCTCGGTTGTGTGGCTAAAAGCATATGCTAGCGGAGTAGAGCGAGACCCTGGGCTAATCACTACATCTACGACTCCTGCTTGAAGACATGATTGAACGATGGTATGAACAAATTCGGTTAAGTTTGTACGGTTATCCATCTAAATTGCCCCCAAGAGTTCGTAGCATTGGTCTAAATTTCACTAATGTTTCTGCATACTCTGACGTGGGATCAGAATCTGCCACAATACCTCCTCCAGCATAAAGGTACGCATTATCTTTATTCAATAAAGCAGAACGAATCGCCACAGCAAACTCGCCATTCCCATCAGCATCAATCCAACCAATGGGTGCAGCATAATATCCACGGTTCATTTGCTCTGCCATCCGAATAATTTTCATGGCATTTCCACGTGGTTCCCCACCTAAAGCAGGCGTTGGATGCAAGTCTTTTACAAGTTGTAATAAACCATTTCCATTTCTTAATGCACCATCAACCGGTGTATATAGATGTTGAATATCCCGGATTTTCATTAACTTAGGATATTTCGGGACTTTTACATCATCGCAATATTGGGTAAATACATTCGTGATCATGTCAACCACATACTGATGTTCTTCTCGATTTTTCGCATCGAGTAAAAGGTCTTTCCCAAGTTGCTGATCTTCTGTAGCTGTCAGTCCGCGTCTTACGGAACCAGCTAAACAAGTAGATAAGGCTTTTTGATTTTCCACTTTTACTAACCGTTCCGGAGTTGCACCAAAGAATAAGTTATCGCCTAGCTCTAGTCCAAACAGAAAACTTTCTGGTTGTTCTTTTGAAACATGATACATGGCAGATGGAGAACTTACTTCCTCAGCAAAAGTAAGGGCTAAAGATCGTGCAATTACGACTTTTTGTGCTTCACCTGAATGGATTAACTTCGTGACATGTGATACGGCATCTAAATATAACTCTTTAAAACGTTCATTCATATTCGTTAAGACGGGTTTCGCATATGGTTTTAATTCTTTCACTTGTGCTGCATGAATTAAATCATCTCTTTGCGCACGCAGCTTGTCGAACTCAGTTTGTGAATTCAGTTCGTTCGTAATTAAATGAATGCTAATGAATACGCGGTCATCACGAATGACCAACTGAAATGAAGGCACGGCAAAGTAGGCTGAAGGGAACATGTCCCATTCAGAAGGGTATTTATTCGCAGGGTCAAATGAAAATCCCCCAAATAATATAGGTTGTAAATCATGTTCTTCATTCACGATTCTTGAACAAAGGTTTTTCCACTGTTTATCTACTTCTTCAAATCGAATGTCTTCAGAAACACTATGAATAACATGTGCGTGTCCTAGACCAACTAAAGTAAATGTTTTTTCCCTGTTTTGCCAATAAAAACGTTGACCTTTATATGATTCCCCTGCTTCAAAAAAAGCGATAGAAGATAATCCATTAACTTCAATTGTTTCTGTATAAAAGTTCACGGTCAAAGATTGTTCTTCGACTCCATAACCAGTGGATGTAGTTAACTTCTGGTTCATCCAGTTTCCCTCCGTATATAGAACTTCACAACAAAAAGTAAAGTTCATTCAATATCCTATATTCTATCATACCTCTTTCTAACCGATTCAGCACTCGATATGCAAACAATCTACACAGAATTATACGGATGAAGTACAATAAGAGAGGTGAAAACACAAGAAGGAGCGGAAACATTATGTCACATGATTTAAAAGCCGATACTGGCTGGCGTGTATGGTGGAAATTAACTCGTCCTCATACGTTAACAGCAGCATTTGTACCGGTGTTTTTAGGAACTATGATTGCAATATCTACTACAAATATACATTGGCCATTGTTCTTTGCTATGTTATTTGCAAGTTTACTCATCCAAGCGGCAACCAATATGTTTAATGAGTACTATGACTTCGCAAGGGGTCTTGATAATGAGAAGTCTGTAGGAATTGGTGGAGCCATTGTCCGAAATGGTGTCAAACCAAAAACAGTTATGCAATTAGCATTGCTACTCTATTTCATTTCCATTCTAATAGGTATCTATATTTGTATGGAGACCACTTGGTTATTGGCTGTTGTGGGTGCAATTGCAATGTCAATCGGTTATTTGTACACAGGCGGTCCT
>Ga0209013_10003574_pt1 | contig 13794 bp, 13 predicted proteins | sample Cruoilmetagenom2_FD_187291 | JGI IMG/M metagenome (GOLD analysis project Ga0209013, IMG submission 187291) | Oil polluted marine microbial communities from Coal Oil Point, Santa Barbara, California, USA - Sample 2 (SPAdes) (version 2) | ecosystem: Environmental > Aquatic > Marine > Oil seeps ... | reverse complement strand
GGATCCACAAAATGGTAGGCGCGAGCGGACTCGAACCGCTGACCCCTACCGTGTCAAGGTAGTACTCTAACCAGCTGAGCTACGCGCCTATCTTCCCGAGATGCGAGTCTCCAGCGCGAACACCGTGAACACACACTCAGGGACTACTGACAGGTGGTCCCGTGGACCCTTTCGACCCATCTTCGTCTCATGAACTTACAAAGAGCAACCCCTCAAAAAAGGGGATGGGAGCATAGCAACGGGTACGCAAACTGTCAACAAGACGGTGTGTTAGCCTGCATATCTCATCAGCTATCGTCCCCAGGCCGAAATGCTGGTGTGATATCCGGTTTGAGGATTTTCGAAATGGAACAACAATGGATCGTAGTCCACACCGCTCAAGGCGAGCCAGAAGAGACACAGGTGCGCTCGTTTTTGAAAGCTCACGATATCCCGACGTCGACCCGCGGAGAAGCACTACGCAAGACCCATGGCTTCACCCTCGATGGGCTCGGCCAGGTTGAGATCCTGGTTGCGCCCGAGCACGCTGCTGACGCACGGGCATTGCTCGCAGCGGCAGAGCAGGGTGACTTCAGGATCCCTGAAGATAATGTTCGTGAATCGGACCCGAGCTAACCCGCATATCTCACCGGCATTCGACGCGGCATCAATTTCCCCGATTACCACCGGCGAAAAAAGGTGTTTGCCCAAAAGCCCGCAACGGGTCAGCCCTTTTCCCGGCCTTTGATCCCGAGCTCATCAAGCTGCTTTGAATCTACCATCGACGGGGCCTTCGTCATCAGACACGTCGCTGAGGTCGTCTTGGGGAAAGCGATGACATCACGAATCGAATCCCGGCCGGCCATCAGCATCACTACGCGGTCGAGCCCGAGGGCAATCCCACCATGCGGCGGCACGCCGTAACGAAACGCTTCGAGGAGAAAACCAAAGCGCGCCTGCGCCTCGGCCTCGTCGATGCCGAGGGCAGCAAATACTTTTGTTTGGAGCCCGGGATCGTGGATTCTGATCGACCCGCCGCCAAGCTCAACGCCGTCCATCACCACGTCGTAGGCGCGAGCATGCGCCGCCCCGGGATCACTGTCGAGCAACGCCTCGTCTTCAGTCCGCGGCGCAGTGAACGGATGATGCATGGCGTAAAAGCGTTTGTCGTCCTCACTCCACTCGAGTAGCGGAAAATCGGTCACCCACAGAAAATCGTGACGCCCATCTGGGATGAGCCCATGTTCGTTGCCGAGATGGAGCCTGAGTGCGCCCAGTGCCGAGAAAACAATTGACTCTTCGCCACCCACAGCGACCAGGAGATCTTCTTCTTCCGCGCCGGCACCATCGAGGAAGAGGCGCACGCCGTCGTCGCCAAGCGCCTTTTTTGCCGGCGAGGCGACACCGTCCTGGGTCCGCTTGAACCACAGCACGCCAGCGGCACCATGTGGACGGACGATCTCGGACAGGCTGTCGAGCTGTTTTCGAGAAAGTGCCGCACCGCCCGGCAGCACGAGGCCCTTCACCCTACCTTCGGCCGCCGCCTGTTCGAGAATTCTGAATCCGCAGTCCTCGGCGAGGCCGCCAAGCTCGACCAGCTCGAGACCGAAGCGCGTGTCGGGCCGGTCGCTTCCAAACCGCTCCATGGCGTCGCGATATGCAAGGCGTGGAAAAGGAATTGCAGGGTCGATGCCGACCAGGGGAAAAATTCGGGCGTACAGCCCCTCGATAAGGGAAAAAATGTCCTCCTCACACACAAACGACGCCTCGACATCGACCTGGGTGAACTCGGGCTGGCGGTCCGCGCGCAGATCCTCGTCGCGAAAACAGCGTGAAATCTGCATGTAGCGCCCGCAGCCGGCAATCTGGAGGAGCTGCTTGAAGAGTTGTGGCGACTGTGGCAGAGCGTAAAACGACCCCTTGTGGACCCGCGACGGCACCAGGAAATCACGCGCGCCCTCTGGCGTCGACCGGGTCAGAATCGGGGTCTCAACGTCGATGAATCCCATTTCGTCGAAATAGCGTCGGACCTCCGCAACCACCCGGTGGCGCAAGATCAGATTGGAGATCATTTCCGGCCGTCTCAGGTCGAGGTAGCGATAGGTCAGACGAAGTTCCTCGGAGGCATTGACCCTGTCCTCGACGACGAAGGGCGGGGTTTCGGCCGAATTCAAGACTTCGAGCTCCTCGACCTTGATTTCGATCTCGCCGCTCTCCAGTTCGAGATTGGCCTGACCCTCTGCTCGTTCGCGGACAGCACCGACCACACGGACGACGTCCTCAGCCGATAGCTGCTCACCCTCGACCACCATCGAGTCTTCAAAAACCAGCTGTAGGAAACCGCTGCGATCTCGAAGATCAACAAAGACCAGACCGCCGAGATCCCGACGGCGCCGCACCCAACCCACAACCTCCACCCGCTCGCCAAGGTTGTCCCGACCAAGGCTTGCACACCAGGGCCTGTCCCACGCGCTTGTCGTCATTCGTCTCTCCATCACCTTTTCCGATCTCGACTTTTTCCGGCGAAGCCAAAAGGGCGAAGCCGGATCCCGACAAAACGATCCATCAGGGTTGTTGATCTGAATTTATCAACCCGGCCACGTACCCGGGCACTGCCTCCAAGGCCACCGTCTCCTGCTCGCCCCTTTCGAGATCGCGAACAATCACCGTTCCTTCAGCGATCTCATTCTCGCCCAGAATCACAGCCGCCCGCGCACCGATCTTCCCTGCCCACTTGAATCCCGCCTTGAGCGATCTGTCCGTGACTTCGGTCTGCGCCGATATGCCTCGCCGTGCCAGAAGACGAGCTATAGCCAACGCCGCCGCGTTTGCCGTTTCACCAATCGGAAGCACCGCGACTGTAGGCCGACTCAGGACTCGGCGGCGGAACGGCTCAGGCAAGACCTCGATCAGCCGGTCCTCACCGATTGCGAACCCGGTCGCGGGCACCTGCGAACCGCCGAGATCCGAGATCAGGCGGTCGTAACGGCCCCCGCCACATATCACCGTGTTTTCTCCGAGCTTCGGTGATACGACCTCGAAGACGGTCCGCAGGTAGTAGTCGATACCCCGAACCAGGCGAGGAGCACGCTTCACCGGGATTCCTAACGACGCAAGGCCGTTCTCAACCGCTGCGACGTGGTCACGGGCCTCGTCACTCACGACCTCGGCAACCGGTGTCGTGTCGGCTACCAGCTCCCGACACCGCTCCACTTTACAGTCGAGAATCCGCAAGGGGTTGGCATCCCATCGGCGCTGACAATCCGCGCAGAGTTCCACGCGGTGTGGTTCGAGCTCGTCCTTGAATCCCTCAATGAAACGGGGACGATCTTCTGGATCACCGAGGTTGTTGATGACGATGACGAGGTCATCGAAACCGAGCTCCGTCAGGAAGCTGTGAAGCGCGAGCAGAACCTCGAGATCGGCCTGTGGCGTTGCGGCACCAATCAGCTCGATGCCGATCTGTGCAAACTGTCGGTAGCGACCTCGCTGCATCTTCTCGTAGCGAAACATGGGGCCGAGATAGCTCAGACGGAGCGGCATCGGCCGCTGTCCGAGGCCGTTCTCAATATATGCGCGCGCGACCCCTGCGGTTCCCTCGGGCCGGAGGGTCAGCGATCGGCCCTTGCGGTCAGCAAAGGTGTACATCTCCTTGCTGACAATGTCCGTTCCCTCGCCTACTGAGCGCACGAACAGTTCAGTGGGCTCCAGCAACGGCAGCCGAATCTCCTCGTAGCCAAACCCGCCGAAGATTCGATTCGCGACTGACTCGACCTCGACCCACAACCTGGATTCAGGCGGCAGAATGTCGCGGGTCCCCTTTACCTTGCGAATCATTGTTTTCTCCCCAGCGTCGAAAACGGCGTCTCTGAGGCGCCCGCCGAGCCGACCCGCTGCCAGTGGTTGACCCCGTTCATGAGCAAACCAACACCCCACATTCGAGAGCCGGATTCGCGTCCTCGTGGACGGAGATCGCACGCTACCATAGGCCTTCCTTGGGCAGCAACATCCAAGCCGAAATTCCGTCCCGCAAGCGCCCATAAATCAGGGGGTTGTGGATCCATCAAAAATGCACCCCTATGCCAACGGACTCAAAATGAAAGACATCCAAGGAAATCATTGATATATAAACACTTAGCCCGATTCGCCCAAAGAGGCATCGAAGACGGGAAGTGTTTGTGTTTACATGGCCTTAACGTGTTTTCCACAATGTTTTCCACAAGCGTCTCCACATTTCTTGCGGGGCCGTTTTCGCGCCCCAAGCGGCACTAGAAGCTGTCCGGGCAGGGCTCCTCCCAGGCACACGCCCCGGGACGAAGAATTTCAGGTTCTCCTCGACTGAGATCGATCAAAGTGCTCGGGTGGCCGCCAGCAGTGGTGCCAGCATCAAGCACAAGGTCGGGAGGTTCCGCCAGTGATGCCAAGGCTCCGTCGACAGCCGTGGATGGAGGATCGCCGTGGCGATTGGCTGAAGTTGCCGTGAGTGGTCCAAGAAGATAGAGCAGCGCTCGCAGCTCGTTGTGTCCGGGGATGCGCACCGCTAACGTGCCGCTCCGAGCCGCCGGCACCTCGCCCAGGGTTGGCAAGACGACGGTCAGCGCAGCCGGCCAAAGGCGAGCCAGCCTGACCCGATAGATCTCCGGGACCACCACCAAAGACTCCAGTTGCTGCCAGTCGGCGCACAGGACCGGCAGACCGAGCTCCGCCGGTCGGTCTTTCAAGATGAAGATGCGGGCCACACCAGATTCGCTCCACGGGTCGGTTCCGAGACCGTAAAAGCTCTCCGTAGGGAGAAGAAGCACGCCGCCCTGGGCGACCGTCGCACTCGCGGCCTGGACCGCTTCGGCTACGTCACCAGGTTCAACAAACCGGACACGAATCACGAGCCCTCCAGCAACACCCGCGCATGGGCTCGGGCCGATTCCGTCAGCTCGCCTCCGGCCAGCATTCGCGCCACCTCGGCCTCCCGCTCATCACTCTCGAGTGCGGCAATCCGGGTCGTTGCGCGGCCTTCTCCGAGTACCTTTTCGACCCGAAAATGACTGATGGCCACAGCCGCCACTTGCGGCAGGTGAGTTACAACCAGGACCTGGTCATCCGCCGCGAGGTCGGTGAGAAGCTCGGCGAGAGCGGCGGCCGTTGCTCCACCCAATCCCGAGTCCACCTCGTCAAAAAGCAGGCTCAGGCCACCAGTCGACAGCCGCTTCCGTAGCACTGTTCGGATGGCGAGATGGACCCGCGAAAGTTCACCACCGGAGGCGATTCGCGCCATCGGTCGTGGCTCCTCGCCGGGGTTGGCGGCGATCAGGAGAACACACTCGTCGACACCCTCGGCGTCAAATGCAACTGATGCTCCGTCCCTGACAAGGGGGCTCGACGCCTCGGCTCGCGGCGCCCATCGAAACTCGAGTCGCGTCCCGTCCATGGCAAGACGTGCCAGAACGCCCTCGACCGCGGTCGCAAGTTCAATACCGGCTGCCGATCGTGCTGCGTCCAGCGCCGATGCGCTCGAGTCGAAAACGGCCAACGCCTTTTTAGCGGCTGCCTCGGCCTGATCGAGACGTTCCTCGACAAATTCAAGCTCCGCCCGTTCGCGAACGAGAATGTCTCGATGAGAGAGCACATCGGAAAGGGTCGAACCGTATTTGAGCATCAACTGTTCGAGTGCGTGAAGCCTCGACTCGGTAACCTCTAATTCGCCGGGATCGGCGTTCGTATCGTTGCCCAGCGCCTGCACCTCCCGCACCACCTCCTCGACATGGACACGTGCCTCCGTGAGGCGTTCGACACCGCCCTCGAGGGAAACGCCATACTCGGCGATGGCTGCAATCTCGCGTTCGGCGCGGGCGAGCCCATCAACTACCGACGACTCTCCCTCACTCAGACGATCGAGCAGTGATGAGGAAAGATCGGTAAGGTAGGCAGCGTTTCGGAGCACCAGGCGGCGGCGAGCCAACTCGTCGGCCTCACCGTTTTTCGGACCGATGCCGTCGATCTCCTGAAGCTGGAAACTGATCGTGTCGAGCCGATCACGTCGCGATGCCTGTTTCTTGCGCAGCCGTTCGAGTTCGGCGGCCGCTTCACGCCAGCTCACGAAAGATTGTGCCGTCCTTTCGATCAAGTCCTCATGCGATCCAAAATCGTCTACCAGCCGACGCTGCACCTCGCCGTCCGCGAGACCATGTTGCTCGTGCTGTCCATGAATCGAGAGCACATGAGGAGCGATCCGTTGCAGGGCACCGGCAGTGACCGATACATCGTTGATCCATGCTCGGCCGCGACCACCCTCGGTCACCTCGCGACGAAGAACCAGGTTCTCTGACCGGGGAACGCCGAGATCGTCGAGAATCGTCTCCAGCAATGAATCAGGCTCCGAAGTGAAGACCCCTTCGATCTGAAGCCGATCATCGCCGGTGCGGACCATGTCTGCCTGGGCGCGCTGGCCGCCGAGAAGCTTCAGCGACTCAACGAGCAGAGATTTCCCTGCACCGGTCTCTCCGGTGAGCACTGAAAAGCCCGCATCGAACTCGAGCTCAACGGCCGAGATGATGCCGAGGCCACGAACAGACAATCGTTCGAGCATTGGCGCTCATCGTAGCCCGCACTATTCATGAAGTCACTACTGAGGCCGACGATGCGCCGCACCCAGAAGTCCACCGGAGTCGTATATCGATCCCCGACAGGGTACAATCGGGCCTTCCCTGGAGGTCGTCATGAGCCATCCGCCCACCGCAGTCGTCCGTACCCTGGATTCCGTGGAAGCGGTCACCGTCCCTCGGTGCAGAGGCGCGTTGCTGAAGGTCCTGCTGGGCCCGGAGAGCGGGGTTCCGAACTTCATCACCCGTCAATTCACCCTCGAGCCGGGAGGCCGTATTCCGTGCCATCGTCACGATGACATCGAACACGAGCAGGTCGTTCTCGAGGGCACGATGGTTTTGGGTCTCGACTCGCGCGAAGTGGAAGTCGAACCGGGTGATAGCGTGTTCATTCCGGCCGGAGTCGGTCACTGGTACGAGAACCGCGGAACCGTTCCCGTACGTTTTCTGTGCGTGGTTCCCAATACCAACGATTACCAGACGGAGTGGTTGGAGGAGCCCGCAGATTGAATTTCGGATTTCGGATTTCAGATTTCGGATTTTCCACCAGTCACCCAACACCACGTTACCGGCTTGACAGGAGGAGGGTCCGATGACGGAGAGTCAGTCTCGGCCGTGCACGGTGGGACTGACCGGGGGTCTGGCAACTGGTAAATCGACGGTGGCCAGGATTCTCACTGCTCGAGGAATCCCCGTATTTGATGCAGACGCAACCGTCCACGCTCTATACGAACCGGGGCGGGCCGGCGCAGCTGCCGTTGCAAACCTCTTTGGCGAAGCTGCTCTCGACGCCGAGGGTGGCGTCTCAAGGGCAGCGCTTTCAGAAATGGTACTCGGCAACACCTCCGCCCGACTTCGCCTCGAAAGCGCTATCCATCCGCTCGTTCGTGGGGCGGTGCGGGGCTGGCTCGAGTCGATCAGCGATCGACCGGTAGCCGTGATCGAGGCGGCACTCCTGACCGAAACCGGCTATCACACCGAATACGACTTGCTGATGGTTGTATGGTGCGAACAGCACCAACAACTGCAGCACGCGCTGGCCCGGGGTGTGCCTGCCGAGCGAGCCCGCGGACTGATAAGTGCCCAGCTGGCAATGGCGGAAAAAAAGGAACTCGCAGACATTCTGGTGGACAATCGTGGCGATCTCGAAGACCTTTCGATCGAGGTCGATCGGGCCTGGTCACAGGTCCACCGCCTGTGCGCCGGACGCCCCACGCGCCAACAGTAGATTCGTCAGAATCCTCGGCGTAACTTCGCTGCTGCGACGGTGTTGGCCATCAACATCGCGATGGTCAGCGGGCCGACACCGCCGGGCACCGGCGTGATGCGGCCGGCTTTCGGCAGGACGCGGGTGAAGTCAACATCTCCTGTGAGAACAGCGCCACGCCTTTCAAAGGCGGCGATCTTCTTTTCGTTGCCGCGGTAGAGTCGCTCAACGGTCTCGCGGTCGGTGATCCTGTGCATGCCAACATCGATCACCACAGCGCCATCCGCCACATACTCGGGCCCGATCAGCGACTGAACTCCCGCTGCCGCCACCAAAATATCCGCCTGGCGAGTGACATCCGCCAGATCCCGGGTGCGCGAGTGGCATATGGTCACCGTGGCATGCGCGTGAAGGAGGAGCATGGCCATTGGTTTGCCGACAATGTCCGAGCGTCCTACCACGACCGCCCGTCGGCCCGCAATTTCGATCTCCTCGCGTCGTAGCATTTCGATGATGCCCGCGGGTGTGCAGGGCACCAGCCGTGGCCGGCCTTGCTGCAACAAGCCCACATTTTCCGGATGAAATCCGTCCACGTCCTTTGCGGGATCGACGCGACGAAGTATCGACGCGGTATCGATGGTGTCCGGCAGGGGCAGCTGGACGAGAATGCCGTCAACCTCCGGATCGGCATTGAGATCATCGACCAGGGCCTCGAGCTCTGCCTGGCGGGTGGTGTCAGGCAGGTTGTGGGTTTCGGACACCATGCCAAGGGCGGTCAGGGACTTCGCTTTTGAGGCCACGTAGACCATTGACGCTGGATCCTCGCCCACCAGTACGGCGTCAAGACGGGGTATGACTCCCCGCTCGCCAAGGGTTACAACCGCAGCGCTGATCTCTTCACGAATTTCGTCGGCGATTCGGGACCCGTCGAGGATTTTTGTCCTGTTGTCAATCATGACCGCCTCCCCTGGTACAACGAAGCGACACCGCCGGTCAGCCTCAGTGCTTCAACGTCGTTCAATCCAACAGCCTCCAGGGCCCGACACATTTCGCTGCCCTCGGTAAAGGTGCTGACCGACGCCGGCAGGTAGGTGTAGGCTTCAGGATCTCCGGATACGAACCGCCCGATCCGAGGCGGAATGTTCCGCATCCACCACCCGAGCACCGGCGCCATCGGTCCCCGTGGACGGGAGAATTCCAAAACCAGCAACTCCCCCCCGGGGCGAATCACTCGCGCGAGCTCGGAGAGTCCGACATCGAGATCAGCGAAGTTCCGTACCCCGAAGGCGACCGTCACCACATCCACCGATGCGTCTGCAATCGGCAGGCAGAGGGCGTCGGCTGCGCAGAGGGGCAACGACCGTTCGCTGGATGAGCCCTTGGACTGCGCCTCGCGAAGCATCGGCAGACAGAAATCAACGCCGATAACGGTCGTCCCATACATGGCGAGGGCTAGGTCTCCGGTGCCCGTGCAGACATCGAGCACCCGCTCGGGACGGGCAGCCGCCACCCGCTGTGCAACGGTCTTTCGCCAGCTCACGTCTCGGCCTAGAGAGAGCACCCGATTGAGGAGATCGTACCGGTGGGCGATGCGCCCGAACATCCCTCGGATCTCGGAGCTCTGCTTTGACAGCAGCTCCTGTCGCATGGCGGAGAGCCTAGCACGATGGCCTGGGGCCATGCGGCTATGCGGCCTTACGGCAAGGAGATCTCCCCGGCCCATGTGAAAAGCCGATATGCCGTTGGGCCGTTAGGTGGGAGGGTGGCCCGTATAGCCGTCGAGCCGTAAAGCCGTTCTGCAATGGTTGGGTGGGCGATCAGGACTTCGCGAGTGCCTCACGGAGAGCGACGAAGGCTTTGTGGCGGTGGGAAATGAGGTTCTTCTCTTCCTCGCTCATCTCACCATAGGAGCGGCCGCCGCCGTCGGCCGGGACGAAGGCGCTGTCCCAACCGAAGCCGCCGTCACCTCTGGGACTCGCGGCGATGGTGCCATTCACCACACCCTCACCAAAAACATCGACAGACCCGTCGGTCGCGCAAGTCAGGCAGCGCGCCGTGGCGCGACGATCCTCGAAACAGCCAGAAATCCTGCAAATACCTTCGGGCCCAACGCTCACCAATAACCACCGAATCAGTGGACCGGGAAAGCCTCCGAGACCAGCCAGTTCGAGACTCGTATCCTCCACCAGAACCGGCCGCTCGAGCTGTTTCCATGCAGCCCTTGCCTTGTCGCGCACCACCTCTTCGAGGTCGAGCGTCTGCAGTTCTGGGAGGTCGAGCCCGCAATGATCGAGCGACCGACCAAGGACCGCTTCGGCTTCGCGGAGCTTGCCAAGATTGGATGTGACAAAGATCAGATCATCGAGGCGTATCACACCTTCGCCTCGATCTCTTCGGCCGCGAGGCGGAATATGTTGATCTTTCGGCTCAGACCCTTGAGCTGAACTGAGCCCAGCGGCTCGGTCGGGAAGATATCGGCGATCGCCGCCTGGGTTGACTCCCCCAACACGATGGTGCCGGGTTTGGCGACATGCTCCTCCAGCCTTGATGTGACGTTGACGGTGTTGCCGAGCACCGTGTAATCGACCCGAGTCGCCGAGCCAATATCGCCGACAACAACAGGGCCCGAGTTCACCGCAACACGAACCTCGACCCGATCGTCACCCACCGCCTCGCGTTCGGTGTTCCAATCGTCAAGTGCGGTCACAAGCTCGAGCGCTGATCGAACTGCCCTTTCAGCATGATCATCTTGAGGCAAGGGCGCACCAAAGAACGCCATCACAGCATCACCGATAAATTTATCGAGTGTCCCACCGTTCTTGAAGATCACATCAGCTGCGAGTGAAAAGAACTGATTGAGAAAGGCAGCCACATCCTCCGGTGGCAGTGTCTCGCAACGGGCAGTAAATCCGACGATATCGGCGAATAGAATCGAGGTCTCACGCACAGTCACTGTCGCGCGGTCATCCCCCGATTCCGAAAGGACAGCCTCGATCACCGCTGGTGAGTGATAGCGCTCAAGACGGTCGCGGGCCTGCCGTTCGCGACGGATTTTCTCGTTCAACCGAGCCCTTTCGATTGCCACCGCGGCGTAGTTCGACAAAGCGGTCAGCAGATCGAGATCGGAGGCCGAAAAGGAACCCACATGCAAAGGCGAGTCGACGTAGATCACTCCGATGACCCGCTCGCGGTGCCACAGTGGTGCACACATGGCCGAGCGGATCTGATGGATGCGGACGCTGCGCCCGGCCTCGAAGCGCTGATCAGCCTGCGCATCATGGGTCAGAATCGCCACCTGCTGTTGTGAAACCATATCCAGGATGGTGCGCGAAATCGGGACCTCGGCATCTTCACTCACTTGAGATTCGCGAACCCGATTGAGCTCGAGCTGGGGACTGCCGTCTGCATCGAAGAGTACGATGAAGCCGCGGTCGACCCGAAGTTGATCGAAGACCAGATCCATAACTTTTTCGAGAACCGGATCGAGCTCCTCGACCTGAATGAGGACCTTCGCCACCTGGGCAAGAATCTCAAAGACCCGTTCGCGGGGACCAATCTCCTTGGAAATCTCCTGCGGCTGACCCTCGAGTCCGTAATCCTGGTTGAACTCCGACAAAGGCCGCAGATAAGTGGCCGATGGCAAACTTCCGGCGTCGCTGGCCGCCTCTTCTACTCTGAGTTCGAAGCTCCCGACACCCAGGAAATCGCCGAGTGAAAAAGCGCCGGAGGCGACGAATTCCTCGTTGATTCTGACGCCGTTGGTGGATTCGAGGTCGACAAGATGGGGCACACCGTCTTTCTCTTCGATCCGGGCATGATGCCGCGAGACCGAAAAGTCCCTCAGCACGACATCGTTGTCACTCGAGCGACCGAGCGATAATCCGTCCCGCACCGAAACTCGATGCGAAACACCGCTATCTTCGAAAACCAGCTCCAGCATTTCCTCTCATTGTACCGTCACTACAATGTTCCTCAGCGATCGATCCCCGGTTTTGGTTTTTGTTTCCGCTTCGTCCGTCTAAATTGACTGTACCAACTGGAAAGCTCGTCCCGCCGGCGCTTATTGTTTTCGGTATTGGGTCGAAGGACGGAGAGCCCGTACCATGGCCCGCCAGTCGCGTAGAGCCGCCGAGCCGCCAAGGGCCACCACCGTGAATTCCTGCCATCGAGCACCGCGAGCCAAAGACCAACCGAATGCGGGCCAAGAGGATCCCTATCCTGCGCTCCGAGAGACCTCAGGTTCTGGAACAAGATTTCTTCCCCGTCCAGCTGACAATTGCTGTTTCTCCACTGGCGCACCGTCCCTCCGAGATGTCGCAAGGCGGCGTCAACCGTCCACTGGCCCCATCCCTTATTCTGTCCCTCCGGGATCCTGAGGAAGCGGCTCAAGGTAACCGCCTCGATGAGCTTGAGGAGCGCGAGTCGACTCTCCGCATTTTGAGACTGCTCGTAGGCTGTCACCAGCAGGTCGAGGTCTCCAAGGTCGAACAGACGCTCTACCGCTCGGAAGCACTCTCTCGGTGATCGAATCAAGTTCACGCCGATGTAGTCGGGAAGCGATGCCCCCTCCTGGACGAGGGCCGACTGGAGCCACATCTCCAGCAACGAGTGCCTGCGTACTGTGCTCTGCACCCATCGCATTTCGCCGGCAATCGCCTCCAATATTTTTTGGTCGATCGAGACATTGACATTTGGCGGACGGTCCCCAATCAGATCCCTGAAACCGTAGATCGCCGCCTGGCGGAGGCGTTGTGACTCCGACTTGAGCGCTGCACGATAGGCAGGGAGCATCACCGGGTCGTGGTACACCGCTCCGCCAAGCAACAGGGCCACTCTCTGCTCCTGGGACAGATCATCGTCCTGCCACAACCGCATGAGCTCTGTTGGGCCGGGCCACGAAGCCATGACGTGACGTTGAAATCTCTCACGCTCCCGGGCGTCGAAGTATCCCCCGGGGAAATACGTCACCGCCGTGGGGGACAACACCGACCCACTGAGCGCGGCCATCAGAACCACTGCAGTCACCGCCATCGCCTGATCCCCCATTCCATGCGAGGATACCCGCAATGGTACGCCGAATGAAGCTCGAGTTCGCCTATCACGGTCAGTCGTTCCACGGCTGGCAGAAACAGCGTGACCAACGGACTGTGCAGGGCGAGCTCCAACGCGCGCTCGGTACGCTTTTTCGCGGGCACCGGATTTTGGTGGTTGGGGCGGGTCGCACCGACACTGGGGTTCACGCCGCGGGTCAGGTCGCACACCTCGACGCTCCAGGTTCGATCCCCCCAGAGGCCCTGGTCCGCAGTCTCAACTCCCGACTTCCTCGGCAAATCCGGGTGCTGTCCGCACGTCCTGTCGCTGAAACTTTCCACGCCAGAAAGAGCGCTTTGGGAAAACTCTATACCTACCGCGCTCGGTGGCGTGAGCCAAATCTTCCGTGGCTCGAACCGCGCTCGGCCGCGGTAAGAGAAATCTCCGATTCAGCAAATTTTTCGGCCGCCCTTGATTTGCTCGTGGGACGGCACGACTGGGCCTCATTCACGGTCCCCAATCCAGGTACGAAGACAACTACTCGGACAATCTTTCGGGTAGGTCTCCGTCAGCGACGCCAGGGCATCGACCTCGACTTCTTCGGCGAGGGCTTCCTGCGATATCAGGTCCGCCGTATGGTCGGAGCTTTGTTGGAGGTTGGTACGGGAAACCGCGAGGTGGATGATTTGAGAAATTTGATCGAGAATCCCAGGCCCGGTGCGCCAATCCGAACCGCTCCCGCCCATGGACTGTGCCTGGAGCACGTTTACTATCGACGCTGCCCCGCGGTCGCCAGTGCGCAGTCACCGAAAACGAGCTAAGGAATTTTTGTCTTGAGACCCTGTGATAAACTTCCCAGCCCTGGTGTTCACTGTGATGCAGCTTCTTGATGAGATTGCCGAACCCGGCACCCGCGAACGCGAGATCCTGGAGCGAATCGACCCTGATCGCATGCCCCGCCACGTTGCCATCATCATGGAC
>Ga0209013_10003573_pt1 | contig 13799 bp, 10 predicted proteins | sample Cruoilmetagenom2_FD_187291 | JGI IMG/M metagenome (GOLD analysis project Ga0209013, IMG submission 187291) | Oil polluted marine microbial communities from Coal Oil Point, Santa Barbara, California, USA - Sample 2 (SPAdes) (version 2) | ecosystem: Environmental > Aquatic > Marine > Oil seeps ... | reverse complement strand
GCCGGAAGCGTTGAGACCATAGAGCTTCTCGGTCTCGGGATCCCAGACCATGGCGAAGAGATCACCGCCGAGACCGTTTGCGGTGGGCTCCAGAAAGCCCAGCGCCGCGTTGACCGCGATGGCGGCGTCGACCGCCGACCCCCCCGCCTTGAGGACGTCGAGGCCGACCTGGACGGCCAGCGGGTGGGCAGCGCCGACCATCCCGTGGCGGGCGTAGGTCACCGACCGGGTGGCGAAGGCGCGGCCCTCGGGGCGGTCCGCGGCGAAGGTGATGGATGTTGCTGCGATCAGCAGGACGACAACGAGAACACGACGCATGGCGACCTCCATTGGCCGACCATGTTACGTCATCAACGCGGAATCAGACCCCTTCGAGAACGGCCTCTTCGTACTCGAGCTCGAAGCGCTGCTTGTGCTTGGCTTCCTCGCCGGCAAGGGCGGTGAATACGGCGGCCAGATTGGGGTCGTCGGTCGCCTCGGCGAGACCCGTGTAAAGCTCCTGGGCCGCCTGTTCGGCCTTGATAGCGACAATCAGCCCCTCGGCATAGGTCATGGCGGCAGCCGGCTCGCGTTCAACCAGGTGGTCGGCGATCCCGAGGCTCTGCACCTGGTGGATGGTCAGGGCCGGCAGCTCACCGGCCTTGATGCTCTCGAGGTGCCGTCTGTGCCCCTCCTCCTCCTTTGCGAACTCCAGGAAGGCCTCGCGCATCCCCGGACGATCCGCCAACTCCGCAAGATCGGTGTAGAGCGTCGCCGCCTCCTCTTCCCTCGAGATGGCGTAGTCGAGGATCTCGTCAATATTGGCGAAACCCATGGCGGCCTCCAGTCGTCACCCGTGTTGTCGAGATTCTCTACCGACAAGGTAGGTCCCGGAAACGAGCTTCGCAAGGGAGTCACTGCTACCATCACCGCCGAGATGCAGAGTGGATCAAGCCTCGTCGATATCGCCAGGGACCTTGGGAAGGAGGTGGGTCGCCTCAGGTTCACGCCGCCGGTGACGCACGTCTACAACCCGCTCGACTACGCGTGGGAGGCCCACGCTCAGTACCTCGAGCTCTACGGCGATGCGCCAAAGGAAGTTTTGTTCCTTGGAATGAACCCCGGCCCGTGGGGGATGGCCCAGACTGGGGTTCCGTTTGGCGAAGTGGGCGCGGTCCGCGACTGGCTCGGTATCGATGCCGAGATCCGGCGGCCCGAGCACGAGCACCCGAAAAGGCAAATCATGGGCCTCGCCTGCGCCCGCTCCGAGGTCAGCGGCGCCCGGCTGTGGGGATGGGCGCGCGAGGTGTTCGGCACTCCAACGCGATTCTTCTCCCGTTTCTTCATCGCCAACTACTGTCCGCTGTCCTTTCTCGAGGAGAGCGGTCGCAACCGCACCCCCGACAAGCTGCCGGCGGATGAAAGAGGGCCGTTGCTCGAGATCTGCGACCGCGCCCTGAGGCGTACCGTCGAGCATCTGCGACCGGAGATGGTCGTAGGCGTCGGCGCTTTCGCCGAGGGCCGAGCCCGGGCTGCGCTCGACGGCGTCGACATCGCCATCGGCCGGATCCTCCACCCGAGCCCTGCGAGCCCGGCCGCCAATCGCGGCTGGGCAGAACAAGCGACCCAGGAGTTGCGAGAGTTGGGCGCGGATCTGCCCTGAGATCGAGACCCTGATTCTCCTTTCGTTGCATTTTTTCGTTATTCTTGCCCCTGGGAGTAGTCATGCGCTGGAAATACTCATGCCCTCATTGCGAAGCCCCGCTCAACCCGGAAGAGCGGGTGGTCTTGCTAGCCGAAAGTGGTGACCACCGATTTCTCGCCGGTCTTCATCCCCAGCCCGGCAACTACGAGGTCGAGCTTCCACCCGGCGAGGAGATGGCCCCCGGCACCCGCTGGGAGTTCTTCTGCCCGGTGTGTGAGAAGAGCTTGATTTCGGAGCTCTCCGAGGATCTCTGCGCCCTCGACGTGACGTCGCCGGGTGAGACTCACCGCGTCTATTTCTCACGCATTGCCGGCGAGGAGGCGACCTTTGTGGTCTCGGCGGAAGGCCTTCTCAAGGACTACGGCATCCACACCGACCGGTACTTAGAACACCTGGTACACGAAAAGTACATGCGGTAGCGCGCTTTGCGCGCGAGTTTTGGGTTTTGAATTTTGAGTTTTGAGTTCCACCCGCCCCCCCGGGGGGTTGTGGGGTGGCCGGGAATTCCGAATTCCGAATTCCGAATTCCGAATTCGGTCAGTATCCTTTACCAATGAGAATCGCGGTACTGACTTCCGGCGGCGTGGATTCCTCGGTCGCGCTGAGGCGCCTGGTCGAGGAGGGTGGGCACGATCTCACTGCCTTCTACCTCAAGATCTGGCTCGAGGACGATATGGCCTTCCTCGGCTCCTGCCCGTGGGAAGAGGACCTCGAGTTTGTGCGTTCGGTCTGCGACGGCGTGGAAGTGCCGCTCGAGGTGATCTCCCTCCAGCAGGAGTACCTCGGCACGGTCGTCGCCTATGCCCTTTCGGAGCTCGAAGCCGGCCGCACCCCGAGCCCCGATGTGATGTGCAACCGAATGATCAAGTTCGGCGCCTTTGTCGAAAAGATCGGAGACCGCTTCGAACGGGTCGCCTCGGGCCATCACGCCCGGGTCGAGGAACGAGACGGTCGCTACCACCTGCTGCGCGGTGCGGACCCGAAGAAGGACCAGACCTACTTTCTGTGCCAGCTCGCCCAGGAGCAGCTCGCACGATGCCTCTTCCCGATTGGAGATCTCACGAAAACAGCGGTCCGGGAAGAGGCACACCGCTTCGGGCTTGCCAGCGCCGATCGGCCCGACAGCCAGGGCATCTGTTTTCTCGGCCGGGTCCCGTTCGACGACTTCGTCCGCCACCGCCTCGGCGATCGCCCGGGAGAGATCCGCCGTGCTTCGAACGGAGAAGTTCTCGGCCGCCACCGGGGAAGCTGGTTCCACACCATCGGTCAGCGCCGCGGCCTCGGTCTCGGCGACGGCCCGTGGTACGTCGTCGGCAAGGACCTCGACGATGACGCGATCCTTGTCGCCCATGCCGACGAGCTTGCCGACTATGCCCGCCGCTCCTTTCGGATCATCACGCCGCACTGGATCGCCGACCCGCCGCAAAGGTCCGAACTGATCGTGAGGATCCGCCACGGAGAACGCCTCGACCCGTGCACGGTTTCCGCCGGCGCTGACGGATCATTGACCGTGGGGTTCGACGCCACCGAGGATCCCGGCGTCGCACCTGGCCAGTTCGCCGCGCTCTATGACGGGGAGGAGTGTCTGGGTGGAGGGGTGATCGAATGAGATCCAGTTTTGAGTGTTGAGTTATGAGTTTTGAGTTATTTCCCGCCCGCCCACAGTCCATAGGGAAGGATGGGTGGGAACTCAAAACTCAAAACTAAGAACTCAAAACTCGTGATGACTTGAAACCTTTTCAAGATTGATACGTATCCTCATTATCAACAACCTCCTTCTGTCGGCGGCCCCGGTCCCCCCTCGGGGCCGTCGGCGCGTCCGCCCACCCGCCCAGATGCTGGATGCTGGATGCTGGATGCTGGATGCCACTAGAAGGTAAGTCTTTCCGCCCATCGAGACCTTGCCTTGCCGAAGAGTTCAAAAATCCTTCCCGCAGATCACGCAGATACACGCAAATGGTTTTCTTCGTGTGGATCTGCGTCAATCTGCGTCATCTGCGGGCAAATTTGGGCGGGCGGAGGGGTAAACCCTGTATCCGGGTGGGTGGGTGGGTCAGTCCTCGGTGGAAGGCTCGATGCCGAGGCGGTGGATCATCTCATTGAGGGTGGTGGGGCTCAGCTTGAGGAGCCCGGCCGCGCGGCGTTGGACGCCACCCGAGCGCTTGAGAGCTTCGCGGATGAGATGTTCCTGGAACTCCGCCACCGACCCTCGAAAATCGATGCCCTCGGCAGGGAAAACGGTCATCGCCTGTGTTGATGAGGGCTCACCACGCACCGCCTGGGGCATGTCGTCAACCTCGATCGAGTCGCCCCTACACAGCACCACCGCGCGTTCGACGGCGTTTTCGAGCTCCCGCACGTTGCCCGGCCAATGATAGTTGGAAAGGGCGTCCATGACCTCGGATGAAAAACCCTCGACCTCGCGTTGATTCTCCTCGCTGTATTGGCGTAGAAAGTGGGTCGCCAGGAGGGGGATGTCTTCACGCCGATCGCGCAGAGGCGGCATCTCGATGGTAATGACGTTGAGGCGATAGTAGAGGTCCTCGCGGAAGTTGCCCTTCTGAACCTCCTGCCAGAGATCGGTGTTGGTGGCGGCCACCAGGCGGGTATCCACCGCCTTGGCTTCGACGCTCCCCACGCGACGGATCTCGCGTTCCTGGATCACGCGTAGCAGCTTGGTCTGAGTTTCCGGAGAAATGGTCCCGACCTCGTCGAGAAAAAGAGTGCCGTTGTGCGCGGCTTCGAACAGTCCCTTGCGGGCGCTGACAGCTCCAGTGAAGGCGCCCTTGACGTGGCCGAAAAGGGTCGACTCCAGAAGGTCAGCGGGAATCGCGGTGGTGTGGACGGGTACGAACGAGCCCTCCCCACGCGGGCTGAGCCGGTGGATAGCACGTGCCACCAACTCCTTTCCGGTGCCCGACTCGCCGACCACGAGAATGGTGGAGCGGGCCGGGGCGGCCCGACGCATGAGCTCGAAGACCTCTTCGATCCGCCGGCTGGTACCGACGATTTCGCCCATCCCTTCGAGCCGACTGCGGAGCTCGAGGTTCTCGACCAGCAGCGCACGCCGCTCGGCCGCGCGGTGCACCAGGTGCAGCACCTCTTCGTTCTTGAACGGCTTTGGGACGTAGTGGAATGCGCCCCGTCGCATCGCTTCGATGGCGGACTCCACCGACGAGTATGCGGTGATCACCACCACCGGCAGGTGGGGGTCAAATTCCTTGATTTCGGGTAGCAGATCGAGGCCGGATCGGTCGGGCAGCATCAGATCCAGGAGGACGACGTCGACCTCTTCCTCGCGAAGGATTTGGAAGCCGTCTGCGGCGGTCGTCGCCTGCAGATATTCGAAGCCGTCGCCCGTCAGGAGTGACCCCAGCACGTCCTGAAGGACGGGCTCGTCGTCGATTACGAGGATGGTTCCGTTTCCTGCCATCGTTGAAGCCTGATCGTTGCGCAGGCGCCGCCGTGCTCAAGATTCTCGAGCCCGATTTCGCCGCCGAGTTGGGCGATCATATCACGCGTGATGGCGAGGCCGAGGCCGGTCCCACCACGCTCTGTCTTGGTCGTGAAGAACGGTTCGAAGACCTTTTCACCGATCTCCTCGGGCACCCCGGGGCCAGAATCTTCGACCCGAATCTCGGCCCAGTCGGTGCCTCCGTCAATGGAAAAATGAACGACGCCGTCCGGCGGCGACGCCTCGATGGCATTGCGCACCAAATTGCCGACTGCAAGCTCCAGCGGCCCGACAGACCCCCACACCATCACCGGTTCTCCGGCTTCCGAGATCTCGAGCCTGTCCTCGGCGCCCAGAGACCGCGCGGCATCCTGCGCCGCTCGTACGGCGACGGTTGCCATATCGAGAACCATGCGGCTGTCGGCTGAATCACGCACAACGGCCCGCAGATTGGAAACGATCCGCGAAACGCGAAAGCTCTGGTCGACGAGCTTCGAAACCACTGCCGCTCGGGGATCGTCCTCCGGCGTCATCTTGCCGAGCATCTGGGCAAAGGAAGAGATTCCGGTGAGCGGCGTGTTGATTTCGTGCGCAAGACCTGAGGCGAGCCGGCCAAGTCCCACGAGACGCTCCTGCTCGCGCATCCGGTCCTGGAGATCACGCAGCTCGCTAACGTCCTGCAATACAACAACCCTGCCGTTGAAGCTGCCGCTGTCGAGCTCGAGTACCGAGACCGCCAGTATGACCCGGCGCGGTGGATCTGCGAGGGTGCGGGCCTCGGTATTGACCGCGTGGACAGGGAGCTCGCCGCCCCAGTCCTCGGGCAGGTTGACCAGGGTCCCGAGACCGAGACCGACCAGCGCCCCCGCGTCGCGACCAAAGATGCCGGCGGCCCGCCGATTGGCCGAAAGGATGTGTGCCGCGGCATCACAGACCAGAATCGCCGCGGCCGAAGACTCGATGATCCGCTGGGTATTGGTGTGGAGGATCCGATACTCTTCGGCCTGGCGTCGGAGGTCGTCCAGATATCGGGCGCTTTCCAGAGCAAGCGCCGCCTGGGCGGCAAAGGTCGCAACCACCTCTTCGCCCTCGGACCCGAGAGGAAAGACCCCGCGACGCAATCCGAGATACAGCAATCCGTGTACGGTCCCGACACGCTCGAGCGGCACCCGTACGGCATAGCCGAGGGTTGCCAGCGGGTCTTCGTACTCGCCGGGGAACTCCGTATCGGCAACCGCTCCGGGTAGCCGCATCGGTAACAGTTCCTCATCACCCGTGATGCGCTCGAAACTTGCACCCGCGGTAAGCAGATACGTCGCCACCAGATCGAACTCGAGACCTTCGGTCAAGGTCTCCGACAGTCTCACGAGCACCTCGCGCGGATCGGTCACCCGCGCCAGCTCACGGCTTGCCCCGGTGAGCAGCGATCGGGGCGCCGGACGCCCCTGGTGGAGCCACTGATCGAGGAATCGCTCGACCCGCAGACGCACCGGCTGCAGCAGCACGACCAACAACACTCCGGTGGCAAACGCAAAGAGGTTACGGAGTGAGCCCAGGCCACCGGTGTATCTGAGGAGAAGATGGTTGGTGAGGGCAAAGATAAAGCCGCCGGTAACCACTACCAGAGTGGCCGAAAGAGAGTCGCGGCTGATCGGCTCGAGATCCCACAGGCGGTAGCCCTTGAGCGCCGCTACCCAGGTCAGGGGAATCGCGCTGATCGGAAAGACCACGAGCCACGAAAACGGTTCGAAGGGTATGCCGACCCATCGGGGAATCATGACCAGCACGAGGAAGGGCGCGAGACCTACGAAAAGCCCGAGGGCAGCCCACTCGATCTGGCGCCGGATGCGCAGCTCCCGCGCCGCCGACCGCCACCGCCAGATTTGGAGGATCACGCCGAAAATCATCGATGACACGAAGAGGACCCGGAGCAACGAGGCCACCGCCGGCCACCACGCCTCGGCGTCCGGGAAGACGACTGTGCCTGCGGAAGCTGCCACGGCCGTCAACGTCAGCAGGTCCCAAAGGCGCATCGACCGGTCGCGCTCCGGGAAGATGGCGAAGAACCGAACGATCAGGAATGGCAGGGCTGCCCCGACGCCGCGGCGAATGATCTGGAACAGGAGCTCGGCGGAGGCGATGCGGTTGGGAACGGCTCCCAGAATCAACGCCGCAACGGCGAGCAGCAGAAAGGTCGCCGCCTCCCTTCGCCGGGTGCCCCACACCGCAACGAGTGCGCAAGCCAGCCCGAGAAACCCAACCGCGGTGCGCGCGAGATAGACCGAGTTGAATGTCGGCGGGGGAGAGCGAAACCGAAGCTCCGAAATGGAACCGCCGGCGTGGCGAATGCTGAGATCGTGGTCTGCCCCGCCGGCGAGAATGAACGCGGGATCGTCCAACCGCTCGACCGACACACCGTCCACCTCGACCACGGTGTCGCCCACGGTGAGACCTGCGGCCTCGGCAGTCGATCCGGCCGGGACATCGTTGATCACCAACCCCTCCTCGACCCACGAAACCGAGAAGTCGAGGCGATAGAAGCTCCGCACCGTGCGAATCAGGGATGTCCCCGACACGATCACGACGAAGACGGCGATCAACGTCAGAAGAATGCGTCTCGTACGCATCACATAAGTATAGACGGAACGTTCAAGCGTTTTAACATTAAACGTTAGAACGTTTTAGGCGCCGAGCGCCTGATCGCTGCTTCCCACCTCGTACGGCCGGTCAACCGTAATGACACCGGCAAGGAGCATATCCCGAACTGCGAGCCCGATCTGCCCCCGACTGAAAGCCAGCAGCTCGGCCAAAAGCCCCCACCCGCACGGTTGAGCAGAAAGCTGGTGCCAGATCTGTTCGACAAGATCGGAGTCGGATTCGGAGTTCCACACAAGATGACCGGCGGACGGGCGAAGGAAGGCGGTCTCCGGAACCGTATCGGCAAAGTGGGCAAACTCGTCCTGGATTCGCGCCGCCTCGAAGAGCAGTGGCTGTACCGGGAGGTACTGATCGGTTTCAGCTGGTGACGACAGGATTGAAAACCTGAAGGTCCCCAATTGCGGCGGTGAGTTCAAGATCTCCAGAAACGCCTCAGGGCCGGCGAGATTTCCGCAGAGGATGCGCCCGATCATCTTATCGCGGGTGTGGATTGCACCGAAGGTGTTGCCCTCCTGGTCGTTCACCTCGAGCACTCCTGTAGCGCCCGACTCGACCACGGTTTGGAGGATTGCCGGAAGATCGAAATGTTCGAGCTTGCCGCGAAGGTTGCTGCCGCTGTGCGCGCCAAGATTGGCGACGGTTCCCTCGAGGCGCCGCGCCAGGCTTTGCAGATAGTGTAGGGCGAAATCTCGCGAGGTATAGAGCTGACGGAGCAGGACGGGGCGCGGCCACTGCAGAGTGGTCCCCCCCTCGGGAAAGTGGGCCATGGAGTTGAGGGCGGTGCCCGTGAGGACCTTGGCCTCGGACAGGGTCGATCCCGCCCCGATATAGGCCACCGGCTGCAGCCCGACCTCCTGGCTCTCCTCCCGACAGATCTCGACCACACCATCGAGCACCAGGTAAAGGGCGGCCGGCACTTCACCGGGCCGAAATAGGACACCCCCGGCCGGTTGGACGTCAACCCCACCGAGTCGCGCCAGCGACATCTGCTCGTCAGGGGGCATGCCGTGAAAGAAAGGGCAATCCCTGATCGCCCGCACGAGATCTTCGAAGAGCATTTAAAATTTGTATCACAATTCGCCCCAGAGTGTTCAATCGATGACCACACCGGCAGGAAAACGAGCTATGGCCGTTGTCGAGCATTGGCGACTTACGGCCATCTCGTTTTCCAAGGCGACACCGACGCCGAAGGCGGCGAGTAACCCGACGAGAGCAAACGCCTCAGATTGCGGCAGATCTTCGGCCGCAGCAGAAAGCTGGCGGGATATGCGGGCTCGAAGATACAATGGGGGGATGGCACGTGATGAAAAGACCACGGATGCTTTCCGGCAGGTACTGCAGGAAGAGCTCCGCAACCCCGTCTACCTGACCAAGAGCGAGGTCGACGGCGGCTGGTGCGATCTCTTCCCCGTGCTCGCGGCGTCGCTGCCCGCCCCATTTCCCATCTTCGGGCGCGACGAAGAAAAGGTCGTAACCTGGGGCTATCCGTTGCTCCTCTCGGAAGGGGTACTCAAGCTTCGACGCGACCTCGAAGCTCTGGTCGAAGCCGAGGCGGAGTACCGACATCGCTCGCAAATCGGTGACGGCGACGACAAGCAGCGAATGATGACCCACCGCGACCGCTATCACAAGTCCATGTCTGCGACCCTGGAAAACGTCGTCATGAACGACTACCACCGGGGACTGGTGGATCTCTTCCTTCTCTTTCACACCGGCGAGGTCACGCGGGCCCTGGCAAAGGTGTCGAAAGCGGCCTCCCACCCGCTTTCCGGTACAGCACAGGGAAATGGCGACGACATACGGCAGGCCATCGCCACGGTCATCGCTGATCTCCTGCGACGTGCCGCAATGACCGCAGTTGATCATCTCAAACAACTGGCAAAGGTGCAGGTCACTCCCGCCCTCACACCGCTGCTCGGGATCATCTGCCAGGACCAGTTGCTCCTCATCGATTCCCGTCCGCCGCAGGACATCTCTCAGCTCAGCTCGTACATGCAGGCACGCTTTCGACAGAAGGCCGAAGCAGTTGTCGAAGCCAACAACGAGGTGCTCGAGCGCCTCCGCGATCTGGTTGCACGCAGATCTGAGGTCGGGAGCCTCCTACGGCTGGCGGTCGGCTCAGGCCTCAAGCTCGATCGACCCGAAGCCCTCCTCGAGCCGAAGCTCCTCGATGCCATTCAGACTGCCGGGCTCGCCGATACCCTGAATCTCTCGGTCGTCCAGATGGATCTCCTGCGCGATCTCGGTGTCCGACTCAAGACCTTCGAGCTGCTTGCCGCACTGAGAAGGCGCGTCCTTCCCATGCAGCGGCAGGGGACCACTCTCGTGCTGAGGGGCCGTTCCTCCGCGACTCCGATCGCCAAGACTACCCGCCCCTACGATTTCACTGCGCCCGGGGTCGTCGACTCCTCGGTCCGCCGCTTCGGGCTGATTTACGATCTTTCGAACTTCACCACCGTTCTCGAAGAGGTCCGCAAGGCCGGGCGGATGGCCGAAGAGCGGGCGCTCCAATTCATGTACGTGTTCCAAAACCGCCTCGAGGCGATCCGCCTCCGCCGTCGTCTGACCTTCGAGAAGTTCCTCGGTGACGGCGCTTTCTACACCTCGCGGCGAGCGGTGCGGGTGATCGCCGCCGCGTGCGAGATTCAGCAGGTCTACGAGCAGCTCCGAAATATCGGTTTCCCATTCAATCACGGCATCCGTATCGCTCTCAACTTCGGCGTCTATCGTCTACTTCCCATGTTGCATCCGGGTCCCGAGGCGAAGAGATTCGAGTTCTTCGGTCACGGCATCGTCGAGCTCGCCCGCTTGACCACCGGAAAGAGCACACGCGATGTCTCCGACATCGCCGAATTTCTCGTCCATTCCGGCTATGACCCTGGAGAGGTCGATCTATTCCTGTCACCGCTGGCCTCGGTCCGCAGCGGACAGGAGCAAATTTCGACCCGACCTTACGCGGCGACCATCGACGGCCACGGCGAGCTGCTCAACGAGGGAATCGTCGTTGCCATGCCGTTCATCGAGGAGCTGGAGCTCGAGATGGAGATCTCGACTCTGGCGGTAGCAACCATGGACAGCCTCCGGTGGGTCCTCTTGCCTGTTGATCCAGGAATGCCCGACACCCTGTTTGTCGGCCTCCGCTATCTCGGAGTAGCCCGGCTCAAAGGTCTTCCACCCCAGGAGCTGGTGGAGGCGATGGTTTTGACGCAAATGCCAAAGGACCGTGAGGAGATTCCTTTCAAGCGTTCCCTCGTCGGCCTCCTCCGCCAACACACCCAGGGCGACCAGTCACCGAGGGACGCGGCGCTCACCACGGAAGAGTCCATCGAAACAAATCTCCTGGTGATTACCTACGTGCTGGAGGATGGAAAGAGAAAGTGGATCTTCGGCGAGTACCGGGATTCGGATGATGTCCTCCTGCATGCGATTCGGGTGCCCATCCAGACACCGGAGCTCAAGCCCGGCGAACCGATGGAAATGTGGCTCTTCCGCAATCGATTCGAGCTCGCCCGTATCTACGAAAGCCTGCGACGCGAATCCGCGGGCATGGCGACCCCTCTGGCCACCCTCCGCAGCCGGCCGGGATATCTCGCATGTTTCCTTGCTGCTCCGCACCGCGCGGTTGGCTAGCCGACCGCGCTCCCAAAGCAAGTTAAGAGTTGAGAGTTTAGAATTGAGAGTTGAGAGTTGTCCCTCACCGGAATTTTTGCGTTAGTGGGACGACGGGTGGGAACTCAAAACTCAGCCTCCTGCAGAATTCAAAATTGAACTTCGAAACGGCACTGGGCCAGCATCGGCAATGTGCGGGCGTCCCGCCCGCACGTCTTGGCCCTGTTTCGCCCACGGAGGGCGAATTCAATTTCGAATTTTGCAGGAGGCTCAACTCTTAACTCTCAACTCTCAACTCTTAACTTTCTAAGGCTTCTTCGAGGATCCTCTGATAGCTCTTAAAACGATGCTCGGCGATCTCACCCGCTTCAACCGCAGCGAGGACCGCACAATCGGGCTCCTGGTCGTGACGGCAGTCGGGAAAGCGACAGTCGCCGGTATGGCTCGCGATCTCCGGAAAGGCTGCCTCGAGCTCTTCCCTGGTGGCCTCCCACACGCCGAACTCCTTGAGGCCGGGAGTGTCGACCACGAAACCGCCGTAAGGCAACGGCATGAGCTCGGCAGCGGAGGTGGTGTGCTTCCCCTTGCCAGTGCTCTCCGAAAGCTCGCCAACCTTGAGCCGGAACCCGGGATAGACCGCGTTGAGAAGTGACGACTTGCCGGCGCCCGAGGGACCACAAAAGAGGGTGGTGCGATCGATCAGCATCCGTTTGACAATGCCAAGGCCCCAACCGGTGCGGGCAGACACCAGGAGCACTCGATTGTCGAGGTGGGCATAGGCCGGGAGCCATTGCTCGACCTCCTCGATCCCCTGATCGGCCTTGTTGATTGTGATCACCGCGTCGATGCCGGCCAGGCGGCATGCGACCAGGAAACGATCCAGGAGACCCGTCTTGGGCACCGGTTCGCGGGCGGCGAAGACGAGAAGGGCCTGGTCGACATTCGCCGCCAGAATCTGGGCGCGGTTCTTCGACGGCGCCTTGCGAAGAAGGCAGTTGCGGCGCGCGTGGACGGCGACGATGACCCCGTCCTCGTCCTGCATCTCCAGGGTCACCGAATCACCGACAACCAGGCGGGCCGCCGGCGGCGTCCCGCCCTCCCAGTTGAGGCGTCGCCGTGACGCCACCACCAGAGTCTCGTCTCCAACCTGCACGCGGACCAGCGGGCCGTGCATCGCGATGACTGTGCCGTCGACCATTTCCATGACGGCGAGGAGTATAGCGAGAAAGCTGTGTTGGCGCGCAACTCCGCGTCCGCGTCCGTGTCCGTATCCGCGTCCGAGTCCGAATTCGCCTCGCGCGGGGCTTTACTCGCGTTCAGGGTTGAATTCGCTCCAGCCTTGGCGGCCTCATGGTGAGCTCATCGATCGCCTGACAGAAGCGTGCGAAGGTGCGGTAATCCGCGGGCGACACCGTCTGCGCGGGCAGTGAGATGCGCAGGACCGACTGGCGGGTGCCATCGACCGGCTCGAGGGTTTCGCTTACGGACCCCCACTCCGCCTCCAGCTGTCGCGGCTGCCTCTTTTTCGGCTTCCACCCGGGCGGTGGCACGAGATCAAGCTGGATCCGGCGCTCGATCGGCACCCGCAGCATCAGGGGATAGGTGCGTTCCGGAAGGCGCGCCAGCGTCGGCACCAACGGGTTGGCGAGAATCAGGCTTCGACACACGAGCTCGCCGTCCTCCGAGTCACACGCACCGGGAACGATGATGTCGAGACGAATGGTGGCGCCATCCTCGGTCTTCTCAACCTCGCCATCGACCGTATCGGCACCCGAGAACATGGAGAGCGCCATCTGCCGGTAGACCATTTCAACCTGATCCTCCGGGACACTCTCCAGTCTTTCGAGAAGCCTGGCAGCCTGGCCGCCCCGAAGCGGCATCGTGAAGGCGATAAACGCTCCACCATCGGCGTCGACGGTCGCGCGTACGGCAAGCTCGTCGACCAGATCGGGGTTGGGAAAGGTCGGCAGCGTTTCGATGCGCACCACCGGCTGATGGGGATCCGACAGCGGCAGCACCAGGCCGTCACTTCCCTGGAAAAGGGCATGTATGGAGCCGACGCCGCGGCGTTCCTCGCGACTGTCAAACCAGATTTCATCACCACCGTGAGCTACCCGCAGCAGGGCCACTGGAAAGGCATCGAGGGTCGGCACCTGAAGACGTTGATCGCGGTCGGTCCAGGGTCGGGTGAGTACAAGGTCGACATCCCACCCCGCCTCCACGAGCACGGCCGCGACGATGCCGAGGCGGTTGCCCCGGCGGCGGCCAAAGCTCTCACCGGCGGTGTCTGCCACCGATATCTCACCGCTCCCCCTCTCAACCGTATCCACCAGCGCATCGACCAGTGAGTCGAGCTGCTCCTCGGACGTCTAGCCGACCAGCACCTCCCGCCTC
>Ga0209013_10003572_pt1 | contig 13804 bp, 13 predicted proteins | sample Cruoilmetagenom2_FD_187291 | JGI IMG/M metagenome (GOLD analysis project Ga0209013, IMG submission 187291) | Oil polluted marine microbial communities from Coal Oil Point, Santa Barbara, California, USA - Sample 2 (SPAdes) (version 2) | ecosystem: Environmental > Aquatic > Marine > Oil seeps ... | reverse complement strand
CTATTGGGTATGGAGTCAAGGCGTTCGACCGCGCAACCGCCAGTCTCGTAGGCGTTGCTCTGCAAGAGCGATGTCGCGAGCCGGCACCGAACGTGTCTTCTTCACGATGGCGTGCACTGCCAGGAGAATCTGGTCTGATCTGCCCTCGGTCGCATACAGAATGCGGTACCGGCGCTTGCCGGCCCGAGCAATCGCCTCGTAGATCTCTCCGCGCAAGTGATGGGCAACGGAATTGCCGTGGACTTGCACATCCTTCATGGCCGCGGCGACGGCCGCCCGATCATCCAAGGGGAGCTCCATGATGAAGTCTTTGACCGGAGATCGCCCGGCTGTCGAGCGGTAGTCGCGCCATCGCCGTTGAGTTCGGCGTTGATGAGGCGACATGGTCCTTGCCGGTGTTCGATGCTCCCCAAGGTATCGCTCGGGTGTGACGAATTCGGGGGCTGACGATGGGCATTGGCGCCTCGTGAGGGGACCGGGCGGACCGGGTACGATGGCCGCATGGAGCACCGAAATCTTGGCAAGAGTGACCTGAGCGTGAGTGTCCTGGGCATGGGGACCATGACGTTCGGGGCCGAGTCCGACGAGAGAACGAGCCATGCCATGCTCGACCGCTTCGCCGATGCCGGAGGCACGCTGATTGACACGGCCGATGTGTACAGCGCCGGTGTGTCTGAGGAGATCGTGGGCCGCTGGCTCGCCAAGCGGTCGGATCGCTATCGCTTCGTCGTGGCGACGAAAGGGCGCTTCTCGGCCGGCCACGCTGCCGATTTCGCGGGAGCGAGCCGTGCCCACCTCATGGGCGCCGTTGATGCGAGTCTTCGCCGGTTGGCTGTTGATGTGATCGATCTCTACCAGGTGCACTGCTGGGACCCGCACACGCCCATCGAAGAGACCCTTGAGACCCTCACCGACATGGTTCGAGAGGGCAAAGTACGCGCTGTCGGCGTCTCCAATTACGCCGGATACCAGTTCGCCCGCGCCGTCGCGACCGCACGGCTCGCAGGACTCGCACCCGTTGTCTCCCTGCAGGCCCAGTACAACCTTCTCGAACGCACGATCGAACTTGAACTGGTTCCCACCTGTATTGACGAGGGGGTCGGCCTTCTTCCGTGGTCCCCGCTGGGAGGCGGTTGGCTCACAGGGAAGTACTCCCGAGATCAGGTTCCGACGGGCGACAGTCGCCTGGGTGTGGATCCGACCCGGGGCGTTGAGGCCTACGACCTGCGCAACACAGATCGCACATGGAGTGTCATCGAAGCATGCACGGCTGTGGCGTCTGCCCATGGTGTTCCGCTGTCGGCCGTTGCACTGGCCTGGCTCCGGGACCGACCGGCGGTGAGTTCCGTCATTCTCGGCACTCGCACCGTCGAGCAGCTCGATGAGAACCTGATCGCTACCGACCTCAAGTTGACCGCTGAGGAACGGATGGTGCTCGATCGTGCATCCGCTCCCGGCATTCCGTTGTATCCGCACGGCTTCATCGAACGCTACGGGGGAGAGGGCGTGTGGGAACGGATGGCGACCCGTAGCGAACCCCCGCCGATCGGTGCGTGATCGGCGAGGGGATTCAGGTCACCTCGGGTTCAGCGGAATCCTCTTGCTCGTCGGGTTCGTCGGCGTGCGAGTCTGCCTGATTCTCTGGCTCGTCCGGAGCGGACGCATCCGCGCTTTCGAACGAGCTCTTTGCCCGCTCCACCCCCTGGTCCAGAGCCTCCGATGCGCTGCTCGCAGCGGTCTTCGTCTTCTCCCACGCGTCCTTGCGGAGATCTGCCGTGCCGTCCCACGCTTCGCTCGCCGCCTTGGCGGCCTTGTCGACGGTCTCCGAGAGCGTGTCCATCCAGCTCTTCTTCTCTTCCATCTGTGGCGTCCCTCATCATTGTCGGAAGCTTCAGGCTGACGGTACTCGCTGTGCCCGGCCGGGTGCGTAGTCGTTCAGTCGGAGTCGGGGCGCTCCTCGTAGCAGGGGGTTTCGAACGGCCACGCTTCGGCGAACCACGTTGACAGGGATCGAAACACGACGGCGTCCAGCTTTGCCCGACTCACTCGGACCCACGAACTCACTTGGGCGTCGTGATCCGGGTCCTTCGACGGATAGATGTAGACGCAACCGATCACATCGTCGCCGTCGAGGATGGAGTACGTGAAGCCGCTCCGTTCGTTGAAGTGGCGAGCGTGCATCTCGAGATCGGCCAGGTTGTCTTCGAGGCTCATCGGTGTGGGCCAGTCATAGGGAGGTAGGAACCCGGGCGTGGAGCGGATGTGCTCGATGCTCGACATCCATGCATCGTGGTCGCGTTGGTTGTGTTGTGGACCGAGCGGCTCCATGCGGAATCCCGGACCGGCGAATTGGAGCGGGACCTCGAAGCTCTCGGGGACAAACGCCTGTGGTGCGTCGCCGGTCTCTTCCCTGGATCTATCGACCGGGTAGTTGACCAGGATGTCGTCGAGTGGCTTCCGCTCCAGCTTCGGAACAACCGACCCGGCTCCGGGGTATCCGATCGGGAACAGGATGAACGGACGTTCGTTCGCCGGGCGGCTAAGCAGTTTCGTGAGGAATGCCATGGGGCTCGGGGTATGGGTCAGGGTGGCGAGACCGATGTTGTGGAGAGCGGCGATGAACACGCCGGCGGCGATGCCGACGGACTCCTTGACGTAGTAGTGCTTGCGGCGGGATCCGTCCTCGTCGACTCCATACCGCTGCTCGAACAGGACGACGATCCATGGAGCGTTCTCGAGATAGGGCTTCTGCCATGAGGTGCCAAGCCGGGCGATCTCTTCCTGCCAATCCTCCGGCATACGGCCGTCGAGGTAGTTGGTGCGCTCCTCTTCCTCCGCTGCCAGTCGGATCCGGCGCTTGGTGTCGGGATCACCGACGACCACGAACGTCCATGGCTGCTGATGTGCCCCCGACGGTGCAGTACCTGCGGTGAGGATGGCGGTCTCGATCAATTCCCTCGGCACGGGAGTTGTATCGAACGTTCGGATCGACCGTCGCTGGGCCATGAGCTCGTAGAACGAGGAAGCTCGTTGCTGCATCTCCTCCTCCGAGAGGAGCGGACGCTCGTAGGCCACGAACTCCCCGTCGTCGGTGTGCGGATAGCGGTCTTCGCTCACGATTGCTCCTGCTGTGCATCACCCGGTTGTCGGGCTTCTGGGCGATGATGGCATCGTCGACGAGCTACGCGACCGGCAGAATCGTCACGTGCCGATCAGGAACTGGAGCGCTGCCTTTGCAGCATCGGGGTCATGGGAGTATCTCCACACACGTCCATCGGTTAAGAGGGCCCTCGCTCGCATCAGATGTCGGGGATGGCGTATTGGTCAGGCATCGGCCGTTTCCAGAAGTTCAAGGGCGACACGGCGCGCTCGGTCGTCGTCCGTGGACTCGAGCAAGTCGATCGCTGTGACGACATCCCACACGACGTGTTCGCCCGGCAGGAACGGCCAGGTGCTCCGAATTGCGAGCATGACCACACTCGGGTTGGCTGCGTCAAGTCGCGGCCGGTACTCGTTGCGCAGGGCATCGAGATCGGCTGCAGCTACGTAGAGGGACTCGGGTCCCATGTGTCGCAGCTTCCCGGTTGCCCCGTGGCCGCCGACAACAACGCGCTCATCGGCGACGAGGTCGGGGAGAAGGCCCGGATGAACGAACCAGGCCTGGGGTTCGGCTCTTCGACGGAGAGCGGGGGACAAGTCCTCAATCGAAGTGTTGGTGAGTACTTCTGTCAGCCTCCGCAACTCTGTCCCCGACAACCAGGCGGGGTTCCGACCGCCGGCAATTGTGAGGAGACCCCATGCGTGTGCAGGTGAATAGGGACGTCCAGGTTTCCTGCGCAGAGCCTCGTATCGGGCGACCTCGGTGCCGGCCAATATCCACCGACCTCCGACGCGCGTGGCGGTGAGTAACCCATCGGCGATCATCGCCCTGATTCGACGATCGCTGACGCCGAGGATGTCTGCCGTCTCACTGACGGATAGAAGACACATGTCGACAACTATACCGATAGCGGAATAATTGTGAACGGAGAACTGTGCCGACTTACGAACGTTGATGGTCGTCCTCTCACCTTTGTGGCTATCTCACGATTGTGGATGTCCCATCCGGCTCGAATACGCTGAACCCATGACCTGGCACGAAGGACCCCTCGCCGCATTCGACCTGGAAGCAACCGGAGTCGACACCCGAACAGCACGCATCATCGAAGTGGGGCTGTTCCGGTTCGAGGCGGACGGGTCATCTGAACCGCTCGTCGATCGGCTGATCGACCCGGGAGTTCCGGTGCCCCCCAAGGTGATCGAACTGACCGGCATCAGCCCCGGCGACCTTGCTGCGAACGGTGGCACTCCCGCCGACGTCCTCGTTTCAACCCATGCCGTCATCACGGCACTCGTCGATGAGGGGATTCCGATCGTCCTCTACAACGCGAACTACGACTGGCCGCTGCTGACCAACGAACTGGCACGCCACGGACTCGACCCACTTCCGGCGGTACCGCCGACGATCCTCATCGATCCGCTCGTTCTCGACCGTCACGTTGATCGGTACCGCAAGGGGAAACGGACGCTCAGCACCGTCACCGGCCACTATGGGGTACCGCTCGATGGAGCTCATCGGGCCGCAGCCGACGCGGCGGCCACGGTTGGCGTTGCTCGTGCGATTGCCGAGCGCTACCCGAAGGTCCAGGTGGATGGCCCCGATCTCGTCGCACTCCAGATCAAGGCGCACACGGAGTGGAAAGAGTCGTTCAACGCCTACCTCACCAAGGTCGGGGCTTCACGGCCACCGATCACCGAGGTATGGCCCACCGGCTGATCCGACAGTCGCCAATGTGATCCGGGACCGTCCCACACCCGCGGTTGGGAGTCTGGCGTAGAAAACGGCACGATTCGGCCGTTTTCTACGCCAGACTCCTATTCATGGCCTCGTACACCCACGGACACCACGAGAGCGTTCTGCGGTCACACCTCTGGCGAACGGTCGAGAACTCGGCCGCCTATCTCGCTCCGCACCTCGATCCCGGCATGTCGCTCCTCGACGTGGGCTGTGGACCCGGGAACCTCACCGTTGATTTCGCCCGACTGGTCGCGCCGGGTCGAGTCGTTGGGATCGACAACGTCGACTCGATCGTGCGACGGGCTGCCAGCGATGCCCCGGAGGACACCGGCAACGTCGAGTTCACCGTGGGCGACGTGCACGAGATGGACTTCGCCGATGACACGTTCGACGTTGTCCATGCTCATCAGGTGCTCCAGCACGTGAGCGATCCCGTTGCTGCGTTGTGCGAGATGCGTCGTGTCGCCAGAACCGGCGGGATCGTCGCGGCTCGTGATGCTGACTACGCAGCGATGGCGTGGGGTCCGGTGGACGATCGGCTTGATCGGTGGCTCGCCCTGTATGAGACGGTCGCCCGGGGAAACGGCGGAGAGCCCGATGCCGGGCGGTATCTACCGGCGTGGGTCAGTGCCGCCGGATTTGAGGACGTCGAAGAGAGCGCAAGCGTTTGGCGTTTCGACACGCCATCTGACCGGTCGTGGTGGGGGAGCCTGTGGGCAGACCGAATCCGCGACTCGGCGTTCGCCGACCACGCGATCGAACGTGGCCACGCATCCCGCTCGGACCTCGACGAGATAGCTGCGGCATGGCTCGACTGGGTGGCCAACCCGGATGGATGGTTCACCGTGAGTCACACCGAGATCATCGCCGGCGTGTCGTAACTCCTGAACCCACCACTGTTCAGTCGTCGAGGGGTAGCAGCCGGTATGCACCGTCCTCGGCGACAACCACCACGCGACCGTGCGTCTCGGCGGCCAGGGCGGAGAGAATCTCATCGAGCGTCTCCACGTCGGTCGATTCATCCGCGACGCGAAGTCCCTCGACGCGAACGCCGGCTCGATCGGAGATCGCAGCGATGTCCTCGCCGTTCCCGACCACGACGACCTCTCGCAGCGTCGGGAGCTTCTCATGGGGAGCGATCGCCCGGTCCTCACGGAACACGGCGAAGTGGTACCAGGCAACGGCACCGGCAGTGAGAATCAACGACAGGGGAACAGCGATCGAGTTGATCGTTGCACTGCCAAGGTCTCCCTCCAGGAGATCCTCAACGGCGATGAACACGAGGATGATCAGCGAGATCACTGCAACGAGACCCGTGGCACCGAACAGCACGAACAGGTAGACCCTCCGGGTGATCGACGACACCTCATCTTGAGGCTGGGTCGCCCGGAAGTTTCGGATTCCTGTCCAGTGCCTCCACCACAGAGGAACACCGACGACGAGCAGCGTGATGGCGACGGCGCTGACGCTGCCGCCCGATTCGGCGATGGGATCACTGCCGAGGGCGTCGAGTCCGACGGTGATCAGGGTGGCGAAACCCCCAGCGGCGACCAGCAGACCCGCACCCGAGAGGAGGTAGTCGTACACACGGTGGACTTCGGTGCGGTTCTCTGTCGTGCGGGAGCCGAGCACGTGCCGGTGATACCCCCACGACCCTGCGCCTGCGAACAGCGCCGCCAGTGCACCGGGGATGAACGCGAAGTGGACGCTTGCCGCCGTCGACCCCACGTCGCCGATGAGCCAGTCCAGGAAACCGAACAGGAGCGTCCCTGCTCCGACAACGGCGGTGATGACACCGCCGAGCACGCCGACGAGCAGAACATATGAAAGCCATAGCAACGAACGATTGGTGCTTCGAGTGTGGTCGATCCAGTAGAAGAACCACACGACCGCCCCGATGACGAAGAGCACGACACCACGAGCGAGGACCTCGGCGCCTGCGTTCACCACGGTCACGGAGAACACGGTGTCATAGAGCTCGCCGAGGGCAGCGGAGATCGCCACACCGGCACCGATCGCCAGGGTGACGAGTCCGGCCGCTGAACCGGCGAGGAGGTGGAACTGCATCTGATCCCGATCGGCCGATCGAGCGGCAACCATCCAGTGGGCGAACCACACGCTGCCCCACACGAGGATCGAGATGAATGACATGGTTTCGAAGTCACCGTCGGTCAGCAACTCACCGACGAATGCGGTGGTGAACGACATCACGAAGATGAGCGATCCGATGAGAGCGAGCGTGAGATATCCGATCCAGCCCAGCGATCGGCTCTCTGCCGGCGTCGTTCTAAGAAGCCGGCGCGTGTAGAAGGCGAGTCCGCCAAAGACGGGAAGCCCGACAACGAGGAACGCGATCGAGCGGGCGATCGCAGCGGTGTCCCTGGTCACGGTCGACCCGCTTGCTGCGACGGCATCGATGATCCCGATGATGCCGAACGATGCGACAACGAGCATCACAAGCATGATCGAGTACTGGAAGAAGCGCCGGACCGAGATGCCGGACCCCTCAGCCGACGATGAGCCCTTCTTCGTGACGACCTTCACGACGAATACGACGATCCCGACGAAAATCGCCAGTTGGACGAGAGACAAGAGGAGTGCGAATGCAGCTTCCAAGGTCATCCTCCTTCGTGGCAGAGCATCGCTACCGGCCAGGGCACCCGGGTGATCATCCAGGTTTCGCCACTTCGAGTCATGGAGAGAGTCTCCTCGAAGGTGTTCGACCCTCCACCGAACGGACCCTGTCCCCACGTCTCTGTGATCACGACGTCGACCATGGCATCAGTCCCGTCGATCTCAGTCTGCTCGATCACGACACGAGCACTGTCCGGCGTGACGTAGCGGAATTCGTGTATCGAGCACTCAGCAACGAGATCCTGGTCGATGTATGAGAGCGCCAGATCAGCGTCTTCGTCGAGGATCGCCTGGTAGTACGCCTGGGCAATGCCCTCAGGCGTTCCGGGGTCGAACTCCTTCGGTGACTGGACGGCCACCACGATGGCGACGGCGATCAATGCGACCGTGATGGCTCCGATGACCATCAGAACGATGCGGCTGTGTCGATCCATGCTCATACCTACATCGTGCGTCTGCGGGCGCTCGTTGTCCATAGGGAACTGCCCCGACGCTCCGGTCGCGCGAGCAGATCGAGCCGATTCTGCAGTCGTTTGTGCCTAGAGGCATGATTGTCATGCCCGTAGGCACAAACGACCGGGGAATGGTCGGGGCCGGAGGGGCGTCGTCACTCGTGTTCCTCATCGCGTGGCGGAAGTGTGGAGAGATCTTCGTTGAGTCTGCGTCGCTCCCACAGGTATCCGATGGCGGCACCGCCGATGGCCCCGATGAGTAGGAGCCACGGGATGCGCGTCAGAGCAGTTGCGATCGCTCCGACCGCCAGGCCAGCGAAGGCGCCGACTCGCAGGCCGTTGAGCAGATCGTATGGCTGCCGCCCTGGTGGGAGGCGAGGAGGGGTGCTCTCGCTCATGGCCATTTCATCGTCCACCGGATGCATACCGATTCCTAGAGACCAAAGGCCCGAGGGGTCGATGCGATGAGCCAACTCGGAGATGGGGCCGATTGGCAGGCAGCGAAGGGCCGAAACTCCCTAGCGGTGTCCGCGTGGGCGCGGGACACTCAACCGAGTGATGAACGCTATGGCGACGCGCGTGCTCACCCGACTCGATGGGATTGGCCCGTAGTTCGGAGAGGGCGCCGCACCAACAGGAGGCAGGCCGGTATGTCGGAACGAGTAACTCCCCGGGGATTCGTCGTGCTGGGGGCCGTGCTGATCCAACTCTGCCTCGGTGCCATCTACGCATGGTCGGTCTTCACCCCGGGGCTTGAGGATGCCGGGTGGTCGAAGACGCAGACGCAGATCGTGTTCGCTGTTGGTCTCGCAACCTTCGCTCTTGTCATGGTGCTGGCCGGTCGCAAGCTCCCCACAGTCGGCCCCCAGAAGCTGGCCATCGCTGGTGGTATCACGCTCGGCGTCGGCTATGCGATTGCCGCGATCGGTGGAGGAACGAACTTCTGGATCGTTCTGATCGGCGTCGGTCTGATCGGTGGCGCCGGCATCGGACTCGCATACGTCGTTCCGATCGCAGTCGGTATGCGGTGGTTCCCCGACCACAAAGGAATGATCACAGGACTCGCCGTCGCAGGGTTCGGATTCGGGGCCCTCATCTGGGTTCAGGTCGCGGACTCCTGGGGCAACCTCATTGAGAACATCGGTCTCAGTGGGACATTCTTGGTCTACGGCATCGCGTTCGTGGTGCTCGTTCTCATCGGTTCGCTCTGGATGAAGATGCCGCCGGAAGGCTGGCTCCCCGCCGGATTCACACCTCCCGAAGTCACCGGATCAGGTGGCGAGAACTTTGAGTCGAAAGAGATGCTTCGAACGCCGCAGTTCTATCTGGTCTTCCTGACGTTCGCCGTAAGCGCCGGTGCCGGCCTGATGGCGATCGGCCTCATGAAGTTGTGGCCCGTCGAGGCGCTCGTCGACGGCGGCATGGGAGCCGACAAGGCCGACGATGTCGCCGGTCTGGCAATGGCCGTGTTCTTCAGCCTGGCGAACGGGATCGGTCGCATCACCTGGGGAACGATGAGTGACAAGCTCGGGCGGAAGCGTTCCGTGGTGATCATGGCGGCGTCTCAGGCGGTGCTGTTGCTGGCGTTCATCCCGATGGCCGCAGGCGAGTACACGCTGTATCTCGCTGCCGCCCTGATCGGCTTCAACTTCGGTGGCAACTTCGCTCTGTTCCCGGCTCTGACCGCCGACGAATTCGGGGACAAGGTCGTCGGACAGAACTACCCGTGGGTGTTCCTTGCCTATGGCGCCGGCGGGATCATCTTCCCGATCCTCGGCGGTGCGTTGGGCGACATGGGGAACTTCCCACTGGCGTTCGTTCTCTGCGCCGGGGCGTGTGCGGTCGGAGCAGTAGCAACGGCCCTGGTGTATCCGCCGAGCCGCGAAGAGGCCGCGAAGCCGTTCACGATGCAGGGCTTCCTGGGCAACGCCAACCTGGGCGGTCACGCATAGGGAGCAGGCAACCCGTTCCGATAATCGAGGTGAGGGGCCGGTCATCAGCCGGCCCCTCACTTTGTGGAGGCGTTCCGGGAGACGTGGTGCGGCTCAGACTCGCTCGAGTACGACGACCGGGATCACATCCCTGCTGGTCGTTCGTTCATACTCGGCGAACTGGGGCCACGCCTGCTTCTGTTGCTCCCAGATGCGATCGTGTTCCTCTCCTTCTGCGAGTCGGGCGCGGACAATTGTGGTGTCCACGCCGACTTCGACTTTCGTCTGTGGGTTCGCCATGAGGTTGTGGAACCAGTCAGGGTTCGTGTCGGCCCCCGCTTTGGAGGCGAAGATGGCGAAGTCGCTGTTGACGCCCTGATACATGAGGGGACTCACCCGATCGGTCCCGGTCCTGGCGCCAACGTGGTGGAGTAGTAGGAGCGGAGCCCCCTCGAACATACCGCCGACCCGGCCCTCGTTGGCCCTGAACTCGTCGATGATCCCAGCGTTCCAGTCACTCACAGAGTCACTCCGTTCTCTCGTTGCCGATGCGTCGCCATCGTGGAAACGCACAGCCTCTCGTTTTCCTTCCGCCGGGTACCCGGCTCTCGTCATTCAGCCTCTGATGAAGAACAGTTGGAGTTCGAGGACTCCTTGGTCTTCCACCGAAGCGACGATCGGCGCCGTCGGCACCTCAACCCCCCAATCCGCGAATGTGATCTCCGCGGCTCCCACGACCACGATCAGGTCGCCTACGAGTTGAGCCTCGAGGAGAATCTCGATCGGCTGTGTGACATCCTTGATGGTCAATTCGCCGACGGCCGTCGCTGAGACGGGTTCGTCGTCAGGCGGTATCGCTCCGAGGTCGATCGGTGCCGTGAGCGTGAAGGATGCCGTCGGGAACGTTCCGGTGTCGAGTGCTCGCTGCACCGCCCGATCTCGACGAGAGGCGTTCGTGACGATCGCCGTCATGTCGGCCTCGATGAGCGTCTCGGTCACCTCGGTGCCGGTGAGGACGAAGGAGCCTGCGACGACCGGCGTGCGGCCCACCGCTGTGGTTGCACCGACTGTTGCGAGTACCTCTTGGATCCGGAAGCCGACGAACGACGATGTGGCATCTTCGAAGCTGAACTCGCCGATCGACGTATCCACCGACCACGCACCGTCGAGTCCGTTCGTTTCGGTGGCGGGCTGGTTGGTAGGCCCCGGCACGGTTGTGGCAACGTCCTCAACGGCTGCCTCGATCGAGACTTCCTCCGGGACCGGTTGATTGAGATACCAGACGAGTGCGGCGATACCGACGACGGCAAGCACGGCGATGATGCCAAGTGTGATGAAGAGAGGTCTCCTGTCCTTTGCTCCTTCGCCGTCGGACGGTTGTGTATCAGTTGACATTGGCGCTTTCGTAGTCCATGACATCTGAACATACGCGCTGACGACGGGCTGTGCGGGCCATCTTCTCGTGCCTTGCGCTGCCGGGTCACCGTCCTCGAGGGTCCGCAAACGTGGAGGAGGCGTTGACCCAGGAGTTGAGTGCCTACTGCCCGATCTGGAGCGAGATCACAGCGAAGAGGTTCTCGGGATCGTTCGTTCCGATCCGGAACACCTCGTCTGAAGAGATCTCCACCTCAACGGCGTCGAGGCCCCACACGTTGTACATCCACCCATTCGTGACTCTACGGAGTCCCCATCCTTGGATCCATGAGTTGCGAACCTGGCGAACGGCGATGACGTCTGCGAGGTCGATCTCCCGATGGGGTCGACCGAAGCCGAACGCTGCCACGATTCTTCCTTCACTAACCGTGACCTCCAACCGGCTGAAGAGGAGCACGATGGCAAGGATTGCGATCGTGAACGCGATCAGCATGGCGGAGATGATGGCGGTCGTCTCGTCATCGGACGACGTGATCGGGATGATCACCGCGAACAAGAGGAACGTCGGTATCGCCGTGTAACCCCACTGCGTGTGCCGGTACTCCATGGCCCGAGTATGTCGCATGAAGCGAGCGAGTCCAAGTTCCCGACGAATCGCAGTTCAGAAGGGCCAGAAGACCGGGATCAGCGCCAGGCTCACCATGAGGAAAAGGGCGAGCAGCGGGGCACCGACCTTGGCGTAGTCGGTGAACCGGTAACCACCCGGTGCCATCACCATCAGGTTCGGGGCTGTCCCGATCGGAGTGAGGAAGGCAGACGACGCCCCAACTGCGAGTCCCATCATGAGCGGGTGTGGGCTCACGCCAAGCCCTGTGGCAGCACCCAGAACGATCGGCACCATCAGCACAGCCGCCGCCGTGTTGCTGATCACCTGGCTGAACGCTGTCGTGACGAGGAAGACTCCGGCAAGGAGCGCGATCGGGCCGAGCGCTCCGAGCGTGTCAACCAATCCGTCGGCGATCAGCTGGGCCCCACCCGTGCTCTCGAGCGCAACCGCCATCGGGATCATCGCGGCGATCAGGATCACCGTCGACCACGAGATCGCCCGGTAGGCCTGGGTTCTGGTCAGACATCCGGTGAGAATCATGGTTCCTCCGGCGAGCATCGAGGCGATCACGACCGGCACCAGACCCGTCACCATCAATCCCACCATCGCCACCAGGATGCCGATCGACAACCACGACTTCCCGTTCAACTCGGTGATCTGCGAGGCGATCTCTTCCGGCTGACCCACGACGACGAAGTTCCGCTGCTCCTCCGCGATCGTTCCGATCGACTCCCACGTGCCTCGAACGAGAAGAGCATCCCCGAACTTCAGGGGCTCTGTGGTCTCCAGCGCTCGATCACCCCGTCGGAGACCGAGAATCACGACACCGAACGTTCTACCGATGGCCCCGTTGGATACGACCTTGCCGATGTACGACGAGCGCGGAGTCAGCAACACCTCTGCGATGCCGATCTCCTGGGAGAGTAACTCTTCGAGCTCTTGTCCGGCATCGTCAATGGGGAGGACGCCGAGTTGCATGGCCGCCTCGAGTTCACGAGCCTCCTCGGGTGTGCCGCTGACGATGAGGACGTCGTTGTAGTTGATCGTCTGGTCGGGGTCGGGAAGCGCGGGGGGTTCCGCGGTCATCGCTTCCATGCGTTCTCGTACTGGGGCGGGAAGAGTTTGCCCCAGCAATCCCGGATCCTCGGTGCGCGGTTCGATCTGGAGCACCGAGACGCCGAAACGGCGCCCGAGGTTCGACTCCCGAAGCGACGAACCGACGAGTGGCGATGGCTTGCGGACCCGCATGCGATACAGATCTCCGTCGAGGGAGTACAGCTCGGCGAGCTCGTCCATCTCTTCTTCGAGCACGGGCGGGGCATCACCGGAGCGGCGGGTCGGGAGAAGGCGCCGTCCGACGGTGGCCATGTAGATGACGCCCACGATGAGGAGGGGGATACCGATGAGCGAGAACTCGAAGAATCCGAACTCCCTGAATCCGGCAGCACCCAGGGCGTCGGTCACCACGATGTTGGGCGGTGTTCCGGTCAACGTGAGCAGTCCGCCGGCGTTGGCGGCGAACGCTACCGGGATCAGGTAGGCAGACGGGACCTTGCGAACGCCCCACGAGGCCAGCACGACGGCGGGCATCAGCGTCGCGACCGTCCCCGTGTTCGAGATGAACCCGGAGAGAACAGCGGTGGCGGCCATGGAGAGAATGAGTAGTCGCAGGGCGTTGCCCCGAGCGGCGCCGATCAGCTTGTCGCCAAAGTATGCGGTAGCGCCGGTGCGGCTGAGGCCCTCGCCGACGATGAAGAGCGAAGCGATCAGGACCACGGTCGAGTTGGCGAATCCTGAGAAAGCCTCGCTGAGGTTGATGACACCGAACAGGTAGAGGGCGAGCAGTGATCCGACGGCAACCAGATCGGGGTGCCACCGCCCCCACATGAACAGCACGATCGTCACCCCGAGGATGAGGAAGGTGATGGTCATGTCGCTCACGTGTTGATCGATCCTCCGTGCCGGTCCA
>Ga0209013_10003571_pt1 | contig 13804 bp, 11 predicted proteins | sample Cruoilmetagenom2_FD_187291 | JGI IMG/M metagenome (GOLD analysis project Ga0209013, IMG submission 187291) | Oil polluted marine microbial communities from Coal Oil Point, Santa Barbara, California, USA - Sample 2 (SPAdes) (version 2) | ecosystem: Environmental > Aquatic > Marine > Oil seeps ... | reverse complement strand
ATCCTCCTGGATGGCGCCATGGGCACCATGTTGTTCGCTGCCGGCCTGGAGTCAGGTGAATCCCCGGAAGAATGGAATGTTCTCCATCCCGAAAAAGTGAGGGAGATCCACCGCGCCTATATCGAAGCTGGCTCCCAGGTGATCCTGACCAATACATTCGGCGGATCGTCAGTTCGCCTGAAGAACCATGGGCTGGCTGAACGAGTTCATGAACTGAACGAAGCAGGCGCAAAAAATGCCAGGGCAGAAGCTGACTCAGTTGAACAGAACGTGGTTGTGGCCGGATCGATCGGCCCAACTGGCCAACTCCTCAAACCTCTGGGAACATTGACCAAAGAAGCTGCCCGCCAATCATTTGCAGCCCAGGCTGGCGGATTGGCTGCGGGCGGGGTGGATATGTTCTGGATTGAGACTATGAGCGACCTGGAAGAGGTTAAAGCAGCCATTGCTGGAGTCCGATCAGTTAGCAATTTGCCAATTGCAGCGACCATGTCCTTTGATTCCCACGGTCACACCATGATGGGAACCAAACCCGAGCAGGCCGCAGAGGCTCTCCAAAAGGAAGATATCCAGTTTCTGGGGGCTAATTGCGGCACCGGTTCAGCTGAACTGATCGAGGCCATCAAGGCATTTAAATCCACCAACCCGGAACTCCCTTTGATCGCCAAGGCCAATGCTGGCATCCCCGTTGTTGTGGGTACAGAAGTGGTCTACAACGGTTCCCCCGAGGTAATGGCTGATTATGCGGTCACTGCCTGGAACGAGGGAGCCAGGTTAATTGGCGGCTGCTGCGGCAGCACCCCGGAACACATCAAGGCCATGGCAGAAGCGTTGGCAGAGTTTTCCTGATCTCAACACCTTCCCCGTAAAGCATTGATTGGATTACCAATCAACAAAAATTGAAGAAGGGCCCTGGGTCATCTATAATTAGGCTCAGGATGGTTTTTGTTGATTAATAAGGAACAATAAAACTATAAGGAAAGCTTCCCGGATCTGGACATCATCACCCAACTGGTTTACGAGCGGGTGGAACCCTGTTTTATACCCATCAAAGATGCTGTTTACAATTTGGTCTTATTATGAGTACACTTCAGGGCCTGTGGGTCATTCATTCCCCGGGGATAACCTGCAAGATTTCCCGCGATCGCCAGTTACCCGCCCCGGAGGAAGACCCGATCCACCTGGAACGGAAATGGGAAAGAGGGCAAACTTGAAACATTTTTTTATGTATAAATACCGAACAAGTCCAAAGAAATAACCTTCATTTCACTTAAGAAGTGACACATGTCATAGTGTAAACTTCAAAATTCCCCCTATAATATCTGCACTCCAGGGGAAAAGTTTTATTAGATATAAATAATCGAATCGCCGGTGCCCGAGTTGTGAAGGCATCCTGTAGACAAGACGTATTTTATCTGATATATTACAAATATATTACATCAGGAACGGCTACAAATATTGGTTTGGCCCATGGCTTCTACTAATTATCAAACAGCAATTTATTTTTTGTTATCTCTACAGCGGAAGCAATCATCCAGATCTGTAATTATCGATCTTAACTGCAAATATTCCCAATATTTCGAGTACTAATTTTCCAAGGAGGTGTGAGTCGCAAGAAACAGGATACTTAAGAAGGATCTATCTCCGTTTTTTATTAACAACCTATTTAAGGAGGATTTCTTTATGAAATTCAGACAATCAAAAATATTTATCGTCGCGGCTGTTTTAATAACAGCTTCACTCGTGCTGGCAGCCTGCCAGGCTTCCGAGCCCGGTGTTGTCATCGAAACAGTCATCGTCGAAACAGAAGGTGAAACCGTTACTGAGATAGTGGAAGTTGCCAAAGAAGCAGAAGTTTTCAAAGTTGGCTTCCTGGGCCCATACAGTGGTCCGAGTGCCCAAACTGGTAAACAGTTCAAGGGCGGCGCCACTATCGCCCTCGAAGAAGTTAGCTACCGAATTGGCAACTACACCATCGAACCAGTCTGGATTGACTCCCAGTCCGATCCCGCCAAAGCCTCCCAGGCTTATGAGCAGGCTGTGGTACAGGACGGCATCCAGGCCGGCGCCCTCAACTGGCACAGTTCAGTAGCTGTTGCCGTGATGGAAGTAACCGCCAAACACCAAATCCCGCACATCTTTGGCTTCGGAGCAACCGAAAAGGTGAATGAAACCTTTGCCTCGGATATAGCGAAATACGGCTACTGGTCAACCAAAGGTTGGCCAACCCCCGCGAAACTCGGCAACAAGTACATTGATGCTCTGGAATACTACATTGAACAGGGTGTTTATGCTCCCGAATCCAAAACCGTTGCCATTTACGGTGAGGACACCGACTGGGGCCGCAGCTTCGCCGGCGGCGTGATGGATCTCTTTGAAGCCGCTGGTTGGGAAATCGTCTCCGAAGAGTATTTCCCCCTCGAACAGACCGAATACACCGCGTATCTGAACCAGGTGAAAGATCTGGCCCCGGCTGTTCTGGCTGGCACCAGCACCTCACCCCCACAGATTACCTCCCTGATCAAACAGGCTGATGAAATTGGCCTGGAAAGCCTGATCATAGCGGATGGCCTGGGATGGGTGGATTTCTGCAGCCTGACCGGCTCCTCAGCGAACTTGGTAATGGACCAGATCGCTGGTTGGTCTGGTGAGGCAGGATTCGCCTTTGCAGAGGAATTTGAGGACAGGTACAACCTCAGCCCCAGCACCTCCTCCGCTGGTCTCGCTCATGACGGCACCAAGATGCTTCTGGAAATTCTCCAGGCAGTGTATGATGAGCACGGCGTGCTCACCAGTGAGCTTATCCAGCAATTTGTGGAAGAGAATATCTGGACAGGTGACTGGACCATGACTGACGGTATCGTAATGGTTGAATACAAGTACACCGAAGAGACCACACCCGATCCCGTTGTTGGCCCCGGCTTCTACACCTTCCCCGTGCTGCAGTATGAATACGTTGATGGCAAATGCCTCGGCAAACCGATCTATCCGGTTGAAGGCGCAGTACAGGACTTGATCGTTCCCTAAGGGTTGACCCAACCCGGTTGATTAACAAGGGGTGGCGTAGTTCAATAACTCGCCACCCCTTCTGTTAGAGAGGAAAGAACTCATGGTATTAGACACAAAAGAGGTGACCAAAAGGTTTGGTGGTCTGACTGCAGTCAATCAAGTTTCCATGAAAATCGAAGAAGGAGCAATATTTGGATTAATTGGTCCCAATGGGGCTGGAAAGACCACCTTTTTAGATTCCATTGCCGGCAAATTTCCTCCCACCAGCGGCAGGGTTTACTTCCTTGGTGAAGAAACCACGGGGCTGCCGGCAGAAGCGATGTGTAAACGTGGACTGGCCCGGACGTTTCAGATTCCGCGTCCTTTTCCTAAATTGACCGTTCTCGAAAACGTAAAAGTTGGGGCTGTATTTGGCCCATCAGCTCGCGGGTTAAAATCCGCTGATATCAGGGCCCGCGAAGCCTTGGAATTTGTGGAATTTAATCTGCCAATTGACACACCGGCATCACAATTGAATGCCGCACAGCTGAAGCGGATTGACCTGGCAAGAGCCATCGCTTGTCAACCAAAATTATTGTTGCTGGATGAACTTGCTTCAGGATTAACCCCCGGCGAATTGGATTCCATGATGGAGCTGATCAAACGAATCCGGAATGATGGGGTGACCATTATTGCTATTGAACATATTATGCGCGTCATTAAAGGGATCTGTGACGAGGTGATGGTAATTGAATACGGCACAACCATCGCTGAGGGCACACCGGACGAAGTGCTCAACAATCCCAGAGTTATTGAAGCTTACCTTGGAGAAAAGGAGGTCCCCGATGCTGGAGCTTAAGAATCTGGACTCCGGATATGATTTCCTGCAGGTGCTGTGGGAAGTTTCATTCACAGTTGAACAGGGAGAGTTTGTCGCCCTGATCGGACCCAATGGCGCGGGAAAATCAACCACGCTGCGCACAATCGCTGGCCTGATAAAACCTAAAGGGGGGGACATCCTATTTAACGGTGAATCCATCAAAGCCAAAGCCCCACATCTCATCAGCCGCATGGGGATCAGCTATGTTTCTGAGGCTTTGAATCTATTTACAGACATGTCAGTTCAGGAAAATCTACTTCTGGGCGCCTATGCGGTCAAGGAAAAGGAAACCCAGCTGAAAACATTGGATTATGTATTTGAGCTCTTTCCCCGCCTTCAGGAGAGGAAGGACCAGCTGGCAGGCACTATGAGCGGCGGTGAGCGTAAAATGCTGGCCATCGCCAGGGGCATGATGTCCAATCCCACCCTCATGCTGGTAGATGAGCCTTCCCTTGGTCTGCAACCCAACCTGACCTATGCTGTTTTCGAGGCTTTGCTTAAACTGCGCAAACAGGGTGTAACCATCCTGCTTGTAGAGCAGAATGTCAATGCCACCCTGGACATTACCGACCGTGCTTATATTCTTGAACAAGGCAAGATCGTTATGAGCGGACCGAGTCATGAAATGAAGGCCAATGATCATGTCCGTAATGCTTATCTTGGTATTTAGGTGACTGATTTAATCTGGTACTGCTGGGAAAAATCATAATAAAGCTAGGGAGAAAAGTATATGGCAAAAGAAACTTCTACGGCACCCACGACCACGGTAAATTTCATAACTTGGGTCAAAGATAATTTGCCTGTTGTGATTGTAACAATATTTTCGATTATTCTCTTTATCATGATCGGCTTTAAAGGTGGTGCACCACAGCTATTAAATGTGGTTGTTACTGGGTGCATGTGGGCTTTGCTGGCAACCGGCCTGGCGTTGGTCTTTGGCGTGATGAATATCCCTCACTTTGCCCACGGGGAATCATTCATGGTGGGGGCTTACATTGCCTACTTCACCTTTACCCCCCTGAACAAGATTTTCCTCTCCACTGGCAGTAAATTCCTGATTTATCTGGGGCCGTTTCTAGCAATCATCGCCGCCGGCCTGGCAGGATCTGTGCTGGGTATCATCATTGAGAAGCTTGTTTTTGCGCCTTTGAGGCACCGTACCAAAGAGGGTTGGATCATGAATGCCTTTCTGCTAACGGTTGGCTTGTCATTCGTTCTCACCAACGGAACGACCCTCGTAATGGGTCCAAACTTCAGGGGAATCCCGCGCTATTTTGATGTGCCGTCCGTTGAAATAATGGGCGCTTTTATCGCTGTGGATCGCATAGTCGCCGCAATCATTTCCCTGGTTACCATCGGCCTCCTTTGGTTTTTCCTACGGAGGACCAAACTTGGACGTGCTATCCGGGCAGTCTCTCAGGACGAGACAGGTGCCCAATTGGTTGGCATTAATTTGGATTTTATCCAAACTTTCACCTTCTCCCTGGCAACAGGCATGGCAGCAATTTCGGGGGCCTCGCTGCTGTTCATGTTCCAGGCTTATCCGACGGTAGGTGTAACACCGTTGTATTTCGCGTGGTATGTGGTCATGCTGGTGGGGCTGGGCAATGTTGCTGGAGCCATTGTGGGCGGTTTTCTCGTCGCCCTGCTGCAATCCGGCACACAACTGTTTATCGGTCTTTCCTGGCAGTCTGTTGTGCCAACCGCAATCATGGTCCTGGTGCTGATACTGGCTCCTTCCGGTATTTTTGGCAGTGAAGTTAAAGGTGTTCAGGAACAATAATCGAGGAAATAAATATATGAACTCAACTCCAACCATCGAAGCAAAGGGAACAATCTGGCAGAAATTTGTCTCCTTGCTTAATAAAATCGGCTTCTCCCCGCTAGGTTTTGTATTGTTGATCATCCTGGCAATTTTGCCAAACTTCTATCCTTTCTCCCAAGAATACATCGTCCGCTGGATGATTATGGGCGCTTTCCTTGCCGCTCAATCAGTAGCATTCGATTTTACTGCCGGATACATCAATATCGTTAACTTTGGTTTCGCTGCCCTGCTGGGAGTGGGGGCATATACCTCGGGGATTCTCGCCAACACCACTCCCTTTCTGCTCTATGCACCGGGATTAAACCCCTGGTTAACCATCTGGCTGGGCGCATTGATGGCAGGACTGGTCGGTTTTTTGCTGGGCATTCTCACGCTCAGGCTGCGGGGTATTTTTGCTGCAGTTATGGCTTGGTTTGTGGGCATCGCCCTGATGGGTTTGGTCAACAACCTGACTGACCTTACTCGCGGTCCGCTGGGAATGAACCCGGTAAAGTTTATTGATACCCCCAACAACCTGCCCTACTTCTATATCATTCTGTCTATGATGATAGTTATTTACATAACCCTGAAACTGGTTGTGGGGTCCAATATTGGGCTGGCATTTAAAGCCATCGGGCAGAATCCAGACGCTGCCAGGGCCTCGGGAATTAACCCTACAAAATACCTGGTCTTTAACTTCACCCTCTCAGCCTTTTTCGCAGGCCTGTTAGGCGGTTTTTATGCCCACTTTTTCGGGTCGCTAACCCCAACCACCCTGATGCATACCTCAAAAACCGTTGAGGTGCTGGCAATTGCCTACATTGGCGGAAGGGGCAGCCTGTGGGGCGGTATTACCATCGCTTTCCCGTTTGTCTTCTTCATCGAGTTCCTGCGATCGAATTTATCCAGTCTGCCTGGACTGCACCTTGTGATCTACGGTGTCCTGATGATCATGATTATGATCTATTATCCATCTGGATTCAGCGGCTTTTACTATTGGGCAGTCGTCAAGATTAAAGGCTTGTTAAATAAAACTAAATAAACCACAAATAGTCAGGAAAGCTCCAAACCATCGAAGATAATGGTGGAAACCAGTCGACCGGGTTGGAGCCTTCCTTGTATTTTCACTGAAGAATCCCATATTTTTCATGTCCGCTTCTTCTATTCATTAACTTCTCACCAAACCGATTAATAGAATAAGGAGAAAAAACTACATGCAACTCCTTGAATTTCTCTCAGCTTCTGACCTAGAAGCAATTCATCAAGCCACCATGGAAATCCTCCAAGATGTCGGAATTCACTTTCCCCATCAGGAGGCTTTGGACATTTTTAAGAAACATGGATACAGAGTCGAAGATCAGCTGGTCTTCCTGGAAGAAAAACAAATCCTAGAAGTGATCAAGGACATCCCATCCAAATTCACAATACAGGCCAGGAACCCGGAACATAATGTCATCATCGGTGATGGATCTCCCGTTTTCGTGCCTGGATATGGGGCGCCGTTCTTGATCGATCCGGTGCTAGGCAAGCGCGATCCCACTTTCGAGGACTATGAAAACCTGGTTCGTTTAGCCCACGTCCTCCCTAATCAAGATATGAGCGGCCATCTGATGGTAGAACCTCAGGATATACCCGTTGAAACAGCCAATTTGCGCATGGTGGACGCTAACATCCGCCTCTCTGACAAAGCCTTTATAGGAAGCACCGATGGGCGAGAAGGCGCGCAGTACACCATGGATCTAATTAAAATCCTCTTTGGTGATAAGGCTTCCGGGCATTTCACCACTGGCTTGATCAACCCGCTCAGCCCTTTGCGCTACAGCACTGACATGCTAGATGCGCTGCTGGTTTACTCCAGGGCCAATCAGCCAGTTGTGATTGCCAGTTTAATTATGGCCGGATCTACTGGCCCGATCACCTTGGCCGGTTTGCTGGCCCAGCAGAACGCCGAACTTCTGTCCGGTATTGTCCTCACTCAGCTTGTCAACCCTGGCCTGCCGGTCATCTACGGAACCGCCTCAACCAATATTGACATGAAAACCGGGGCACTGGCAATCGGCAGCCCCGAACTATCGCTTTGTTTAGCCGCCCACGGACAGCTAGCCCGCAAATATGGGTTGTCTTCCAGGGGAGGAGGCGCTCTGACAGATTCCAGTACCCTGGATGCCCAAGCAGGTTATGAATCCATGTTCAGCCTGTACACCACAATCAACAGCGGGATTGATTTTGTGCTTCATGCAGCTGGCATTCTCAGCTCCTTTCTGGCATTTTCATATGAAAAATTCGTCATGGATGATGAATTATGCGGGATGTTAAGACATTTATGGCAGGGAATGAAAGTCACCCCAGAAACACTGGCCGTGGAGGTCATTAAAAATGTGGGCCATGACGGGCATTACCTGGGAGAACCCCAAACGCTCGAACGCTGCCGGACCGAGTTCTGGCTGCCGGCCATTGGAGATCGGAGCGGTATGGAAGCCTGGTGGGGGGGAGAACAGCAAGACACCTCCGCCCGCAGCACCATGCGCTGGAAAGAACTGCTGGAGAGTTATCGTGAACCCAAACTCGATCCAATTATCAACAAACAGATCCAGGATTATCTGGGAAAAATGCTCCAGTAAGATAGCTTCTGGGCGATAAAAATCACGATTTTATGTTACAAACATCGCCATTTCCCCACCTGAGCCCCCCCATCTGATATATTTGTAATATACTAGAGGGAAGGGGAAAGCCCAAATCTTAAAGTTGCAAGGAGATAATATGTCAGAGAACCTAAAAACCATAGTCAGCTCAGAAACCAAAACCGTCGAAATCCACCGCTCGAATCCAACTGTCATTATTGGAGAAAGAATCAACCCCACCGGCAGAAAAGCCCTGCTAGCGGAGCTCAAAGAAGGCAAATATGACATTGTCAAAAGGGATGCCATTGCCCAGATCGAGGCTGGCGCCTCCATTATTGACGTCAATGCTGGCGTCCCGGGCGCTGACGAAGAACCCATTCTTAGGGACATGATCCACGCTATCATGGAAGTCACAGACGCTCCCCTCTGCATCGACACAGCCGATAGCAAAGCTCTGGAGACGGCCCTGTCAATTTATAAAGGCAAAGCCCTGATCAACTCAGTCAATGGCGAAGAAGAGCACCTTGAAAGTTTGCTTCCCCTAGTAAAAGAATATGATGCAACAGTGATCGCTCTCTGCATGGACGATGATGGCATCCCTGCTACGGCAGAGGAGCGTTTCAAAGTAGCTGCCAAGATGATTGAGCGGGCAGCTAAATTGGGCATCTCGGCTGACCGGTTGCTCATTGATCCCCTGGCTCTGACCATGGGCTCAGATCATACCGCCGGCATGATTGCCATTGACACCATCCGCTTGGTGGTCCAGGAATTCGGTGTTAACATCACCATGGGTGCCAGCAACATTTCCTTTGGCATGCCCAATCGGCCTGTTATCAACGCCACATTTATTGCCATGGCCATTCTGGCTGGAATGACCTGCCCGATTACCAATCCTCTGGAAGAAGAAGTCAATCTGGCCATCCAGGCAGCTGATCTGGTCATGGGTCGGGATGAGTTTGGCATGAATTGGATCAAATCCTTCAGAGCCCGTTCCAAGGAATCTTAGGACCTATTATGAACCAAACCAATGCTGAGAAAGCCTACCAGGAAATAAAAAAACGGATCATTAAAACCGAGCTAAAACCCGGCGCAGTCATTGATGAATCCAGCCTGATGGACACTCTCGGGTTTGGCCGAACTCCAATCCGAGAAGCGTTGAAAAAGCTCCAGTCGGATGATCTAGTGGTGGTAAAACCCCGCCGGGGTAATTTTGTTGCCGAATTAGCTATCACCGATCTATCCCAAGTCTTTGAGGTCCGGGTAGAGCTGGCGTCTCTGGCTGTAAGATTGGCCTGCCAGCGGATCTCTAAAAATCAACTCCAGCAGCTAGAAAAACTAGTCGGTAAGTATTTTAAATCTTCCACAAAATCAAAGGAAGAGATGATCAATCTGGACGAGAAATTCCATGGGGTAATCCGGGAAGCCACCCACAACCGGTTCCTTATTTCCAACCTGGAGTATTACTACAACCTTTCCCTACGGATCTGGTATGTGGCGTTGCCACGGGCAGCAGTGGAGGATCTCGATGTCAAGGCCCACATTGACATTTACCAGGCTATCGTCGTTAAGGATGAGGACTTAGCTGTCGAGAAAATTGCCAAACACATCCGGGATTTTCATAAAACTATCAAGAACCATTTATAAAGGAAAGAATTATCAACCGAACAAAATGTTAAGGAGGTACAAACAAATGAGTGATATTTTATCCACAATTTCTACTATGGTTATCGAAGGAAACTTCGTAGACATGGTGGACAAAACCAATGCCGCCCTTGAAGAAGATCTGGGGGCCGAAGATATCCTCAACAACGGGCTCATGCCTGGCATGGATCACGTTGGTGTGGAATTCAAAGCTGGCAACATGTTCGTTCCCGAAGTGCTGCGCTCCGCAAAAGCCATGCAGGCAGCCATGGACATTCTCCGTCCTATACTGGCAGAAACGGGTGTAGAGACTGCCGGGAAGATTGTGCTGGGCACTGTAAAAGGTGACTTTCACGATATAGGCAAAAACCTGGTAGGCATGATGTGTGAAGGCGCAGGTTTTGAGATCATCGACCTGGGCAAGGATATTACGCCAGAAGCATTTGTTAACGCAATCAAGGAACACAAACCAAAAATCCTGGGTATGTCAGCTATGCTTACAACCACCATGCGTACTATGGAGCGCATCATCAAAGCCTTGGAAGAAGCTGGTGTCCGCGACACAATAAAAATCATGATCGGTGGTGCTCCCGTCACCCTGGATTTCTCAAACAAAATCGGTGCAGATGGTTACGCAGCCAATGCGGCCTCCGCTGCAGATATGGCCAAACAGTTTGTCGGCTAATTCAGGAATAAACCTTCAAGGAGCTTTAGTATGAGAACTAATTACCGCACAAATTCCGGCGTACGCTTCCGGATGTTATCTGATGATCAGCTTCAAGAGCTGTTTGACGGCGTTCTCCACGTCCTGGAGTATGTTGGGCTGGAGGTGAAACACGAACATGCCCGGGAAGTCCTCAAAGCAGCAGGTGCCTGGGTGGACGGCGATCGTGTACGATTACCTTCCCATATGGTGAAAGATGCCCTGGCTAAAGCACCCCGCAGCTTCACTATTTTTGCCCGCGACGGCAATCCGGAACATGATATCCACATTGGTCCCGGGCGATCCCATTTTGGCCCCGGCCCGACCTGTGTGAACTTTATCGATATCGAGACCATGGAACGTCGTCCCTACCAACTAACAGATGTGCCTAACGTAGCTAAGGTAGTGGATTCCCTACCCAATATCGACTTCTGTGAATCCCTGGGATCCGTGGATAACGTCCCTTATGCTCTCAGCGCCCTGTACGAATTCGCAGAAATGTTCCGCTACACAACCAAGCCCATCGTGGCCTGGTCATTCGACTATTATGACTCCAATGCCATCCACCGCATCGCAGTAGAGGAAGCTGGTGGACAGGACGCCTTTGAAAAGCGCCCCACTTACATTCATTACTGTGAACCACTTTCCCCGCTGATTTCCACCACGGATTCACTGAACAAGCTGGTCTTTGCAGCCGAACACCGCATTCCGTTGATTTTCACCCCCTGCCCCCTGGCAGGCGGCACTGCACCGGTTACCGCGGCCGGCACCATCATCCAGGCGGCAGCTGAATCCTGGATGGGGCTGACCATCGCCCAGAACATCCAGCCGGGGCTGCCCTTCATCATGGGCGGCGTGCTTTCTGTGATGGATATGAGCGCAATGATCCTTAGTTACGGCGCTCCCGAGCTATCCCTGATGATGGCCGGAATCACCGAATTGGCCCACTTTGCGGGCCTGCCCCTCTGGCAAACAGGTGGATGCACCGATTCGAAGACTTTTGATGAACAGGCTATCACTGAAGGTTCCCTGTCCGTGTTATTCTCCGCCCTTACAGGTGGAGATCTATGCCACGATGTTGGCTACACAGAAAGTGCTATGACCGGTTCAGTCTTCCAATTGACTGCCATGGACGAGGCCATAGGTTATGCCCGCCGTATTACACGCGGTATTGAAGTTAACGAAGATACACTGGCGGTGGACGCAATCCATCGCGTCGGCCCGAATGGACATTACCTGAAGGACGAAAACACCCTCCGCTACTACAAGTCCGAATACTGGCTGCCCAATCTGATTGACAGGACATCCTATGAAGACTGGGTCCTAAATGGCGAAAGATCCTTCAAGGACCGCACGAACGCCAGGGTACAAAACATCTTGGCCAAACATGAACAGGTACCTCTGAAACCCGAAACTGAAAAACTGATCGATAAGGTTTTGGCAGAGGCAGAAGAATGGGTCAAGCAGCAAGAAGTTTAATTAGGAGATCATCAAAATGAGTGAAATATTATTTGAAAAACTATCAACTGCGGTTTTGGAAGGCGACAGTGATACCAGCGGATCCATCACCCAGCAGGGACTCGACGAAGGCATTCCAGCCGAGGATTTGCTCAATAATGGATTGATTGTTGGCATGAATGAAGTTGGAATTCGCTTCAAAGCTGGGGATATGTTTGTTCCAGAAGTGCTCATGTCCGCCGAATCTATGTCGACCGGTATGTCCCTGCTCCGCCCAATTCTTGCCGAAAGTGGTATCCCAATGGCCGGGAAAATCGTCATGGGCACCGTGAAGGGTGACCTGCATGATATTGGAAAAAACCTGGTCAGCATGATGTGTGAAGGGGCTGGGTTTGAAATCATCAATATTGGCTTTAATGCCGCTCCAGAGGAGTTCATTGAAGCAATAAAGGAACACCAACCCAATATTGTCGGCATGTCAGCAATGCTAACCACCACTATGCGCTCGATGGGGCATACTATCAAGGCCATAGAAGAAGCAGGTTTACGAGGCCAGCTGAAAGTTATGGTTGGCGGCGCACCAGTCGACCAGGAATTTGCAGACCGGATCGGCGCGGATGGTTACGGCGCCAATGCACCTTCCTCGGCCGATTTGGCAAAACAATTAGCTGGCTTGAGCTGAGAGGAGAAGAACATGCAAGTTAATAAAACAAACTACCTAATCAACAACACTCCGACATTAGAAGTGCTCTCTGAGGAAGAAATCGAAGCCATTTATTTTGCTGCGTTAACCGTCCTCTCTGAGACTGGCGTGCGGGTGTACAACAAAGAGGGTTATGATCTGCTTAGCGCCCATGGCGCTATAATTGAAGGGGTTGAGGAAGACAGTGCCCTTGTAAAATTGCCACCGGAAATGGTGGATATTGCCCTTTCTACCCTGCCCCGAAAAGTTGTCATTTACGGCGCGGATCCCGAAAAATATAAAATGGAGCTGTTCAAAAACCAGATTTACTTTGGCGCAGGTTCCGACACTCCTTTTACCATTGATCCCTACACCAGTGAACGGCGCAGAGCGACCTACAAAGATGTCAAGAACTTTGCCCGCTTGGCGCAGGCACTGCCCAACCTGGACTTCCACATGTCTTTGGGAATCGTTCAGGACACCGCGGTCGGCACCTATGACCGCTGGCAATACCTGGCCATGCTGGAAGGTACCAATAAACCGATCAACATCACTGCTGTGGACAAAGATGGTCTGAAGGACCAGCTGGAAATGGCCTACATTCGGCTAGGCGGAGAAAAGGAATGGTTAAAAACCCCCATTTTCTCCCTTTACATCGAGCCCGTCTCACCGCTCAGCCACTCAGTCGAAGTAATTGACAAACTGCTCTTCTGCGCTGATCACCGCATTCCCTTTGTATACACTCCCTGTCCTTTGGCAGGAGCTACCTCGCCGGCAACCCTGGCAGGCACCGCAGTGCAGGCGCTGACAGAGAGCTTGCTAGGCATCGTGCTCAGCCAATTGCGGCGGCCGGGTGCACCTATGATCATTGGCGGGTTAATGTCTGCGATGGATATGAGGACTGCAGTGTATTCCTACGGATCACCCGAAATGGCTCTGCTCAGTGCAGCCTACACTCAGATCACCAAATGGCTTGGCATTCCTGAATACGAGACCGCTGGCTGTTCAGATGCGAAAATGTATGATG